>Ga0233420_10001090_pt1 | contig 10659 bp, 7 predicted proteins | sample Watercolumn_Mata_4_FD_183009 | JGI IMG/M metagenome (GOLD analysis project Ga0233420, IMG submission 183009) | Freshwater microbial communities from Lake Matano, South Sulawesi, Indonesia - Watercolumn_Matano_2014_102_MG | ecosystem: Environmental > Aquatic > Freshwater > Lake | place...
AGCACTTACCTGGCCTGGGTTAACAGGTCTGCCACTAATGGCAGCATCAAGAATAGAACGAGCCCGCGCTTTCACTTCATCAGATATACCAGGTAAAGCTTTCGCATTCACCAAATCGGCACCTTTGAATCGATTATAGGCATCCACCAAAGATCCATCAGGTTGTTTTCCCTGCTCAAGAGCTCCAGACGCTTCATGCCCGACTCCCGCCGAAATCTTGACTTCATCTGGAACTCTCTTGCCTTCATCCGGACCCCCAGGACTCCCATGCTGACTTGTAGAATCGCTTCCCATAAAAACTTTTATTTATTTTTTCTATAAATTATACCTTATCTGAAAGAATTTTTCAACCCAGACTAGCCGATATGTCAAGGATTTTAGTTAAATTTGCAAATTTTTCACGCAAAAAGTTGTACTCTTACAAAAATTCTGTGCTAAAATACCCCGCGTAAATTCACAAATAACACACTTTACTCGTGGCAAAAGACAAGAAAAAACCAGAAGATTCAAAAAAGAAAATTCAAGAACAAAAAGTCTCTAAGGACAAAACATCGAAAGAGCCCAAAAAAGACTCAAAAAAACCGGGAAAAAGCCAAAAAGAAGAGCCTGAAAATTTATCATTATTCGACGAAGATGCCACAAGCACAGACAAATCATCTTCAAATAAAGATAAAAGCTCCGAAGCTTCAACTTCAGATCAGGCCTCCATAACCTCGGACAAGGAACCAGCGACTTCAACTTCAGGAAAAGAACCAACTCAAAGCAAATTAACCGAATTCGCGGGAAGTATTTCCAATAGGAACGTGACCGATGAAATGGAAAACAGCTACCTTGAATACGCAATGAGCGTCATTGTTTCGCGTGCCCTTCCGGATGTCAGAGACGGATTGAAACCTGTTCACAGAAGAATTCTCTACGCAATGAACGAAATCGGACTCCGTTCATCCGGTCAATACAGAAAATCCGCAGCCGTCGTTGGTGAGGTTTTGGCAAAGTACCACCCACACGGAGACGCCGCAGTCTACGATTCTATGGTTAGAATGGCACAGGATTTCGCAATGAGATACAGATTGGTAAGAGGTCAGGGAAACTTCGGTTCAATCGACGGCGATAACGCAGCTGCCATGCGTTACACCGAAGCAAAAATGGAAAAAATTACAGACGAAATGCTTGGAGATATCGACAAAGAGACTGTAGATTTTATGCCAAACTACGACGGAAGATTCAATGAACCAAAAGTCCTCCCTTCAAAAATTCCACAACTTCTATTAAACGGATCAACCGGTATCGCAGTAGGTATGGCAACATCGATCCCGCCCCACAATCTAGGAGAATTAATCGATGGAACAATCCACTTGGCCGACAACCCGAACGCAGAAATTACGGAATTAATGGAATTCATCAAAGGACCTGACTTCCCGACAGGAGGCCTCATATACAACATTGAAGACATAAAAACAGCATATACGACAGGTCGCGGAGGCATGATCATGCGTGCACGCGCAGAAATAATTGAAAAAAAAGGAGGTAAATTTTCAATAGTTATCACAGAAATCCCATATCAGGTAAACAAAGCGAATTTAGTTACAAAAATCGCTGAATTGGTGAGAGACAAAAAAATTCAAGGAATCTCGGACATTCGCGACGAGTCAAACAGAGATGGAATTCGAATCGTCGTAGATTTAAGGAAAGACGCATATCCGAAGAAAATTTTGAATCAGCTATTCAAACTGACTCCAATGCAGACCTCGTTCAACATGAACATGATCGCATTGGTCGATGAGATTCAGCCTCACCTACTAGACCTCAAAAAAGTTCTTGAACACTTCATTAAACATAGAAAAGAAGTTATTACCCGCCGAACACAATTTGAATTAAAAGTAGCGAAAGCACGAGCGCACATACTGGAAGGTTTGAAAATCGCACTCGATCACATCGACGCAGTCATCGACACAATTAGAAAATCTCCAACCAAAGAAGAAGCGCAAACAAATTTAATGAAGAAATTTAAGCTTTCCGAAGAGCAAAGCAAAGCGATTCTCGAGATGAGATTGCAGACTTTGGCAGGGTTGGAAAGAAAGAAAATCGAAGACGAATATAAAGAAAAAATAGCCCTCATCGAAGAACTCGAAGGCATTTTGAAAGATGCCAAGAAAGTTTTGAAAATAATGAAAGACGAACTCGCGGAAATAAAAGAAAAATACGCAGATCCGCGAAAAACCGAAATTGTTCCGCACGCTGTCGACACAATTTCTCACAAAGACACCATCCCGAATGAACCGATGATCGTCGTTCTTTCGGAAGCAAATTATATAAAACGCATTTCTCCAAGTTCATTCCGATCACAGCGTCGCGGCGGAAAAGGAGTCATCGGCGGAACAATGAAAGAAGAAGACGAAATTAAATTGATCGTCCAATCAAAAAACCACGACGAACTCCTCTATTTCACCAACCAGGGACGTGTATTCAAGCTCCCTGTCTATGAAATTCCACAAGGCTCGCGACAGTCAAAAGGTCAAGCGATAGTTAACATCTTGCAACTTCAAAAAGATGAAATAATAACAGCAATACTCAATGCCGGCGAACAATATTCCGGACAATTCCTATTTATGGCAACTTCGAAAGGAACCATAAAGAAAACGCCGACTGAAGACTTCAAAAACGTAAGAAAAAGCGGATTAATTGCAATCAAGTTAAGACCAAATGATTCGTTGGAATGGGTTAAACAAACGTCAACCGGGAATGAGGTAATGATCGTCACAAAACTTGGTAAATGCATCCGCTTCAACGAAAAAGATGCACGCCCAATGGGAAGAGCATCAATAGGAGTAAGAGGAATTAGATTAAAAGGCGAAGACAAAGTTGTTGAAATGGACGTTGTAATAAACCCCGAAACGGCAGAACTTCTGGTGGTAATGGAAAACGGACTCGGCAAAATGACAAAAATCACAGACTATAGATTCCAAAACCGTGGCGGATCAGGAGTCAAAACGGCAAATTTGACAGAAAAAACAGGAAAGGTAGTAGGAGCAAAAGTTCTTTATAAAACCACAGACGCAGACCTGATTTTGATCTCAAAATCAGGACAAGTGATCCGTTTCCACGCTCAAAACATCCCAAGCCAAGGACGAGCAACTCAAGGAGTTTACTTGATGCGCCTCCGTCCAAATGACAAAGTCGCTTCCCTGTCACTGATGGAAATGACTCCGGAAGACAGAAAAGCTGCTCAAGACGAAATCGACGCTGAAGCCGCAGAATTGGCTCTCGGGAAAGCCGCTGCTCCTGGAGCAGAACCTGAAACTGATTCTGAAACAGAATTGGGAACTGAAGATGAAGAAACATCACAAGCGAAAGAACAAGATGAGGAGGAAGAAAAAGTTAAAGTAAAAGTGGCCAAAGCACATAAATAACCAACCATTACAAAATGAAAAAAGGAATTAAAACCTTAATCACATTCATTAGTTTTTTTTCTCTTTTCATTTGTAGCTCAAATTTAGCTTTCGCCGCGTACGATCACGACCTGTTAATTAAAGGCAGTGATATTCGATTTTCAACTGATAACTTTCTTGAGGGAAGATCAATTAGAATTTATGCGGCAATAACAAACAGCTCAAGTTCATTCGACCTTTTAGGAACTGTCCGATTTTATGATAATGGAGATCAAATCAACGGAGACCAACCAATCTCAGTATTAAAAACAAAAACAGACGATGTGTTTGTAGATTGGAATCCACCATGGGGATCACACAAAATCTCGGTAAAACTTATCCCCTGGGAAAAGGACGGCGACGATCCGGGAAACAATACAGTTGAAGAAACAATATACGTTCAGCAAGATACAGACCACGACGGTCTCCCCAATAACGTAGATCCGGACGATGACAATGACGGGACCCCGGACGAAAAAGATTTTGCTCCATTGGACCCGAATGAATGGGTTGATACGGACGGTGACGGAATCGGAGACAACGCAGATCCCGATGATGACAATGACGGGGTCCCGGACAAAGACGATGCTTTCCCCCTGGACCCAACCGAAAACAAAGACACTGACCATGACGGGATCGGCGACAACAGAGACCCGGACGACGACAATGACGGCCTTTCGGATGCCGAAGAAATGAAACTCGGGACAGATCCATTAAACCCTGACACTGACGGCGACGGCGTAAACGACAGCGAAGATCCGTTTCCTCTAAACCCGGCAGAGTGGATGGACACAGATAAAGATAATATCGGGAATAACGCAGACATAGACGACGACAATGACGGCATTTTGGACACAGAAGACCCGTTCCCGTTAAATAAGCCACCGGTAATTGAACTTTCTGGGGATATTGAAACAGCCGCCATCAACGAAGATGCAAATTTTGACGCTTCAAACTCAGTGGATTTGGACGGAAAAATCGTAAGTTATCAATGGACAGTGGACGAGAAATACGTGAAAGAAGGCCCAACAGTTTCATACAAATTCGCAACATTGGGAGATCACAAAGTAAAATTAACAATCAAAGACAACAACGGCGAAACGAAAACGAAAGATTTTGTAGTCAGCGTGCTTAATATCCGTTTATACAGCCAAATCTTTGCACTCTTAATCGTAATAATCCTCGCTGGAATAATAATCTACAAATACGTAGCTGAAGAAAAACTTTCAAATCTCAAAAAAGTCGTAGCTCGCAAACCAAAAAAGCAATGAAAATCGCAGTAATTTTCGGAACGAGACCGGAAATCATCAAGCTATCCCCCGTCATACGAGCTTTGGGAAAAGCTTGCAGCACTAATAAATCCACAGCCGCAAAAAAATCTCTCGCTCACTCCCTCGATTTCTTCATCATCCACACAAACCAGCACTACGACAAAAACATGGATGCCGTTTTTTTGAAAGAATTAAAACTTCCAAAAGCAAAATATAATCTTAATATCGGCTCCGGAACCCACGGCAACATGACCGGCCGAATGCTAATAGAAGTCGAGAAAATATTCTTCAAAGAGAAACCGGATCTCCTTATCGTCCAAGGCGATACGAATACGGTTTTGGCAGTCTCTCTCGCCGCAACAAAACTTCACATTCCCATAGCACATGTCGAGGCAGGCCTCCGCAGTTACAGCAAAATCCCGGAAGAAACAAACCGCGTTTTAACAGATAGAATTTCGGATTTTTGCTTCGCTCCAACAGAAAAACAAAAGAAAATTCTGCTCAAAGAAGGCATTCCAAAAAAGAACATATACGTTGTCGGCAACACAGTTGTAGACGCAGTAATCCAGAACATAGAATTTTCAAATAAACTTTTCAGCAAGAAAAAAAACAAGAATTTACTTCTCAAAAAATTCGATCTCAAACCAAAAAAGTACTTCCTTGTCACAGCTCACAGAGAGGAAAACGTCGACAAGAGAAACGTTATGGAAACAATTTTAAAAGCAATTTCACACATCCAGAAATATCACAACCTCGGAGCGATCTTCCCAATGCACCCACGGACAAGACAACGCATTCAAGACTTTAAGATCAAAATCCCAGGAAAAATCAAAGTGACAGAACCTCTCGGCTATCTCGAAATGCTGTCTCTGATGGAAAATTCATTATTTATCCTCACAGACTCGGGCGGCATGCAGGAAGAAGCATGCACTCTCGGCATCCCATGCCTAACAATGCGCGAATCAACCGAGCGCCCGGAATCAATTGAAGTCGGCGCAAATATTCTTGTTGGAACAAATTTGAACAAGATCCTAGCAAGCGTTCCCGAAACTTTAAAAAAATTAGATTCAAAAGGGAAATTAATAAAACCCTGGAAAAACCCCTTCGGTGACGGAAAAACAGGAGAAAAAATCGTAGAAATCCTCAAAAAATGAACGTTTTTATTTTAACAATTCACCACCCGGAAATCTCCTTTGGCCCGGAAATGCGGCTTCAGGGCTTCTTAAAAAGCGAAAAATTTAAACAGAACGTAACTCCGATTTTTCCAAAATTTGTATATGGCAAACAACATACAAAATTTGACACCTTTATGGTTCTCGTGAATTCCATAATTTACATCACAAAAAACAGAAAGAAAATCGACATGATCCATGCAGTCACTCCCCCATCATACATAGCCCCGATAGCCATTCTCGCAAAAAAACTATTCAAAATTCCATACATTGTTGACATCGGCGATCCATACGCGGAAAACATGGCGGAAATCAAAAATTTTTCACACAAAAGCTGTAAATTTAAAATATTAAAACACCTCGACAACTCTCTCTACAAAAACGCAGATCACCTCGTCCTTACATCAGAAGGGATTACGAAATACATCTCTCACAAAATTCCACACACAACCATCCTCACAGCCATTTTGCACGAGAACCAAATTGTTGAGAACAAAAACACCACCACGACACCCCCCGCAACCACCACATCACCCACTCCAAACCTAACCACCGCAACCACCACATCACCCACTCCAAACCTAACCACCGCTACCACCACATCACCCACTTCAAACAATCCCCCAATAAACAAAAAATGCATCTATCTCGGCCTTTACGGCCCGCTCCAAAATTTCGAATACATCCTGAAAATCTTCATTGAAGCAATTAAAAAAGATAAAGAAATCACATTAGACATAGTCGGCCAAGGCGAAAAGCAAAAATGCGAGGGATTGATCAATCAATGCTCGGAAACAGATCCAAAAATCGCCACAGAAATCAAAAAAAACATCAAATTCCAACCCCCAATTCCAAAAGATAAAATTCCCGAACTTCTCAAAAACTACGCATGTGGCATTGTCTCTCTCAAACTTAATCCAAACCTCGACTACGCGATCCCTACAAAACTCCTTACATATTTATCGTACGGCCTACCAGTTTTTGGAACAGGAGGAATTTCGTCACAAAAATTAATAAAAAATTCAAAAACAGGATACATAAGCGCAAAATACAACATCAAAAAAGATTCCGAAAAACTAATTTCACTCTTAAAAAATCAAGAAAAATTACTAAATTTCTCCAAAAACGCTGAAAAATTCGCAAAAGAAAACTTAAGCATAGAACACGCCGGAAACGAACTTTTAAAAATCTACAGCGCAACTTTAAGTAAAATTTAACTAATTGCAACCTACTTAATTTTAGTGTATTTCTGCTTGCATTAAGAAAATCAATCGAGTATATTACGCCTCGCTATGAAAAAAGATATACACCCAAAATACAACGAAGAAATAATCGCTAAATGCGGCTGCGGCGCAGAGTTTCTTGTTGGTTCAACCAAAGATGAGATAAAAACTGAAATCTGCTCGGAATGCCACCCTTTTTATACAGGTAAGCAAAAACTAGTAGATACAGCCGGACGTGTTGAGAAATTCAGAGCTCGCCAAGCCACAGCAAAAGCCAAAGTTAAACCATCAAAGAAGAAAGTCGAGGATGAAGAATTGGAAGAAGAAGTTTCAGAGAAAAAAGCCCCAGAAACAGTAGCAAAAGCTGAAACTCCGGAAGATGAAACCCCGGAGGAGCCTGTAGCAGCCGAAAAACCTTCGAAGAAAAAGTCAAAATAATCATATAATGGCAGGAAATTCTATAGGAACCATTTTCAAGGTAACTACATGGGGTGAATCTCATGGAGCCGCTCTTGGAGTAGTCATAGATGGCTGTCCCCCTAACATTCCAATTTCGGAAACAGACATTCAAAAAGAAGTCGACCGCAGAAAACCGAAAGACCCAAGAATCTCAACGACAAGGAAAGAAGAAGACAAAATACGAATTTTATCAGGAGTATTTGAGGGGAAAACAACTGGAGCGCCAATTTCAATAATAGTTTTCAATAAAGAAGCCAATCCCAAAGACTACGAAAAATTCAAAAATGCATACCGTCCAGGCCATGCCGACTTCACATACTCCTTAAAATATGGAATCCAAAACACCACCGGAGGTAGCAGAAGCTCCGGCCGCGAAACTATCAGCAGAGTCATGGCAGGAGCAGTTGCAAAAAAAATGCTAGAAAGCCTAAAAGAAAGCAAAAATATCGCAATATATGGCCATGTAGTTCAGGTTGGAGATATAAAATCGAAATCATTTTACGAACTCGAACCAAAAAAAAGAACTAAAATTCCATTAGAAATTGAAAAGAACAAAATCCGCTGCGCGGACAAAATAATAGCGGAAAAAATGATCGAACTCGTAGAAAAAGTGAAAAAAGAAGGAGACTCAATAGGAGCGATCATCGAAATTGTCATCGAAAATCCGCCATCAGGTTTAGGCGAACCAGTTTTTGACAAACTTGACGCAGATTTGGCAAAAGCATTTATGTCGATCGGCGCTGTAAAAGGAGTAGAATTCGGAAATGGCTTTGCATCAGCATCTTTAAAAGGTTCTGAAAATAACGATCAAATGAGAGCATCGGCAAAAACACCAAGCACAGAAACAAATTCATCAAAAACAACCTCTATCACATTTTCAGCAGCCAAAGAAACAAATCAAAAAACCAAACCTTTAACTCCAACCTTCCTCTCAAACAACGCAGGCGGAATCCTTGGCGGCATCTCAAATGGAAACACAATCATCGCCAGACTCGCGATCAAACCAACCCCATCAATAGCAAAACTCCAAAAAACCATAACAACTTCAGGAGAAAATACAGAAATAGAAGTCATGGGACGCCACGACACCTGTCTCGCCCCAAGAATAATCCCGGTCGCCGAAAGCATGGCCGCAATAGTCGTCTTGGATCACCTACTTATGAACAAACAACTGAATCCCAACAAATAATCCCAAAATCGTCAACTCGAAGATTGACTCTACCCCAAATCGCTGTTATAATTAAAGACTAAGATACCATAAATAACAGATAAACAATAGTATGGGAACAGTATCATCATTCGCAAAAGCAAAAGCCGATAAATACCTGGGAGCCTCTCCTTGGGACGATATTCCAAAAGACGAAACACTTACAGGTGCTGCCACAAAAGCGCTTATTTACGATCCATGGGTAGATGGAATTGTTAATAATACAGCTGATAGATTAGGAGACCTTCTCAGTAACTCAAAAACATCAGTAAACAACGTAGTGACTCCTTTAAAAGAGCCACTAGAGCATCCAATTAAACACCCATTCAAACTCCTCGGAGGAATACTAAAATCGGCAATTTTAGCTCCTACAGAAGCATTAAGCATGGCGGGGAACGCAGTATCAAATGTTGTTCACTGGACTAACAATGCAATAATACACGCCGCAGGAAAACCATTAGCCAGAATGACACAACAAATAGGGAGAATTCCATTAGTGGGATGGCTACCAAAATATGCACTTAATGCAATAAACTGGCTGGCAATAAAAGCTCCCACCTCAGTTATAGAATGGACAAGAGAAAAAGTAGGAAATGTATTAGGTTACCCGCGCAATTTTATTAGAGAGAAATTACTAAATTCAAAAAGCGCAAACGGCCACGAAAGCGAAATACACAAAGAACCACACAGTGAACCTCACAAAGGAGCAACAGTTCACCAACTCCACCACGAAAAAAATTCAAAACCAACTCCAGCAGAAATAGCAGCAATGGAAGAAGATGAAAAAGAAAGGGCAGAAAACCCAAGAAATGTGGTAGTGGCATAAGCGCATAGGTTAAAAATCGGTCTAATTTGATAAAAAACATACACTCATGTATTTTCAGCACGAGTTTATTTCGACATATCACGCACTTTTTTGAGCACATTCAAACATCATTACTTTAAAACTATGTTTGAGTTTAAAATAATCAAAAAGCAAAAGTCCTCCTCAGCACGAACCGGCAAATTCATAACCCCTCATGGGACTATAAACACTCCCGTTTTCATGCCGGTTGGAACTCGTGGCACAGTCAAAACCCTCTCACCAGAAGAGCTCAAAATCATTGGAGCAGAAATAATTTTGGCAAACACTTATCACCTCATGCTCCGCCCGGGAGAAAAAACAGTAAAAAATTTAGGAGGCCTTCACAAATGGATGAATTGGGATCGACCGATTTTAACAGATTCAGGAGGCTTTCAAGTTTTTTCATTAGATCAGGGAAAAGGTCTAAAATTAAAAAATTCATCAAAATCTCAAAAATCAACCTCCGAAACAATTCAACCGGAATATAAAACAAAAGGTACTTCGAAAGTAAAAATCAGAGAAAACGGGGTTGAATTTTACTCACACCTAGACGGCTCATCTCACTTTATCACTCCTGAAAAAGCCACAAAAATTCAACACGATTTGGGAGCGGATATCATCATGGCATTTGACGAATGCGCGGAAGCAAACAGCACAAAAGAATATTTCGAAAAAGCCATGATTCGCACGCACAATTGGCTAGTTATTTGTAAAAAAGAGCACGAAAAATTGGAAAAGCAAAAGATTCAGCAAAAACAAGAGAACAACAGTCAAACAAAATCCACAAAAAAAATTGCACTAAAAATCGGTAACCAAACAACGGTGCAAAGTCCCAATTTATATAATAAGCCAAAAACACATAACAACCATAACTCCTCACCTCAAGCCTTATTCGGCATAGTCCAGGGCGGCACCCACACAGATCTTCGCAAGAAATCAGCGGAATTCGTTGCAAATCTCGATCTCCCGGGCAACGCAATTGGAGGCCTAGCCATCGGCGAAGGCAGAAAAACAATGCTGAAAATGGTCGACGCCACAGTAAAACATCTCCCCGA
>Ga0233420_10001093_pt1 | contig 10616 bp, 12 predicted proteins | sample Watercolumn_Mata_4_FD_183009 | JGI IMG/M metagenome (GOLD analysis project Ga0233420, IMG submission 183009) | Freshwater microbial communities from Lake Matano, South Sulawesi, Indonesia - Watercolumn_Matano_2014_102_MG | ecosystem: Environmental > Aquatic > Freshwater > Lake | place...
CAAAAAAGTCGGCTCGAAATACTTTTTAAAAGACCATCGAATCGAATTTTCCTTGTGGCCGCCGTATAAAGCGCTGGCCGCGAGTGCGGGCGCGGCCAGCGCCACCGAACTTTCTGACCGAATCCTCAACAATGGAAAGATGAAAGGCAAAAGATGGTTGCTTCTTTTAGACCGAGAGATCGTTTTTAATCACACCAGCCCACAGAAAGAATCGGTAGATGCTTTTATCAGCTCGTTGCCGTTTGATGCCAATGAGTTGGTTTTTAAGACAGTTAATAATGGTGGTGTCTGGGCAACATTTGCCACCAATAAGAATTTCTATTTGGACGTGAGCGCCGCCATCAAAAAAGCCGGAGGCAGTGTTTTTGCCGTCGTCCCTCAAGACGTAACCAGTTTTGAGAAAGAGTCAAAAGTTGATTTGCCGGGGCTTTTAAAAGATTCAGGAACCTATCGCAGCTTTGATTTTCTTCACTAGGTCGTCCAGGGACAAATCAGATTTAACTACATAGCTATTGGCTCCAAGATTTATTGCCCTGTCGATATCTTCTTTTTGGCCTAAATTTGAAGTAACAATTACCGGGATTTTTGCAGATAGTTCATTTGCCTTAAGTTTTTCAAGGACGGCAAACCCGTCCATCCGCGGCATGACGAGGTCTAACAAAATTAGATCCGGAATAAAACTTTCCAGGGTGTTTATGGCTTGTTGGCCGTCTGAAGCTAAAACTATTTTGTAGCCTGCCTTTGTCAACTTTACTCGATAGGCATTGGACAAAAAATTATCGTCTTCGACGATTAGTATTTTCTTCATTGTAAAAACCCCTCAACTTTACTCGCAAAACTATCGGTATCTACCTTACTAACGTATCCGGCCGCCCCAAGATCTTTTGTCTTAGTGATATCTTCTTTCTGTTCTAAGTTAGACATTACTATTACCTTGATATTTTTAAGTTCTGGGTCTTTTTTTAACTCAGAAAGGGCCTCAAAACCGTCCATGACGGGCATAATCAAATCCAGCAATATCAGATCGGGCTTTCTTTCTTTAGCAAATTTAATAAGTTCCTGTCCGTTTTGAGCAACTTTTACTTCATGTCCCGACTTTTCCAATTTCAACGAGAAAACTTTAGCAAAAAATTTATCGTCTTCGGCAAGAAGAATATATTTTTTATCCACGAGAATCATTCTACCTTTAATGTTGTTATTTTAACAAGACCCGTGTTTAAATCAAATTCTAAACTTCTACCAATGTGCCCACCAACATCGGATGCGACGATCTTAATGTTATTTTCTTGCAAAATCCGACCGACGTGATATAAATTTTCTTTCCCGAGGTCCATCATTGGCCCTGCCGACTTAAACATATGCGCTCCGCCAACTAATTTAGCACAAAAATCTGATTTAGATAGCTTCATAGCCTCCAGTTTGTCCAAAATATACCTAAGGGCAGTATCCGCAAACCTTAATGGGTTTAACCCATCACCCGTCGAGGTAGGAAGCATTATATGTAAAAGCGCTCCGGCTTTTTTATTGGCATTGTAAAGGCAAATGGCCACACAAGAACCGACTCCGTCGGTGGCAAGCACTTGTGGAGCAAAGCCGATAGCATACTCTGATGCATTAATCGTTATTTTTTGGTCCATTGTCTAAAATTGTCAAAATCTTTTGGGCGGAAATTGGTTCAAAAATGATCACCAGCCGGGCCGAGATATTATCCTCTTGTAGGCTTAATATAGTGTTTAGAACCAATAGATTGTCAGACTGACCACCAAGACCAGCGACAACCTGATTAATTACCGCCCGACACATATCCGTGGCACTGGCGGGGACAGACTGATCTAGATGATAACCTAGCAGCTTCGAGAGTGCCGTTAGGCAAGATCCGCAAAAAATATTGACCATTTCCTGTAAGTCAGAAATTTTCTCTGATATTTTTTTTGCGTCAGAAGAGCTTAAGACAAATAACATCACTCCGTTTAAATCTTTACTGATATTTACAACTATAGCTACCACTTTTTCCTGCGGTATTCCGATAACTGATTGGACGGTTTCGATAGATGTTAGCGCGACGTTAGGAACGCAAAAGTCCACCTTTTGATTAAGTAGCTTAGAAATTGGGGTAATAGCATTGCCTAAACCAATAGTAGCAACTTCTTTTAAAATATCATGCTGGGAAGAAGTCAAAATTGTCATAATAACCCCCTCGGGTTTATAACTAACGCCGATTGCCCATCCCCAAGATTTGTCACCCCGGAAAACGAAATATTCTTTTTTAAAATTTTTGGGACTGGTTTAATAATCATATCTTTGGTGTCAAAAACTTTATCGACCACTAAGCCCAGAGGCTCACCATCAATCTGGCATACGACAATAGTTATTTTAGAAGTACCATTTACATTACCTTCGCCAAATTTTTGCGACAACCAAACGAGGGGTATTTCTTTTTCTTCAAGAATAAAAGCTTCTATATCGGCTGTTTTTTTAATATCTCGAGAAGCAATCTTAACGATCCGATCAATTGATGAGGCAGCAATCACATAACGATTTTCCCCTACCCCCACCAGTAAAGACTTTATAATCGCCATTGTTAAAGGAAGTTTTAAAACAAAGGTTGTGCCTTTACCTTCGGTTGAAAAAACCTCTACACTACCGCCAAACCCTTCGACAGTCTTTTTAACCACACTCAAACCCACTCCCCGGCCGGAAACCTGGGTCACCTGTTCGGAAGTTGAAATTCCAGAAAAAAGAAGTTTGGTTAAAGCCCCCTGATCAGTTGTTTCTACCCCAGCCTTTTTGGCCACAGCCGCCCAATCTATACCCGTACCATTATCAGCCACTTCAATAACTCCACAATCTTTTTCCGATTTGGCAGTTATGGTAATTTTGCCAGCCTTTTGGATGCCGTGGGAAACGGCGTTTCGTATTATATGAATTAATGGCTCGTCAAGCCGATCGACTATCGATCGGTCTAATTCTAGCTCTGCCCCAATTATTTCCAGTTCTATTTCTTTATTCTCTGCCTTAGCTAGATCGCGGACGGCTCTGGGAAAATGATCTAAGACCATTTTTACCGGTACAGCCCGAGCTTTCATTAATTGGTAATGCATAGAGTCAACTAATTTATCTAATTGCTCGTATTGTTTACCAAGCCTAGCCACAACCATTTCTTCCAGGATATTAAGCATTTCGTCTAATTGGGTGACTTTTACCGGGATGGCCTTTATCTCAGTTGTTGTTTCGGAAGTGGTACTAGGTTTGGTTTCTTGTCGGATGGATTTCCCCGCCCCTTCGGTTTTTACGCCGGAAATTTTTTTTAAAGTATCGATTTGCCCCAAAAGATCAGCCTCTAACCCTTCCTTATCGATCCGATCAACGGAACGAGTAAGGGCGTCAAAGGCTGAAAATAACTGATCGGCCAATTGTGGATCAACAGAAATATTACCTTGCTTTATCTCGTAAAAAACGTCCTCAATTGTATGGCATAAATAGCCTGTGTTGATATAGCCCATGGCACTGCTTTGGCTTTTTAATGTGTGGGCACTTCTAAAAATTTCTTCTATCGCCTCCCCATCAGTCGGAGCTTTTTCTAACTTTAATAGAGCGGTATTAAGCGATTGCAGATACTCTCGGCTAGTTTGTAAATATAAATCTTTATATTGGGACAGGTCGTCAGCCATAAATATTAATCAATTAACTCTATTAATTTATCTATAATGGCATCAAGGGGGACAATATCATCAGCGAATCCTTTTTCCACCACCTCTTTACCCATACCAAAGATTACACTCGTACCTTCATCCTGAACAAGTGTCTTCCCGCCAGCATTTTTTATTGCCTCCATTCCCAAAACCCCATCACTACCCATACCTGTGAGGATTATCCCAATAGTGTTTTTACCATACATCTTGGCGACCGACGTCATTAGAACATCTATACATGGCGTCTCGTGCCCCACGTGGGGTTCAATAACCCTAATTCTAACTCCATCGTTATTGACCACTTCCATATCTTTTCCCCCGGGGGCAAGATAAATCTTCCCCGCTTCTACCAAAACCCCATCTTCCCCCTCTTCAACATTTAGTTGGCATTCCTTATCTAGTCTTTGCGAAAAACTCGTGGTAAAACTTTTGGGTAAATGCTGATTGACAAAGACTGGATACGGAAAGGTCTGGGGAATTTGGGGTAAAAGAGCTTCTAAGGCCGCGGGGCCTCCGGTAGATGAACCGATAACCACAGCACCCGCATTGCGGTCTATCTTAAATTCATGACCGGAAATTTTCTTTGTTTTCTCCTGATACGACAAGGTAAGTTTTGGATTAACTTTAGCGGCAATTTTCACTTTTGATACAAGCTCTTCTTTAACTTTTAGCATTTCCATGCTAAGGCTCCCCGATGGCTTGGTAACAAAATCTACTGCCCCGGCCGAAAGACACTTTAAGGTAATATCCGCATCTTTTTGGGTATAACCCGAAACCATGACAACGCTAGGGGCATGCTCCAAACGCTTAATTTTTTCTAAGGTCTCCAGCCCATTCATTTTGGGCATTTCATAATCCAGCGTCACGACATCTGGTGAAAAAATGGAAATATTTTCCAACGCTTCCAAACCATTAGCCGCCTTTGCCACGACCTCAATCCCCGAATCAGAATTTAATAGGTCGGAAATGACTTGACGCATGAACAAACTATCATCTACGACGAGGACTTTTATTTTTTCTGGAGAATTATTTCGGGAGTAAGCCATCGATTACCTCTACAACCTTTCGCGAATCAAACGGCTTGACAATATAATCCTTGGCTCCTAATTGCTTCGCTTGGGCAATCACTTGTTCTTGCCCCACTGAAGAAACGATAACTACTGTTGGTGAAAGTTGCCCAATGTTTTTTAAAACCTCAATGCCATCTTTTTGCGGCATTATTATGTCAAGAAGTACCAGCTCTGGCTTTTCCTGATTATATTTTTCTACGGCCTGAACACCATCCTCCGCCTCGATAACAGTAGCGTCTTTCCAACTACTTTGGCCAACAATATCTTTTAATATCGAGCGCATAAACGCGCTATCATCAGCTATGAGGACTTTCATTAGATTCATTGTGAACGATTTTTTCCAGTTGGTCAAGACCTAGCTCGGACAAAATCTTAGCTAAATCAACAATCAAAATCAGTCTATCATTCACGGCAACCACACCCTTAAGATAGGCATCAGAAATTTTGCCCTCGACCATTTTTGGCGGCGGTTTGATTTCGGCATCGTCAACTCGTAACACTTGGTCAACCTTATCTACTAAAATTCCTGAGATAGACTCGTTTCCAGAATCTATTATTAATACGTCCTGCGGGTCAGTAACTCTACTTCTAGCTAAATTAAACTTTTTTTCTAAATTTATAATTGGGACGACCTTACCACGTAAATTAATAATTCCAAGGACATAGTCCGGACAATTGGGAACCGGAGTAATTTTCGGGGTTTTAATAACCTCGCGAACCTCTAAAATAGGGACGGCGTAGTCTTGAGCATCTAGTTTGAAGACAACTACCTGTGAACTCATATAACCTTAGTTTCTGTCTCTTCTTTGGCTTCTTCTTTTTCTCCAGCTTTGGGGGTAGGAGTTTTTACCTGAACTCTTGGTGTCACCGAAACCCCGCCAACTAATTTTTCAAGGCTGGCGGATAAACCTAATAACTGCGTCGATGAAGCGGCAATTTGTTGATTTGAGGCGCTTTGCTGTTGAACTGAGGCAGAAAGCTGTTGAACAGAAGCCGCGTTTTGTGCGGCAACTGAAGCAATCGCTTCCATATTTTTGGCAATTTGCGTTACCGAAGCTACCTGTTGCTGAGTACCAGCAGAAAGTTCTTGAATTCTGGCGGAAACTGCCTGAATGGCCTTTGCCCCACCCTGGCTGGCGTTTTTAATAGCTTCCACAATCCCTTTTATTTCAACGGCAGACTTGGCACTACTGTCTGCTAATTTGCGAACCTCGTCGGCAACAACCGCAAACCCCCGCCCGGCTTCCCCCGCCCGAGCGGCTTCAATGGCCGCATTTAACGCCAGCATGTTGGTCTCTTCCGAGACGTTAGTAATCGTATCCATGGCCTTACCCACTTTCTCCGAGGCCTCACCTGCCTCTTGAGCAATTTGCGACGATCTAACAGCCGATGCCGATGCTTCCTGCGATGAAGCAGATATTTGTTGAGTGGCCGAAGAAAGCTGGGTTAAGGCCTTTGATACCTCCGTGGCCTGCTTTGATTGCTCGGTCGCTCCATTGGCAATTTGCGACGAAATTGAAGCGTTTTGGACAGAAGCCGCTGACGATTGTTGGGCCGCCGAGGCCAAGCTTTCAGCCGCTTGTTTAATGCCAATGACCGCAGCTTTAATAGGATTTCGAACATAATCACCAAGCGCTTTAGAAGCAAACCCGGCTAAAACTAATATTGCCAATAGTAAGCCTATGGATATTAGGACAATTTGTTTTCGTAGCTCTGCCACCGGCTCGTCCACCTCAATCATATCAATCTCGGAAACCATACACCAGTTTTTTCCTAAATCTTTTTGGAGGCGGCTATTGCTATAAGCACCCAAAACTTCAGTGTTTTTATACCCCAGTCCGATAGCAGTAAAGTCTGCGGCTCCTGTTAAGCACTTCTGAACCGGAATAGAATTTATTTTTTCTTTCAAAACCCGACTGGCATCAAAAAATTGCGAAGTAGAAAATCGATAGCCGTCCTTATTCATTAAATACACTTCTCCAGTTTTTCCCATCCCCGAAACACCGGCGAGAATATTATTGATCCCATCAAGATTGTATCTTCCAACTAATACTCCGTGAAAGGCCTCGCTGGATAAAGTTTTGTGTAAAGGTACGGAAATGGTAAAACCAATGGTTGAATCGGTTTTTGAAGCATAAACATCTTTAACATAAACGCCAGACTTGGCGTTTGTAAAATATGGATCATCTTTCTTATCTAGACCAACCTCTCTCTCTGGTCGGTTGAAGCAATAATTTTTCCATCTACATCAATGATGAATAGATCATAAAGTTGGCCTTGGCTCTTTTTCACTCTTTCCAGCTCAGCCTTCAAGGCAATAAGGTCCTTACGGTCTCCCTCGAAAATCGGATTATCAGCCAAGGCCTCGTATTTTAGAGATTTTTCCTTAAAATAAGTAACGATATTGCTCTCAACAGCATCGTTTATAGACAAAAGTTTGTTAGAAGCTTCGTTCTCGAGCGATTTCTCTGCCGCAGAGAAGCTTAACATTGCGACGGTGACTATCGAGGCCAAGCTAATAACAGCAAACCAAAAAACCAACCGACTGGTTAATCCAAATTTTTCAAAAAATTTCATACTCACAATTTCAAATAAGTTTTCACTTTCTCAACCACGCCATCCATTTCAATTTGATCCTTTTGAATAACTTCTAGCGCTAAGGAAAATACTGCCCTGTCCGACTCTTCCTGCAAAGCGCTTTCGGGTACAGCCGTAAGGATAATCACGGGAATATCTTTTGTCTCTGGGAGATCTTTTAAATCCCGAAGGGTAACTTTGCCATTTTGCACGGGCATGAGAATATCTAGAACAATAAGGTCTGGTTTTTCAGCAACCGCCGTTTCGACACCCAATTTACCATTTTCAGCCAAGACCACGTCAAATCCGTTACTTTCAAATTTATCTTTTAAAGCCGCTCGGTGAAACTGTTCGTCATCGATAAGTAAAACTTTGGGCATTATTTTAACTGTAAATTAAAAACTTATCAACTGTCAAGCCTTACTTCTCCTTCTTTTGGTTTTGTGCCGGTAATTGGCAGACTAAAATAAAAACTCGTGCCCCTATCCTCCCCAGCGCTTGCAAACCAAATTCGTCCGCCGGAGGATTCCACAATCGCTTTAGCTAAATATAAACCAAGCCCAGTACCATCTGGTTCTAATTTGGCCACATTGTCCGCACGGAAAAACTTCTGGAAAATTCTGGATTGTTTATCGAGGGGTATACCATGCCCAGAATCACTAACCTGCGAAATCACCTCTTGACCGGAAATAGAAATAATAACTTTAATTCGTCCCCCCTTTGGTGTGTACTTTACCGCGTTACTTAATAGATTCAAGTAAACGTTTCTAATTAATTTTGGATCAATATTTAATACTGGGACTCCGGAGCGAACCACCAACTCGAAATGGTGATTTTTCTCCTGAATTTTTGGCTGAATATCTTTTAGGACTTCTTCAACCAGTTGGGGCAGGCTGGTCAAAACCGGATCAATGATAATTCTTCCCGATTCTATCCGAGAAATATTTAGCAAAGCATTGACCAGATCAATCATCCGCTCATTCGAATCATGGATGTTATTTATCGCCTCGGTTTGTTCTTTGGTAAAAGAGCCATAATCGCCCTGAAGCAACATCGCAGAAAACCATTTTACGACCGTCAGAGGGGTGCGCAATTGGTGAGAGGCTAAAGATATGAACTCAGTTTTCATCCGGTCAACCTCTTTGGCGCGAGTTATGTCCCGTTCAATGGCAACAAAAAATTTAACTTCACCGTTACCATCAATAATTGGAGAAATGCTTACCTCGGCAATGTATTTATGACCGTCTTTATGCCGGTTTTTAATTTCTCCAGTGAAATTCTTTTTATCGAACTTAATTGTTTTCCACATGTTTTTGTAAAACTCCAAGCTCATCTGTTTGCCCCACAATCTCCCAGCCTTTTGACCCATTGCCTCGCTTGGACAGTAACCAGTAACTGTTTCTAGGGCCTTATTGGCGTATAAAACTACACCATTGGCATCAGTAATTACCACCTGATCCGAAGCGTTTTCTACGGCCAATTGAAATTTTTGAAGTTCCGATGTCCGCTCACGAACTTTAGTCTCCACGTTATGCGCCATTTCGTTAAACGCGGTAAATAACCGACCAATCTCATCTTTGGATTTTACTACCAAGTCTGGGCCCAAACCCTCACCCTTTGATAGTTTAGTGACGGCGGTCTCTAAGGTCGTAAGCGGGGCCAAAAACTTTTGGATTAAAAAATTAACCATAAAGATGGCACACAGAGCTGCGGAAGACACAAATATTCCTAAAATGGCCGCTAACTGCAATGACGCTTGAGTAAAAAGATCCTCGTCCTCCTCAACAATTAGATAAATCGGGAAATCCCCAACCCGGATAAGGGCAACAATTTCATCGTCTTTATCCACCGAATCATAAAAATCAAGGACTTTTTTAGCAACGTGGTTATTAATTTCTGTTTGGATGTTTTGATAACCAATTGCCCGAGTAACGTCTTTCGGGAAATTACGTTCGTCTCTGGCCTGAGTCTGCTTTTCACTGCCCGGATCACCTAAAAACCGAAAGAGCCGATCCTTTTTATTGGAAAAAATTACCACCCCAAGCTCATCGGTGAGCATAATCTTTGCGAATTTGTTATTGACTGAAAAATTACTAAGTGACTTTTCTACCACTTCCGGTTTCATTTTTACCACGGCTACGGCGACAACTTTTTCGTCGACTTTTATTGGAGAAGAGAAATAATAACCCAAAACCCCGCTGGTTTTACCTACACCCGTCTCCATCCAATCACTCCCGGCAGCGGCCCGGATAAAATAATTCCTAAACGCATAGTTATTCCCCACAAAGCTGGGATCAGTAGAAACTAAAGTGTTACCTTGTAAATCAAGCAAATAAATGGCGGAGTATTGCGCTCCAAGATCATAACTCCCAAGCTCTTTTAACGTTTTTTCGTCCTGCAGTTTTAAATCTTTACCAAGAAAATATAATCTTACCGTCTCGTTGTTAGCTATTAATCTTGTCAGTTTCTGGGTGTTTTGTAATATTTGGTTAATCTCATGACTTTGCTCGGTGCTTACCTGTTCTAGAGTATACTTTTCCTTATCTACTAACTCATTTCGTGCAAATAAATACACGCAGATTGTGGCCAGGGCACCAAAAACCAGGATGATAAGGGTAATACCAATGGCAAGACGACTCCTTACGGGCATTGCATCCATGATATGGGGAATCTAAGATGTTTTCAATGATACAAAATCTTCTATTTGTTATCATTTAATAGTGATCAAAATACTGGGTAGTTTGTCCATGTTGGTGGTGGTTTTTTTGGGAACAATTTTTGTTGCTTCCGGCCGAGCCGCCGCTTTAGCCGACCAGATTTTGTATTATTATCCTTGCGATCATCCTGTCCAATACAAAATTGGGGCAATTGACTCCCGTTTTGAGCTTTCTTTAGCCCAAGCCAAAAAGGAAATCGTAAATTCGGCCGAGCTGTGGAACCAAACCTGGGGAAAAACGGTTCTGGAAGAAGACCCCAAGGCCGACCTGACCGTTAATTTCATTTACGACCAACGCCAAGAACTTTCCACCAAAGTAAAAAATATGGAGGAAGATGTGACCCAAAACCGAAACGATTTGGATAGGCAGGCTCAGACTTTTAAACTCAAAGCGGCGAATTTGGAAAAACAAATTAGCGACCTTAACGCCAAAATTGCGGAATGGAACGCCAAAGGCGGAGCCCCTCAGGATGTTTACGATTCCCTCACTTCCCAACAGCGCGATTTACAAAGTCAAATTGACCAAGCCCGGTCTGAAGCTAAAAGGCTGAACGCTTCGGT
>Ga0233420_10001094_pt1 | contig 10610 bp, 10 predicted proteins | sample Watercolumn_Mata_4_FD_183009 | JGI IMG/M metagenome (GOLD analysis project Ga0233420, IMG submission 183009) | Freshwater microbial communities from Lake Matano, South Sulawesi, Indonesia - Watercolumn_Matano_2014_102_MG | ecosystem: Environmental > Aquatic > Freshwater > Lake | place...
GTTTTTCATGGCAGCAGAGTCAGAATGATGGATACTGCTGGAATATACGGCCTTTTATGGTTTTTATTGCCGTTAACTTATTGATCTTATTAAAGATATATCACTCAAGAATATATAGAGGTGCCCACATGCAGGTGAACGAATTGAGGCAACTCATCGAGCCGATTCTCGAACGCTGATGGTATGACATTGCGCACTTCCTGACAGGCCTCGTGATGAGGCTGCCATTTCAGGTTCTGACGGGCTGTGGCCTTGCGTGCAGGGTTTGCTGCTGCTGCTGCTGTGACTGGCTCCAGTTCGCTCGTCCTCCGGCAATGCCTGTGAAAGGAAGTGCTTCCGAAACATCTTCAGGTTCGATTTTCGGAGTATGATAAGCGAAATAGAGAAGGTGGATCTGTTCGCCGATCTTGACGAGTCCCTGCTCGATGTTTTCCAGGAAATCGTGCAGCCCGTTCAGATACATATCTTCAACTGTGGAATAGCTCAGCCCGGCCTCCATTTTGCCGATCAGCCTGTCGACCTTGTTCGCATAGCGGTGCCGGGAGCTTCCGGAAATCCTCCAGAGCGCCTCCTGTGCAGAACAGATCGAAAAGGCGATGCTGCGGGGGAATGACCTGTCGAGGATGAGAAACCGCAGGATGTTGTCGGGATCGATTCTCGAGAGGTAGATCTTCCTGAAGGCCTCGAGGGCGCTGCAGCTTTTCAGTACAGCCATCCACTGGATGATCTCGACCGAGTCGTGGACGAAATCGTGGCCCGCACTGTTCTTCGGCATCAGCAGATGGTACTTCACATCGATCAGTCTTGCCGCGTTGTCGGCGCGTTCAAGGTATTTTCCGATCTGGATGAAATCCCATCCCTCTGTTCGTGAGAAGGTGTTGTCGGTGATGCCCTGGAACAGGTGGGATGCGTTCTTGATCTCCTTGTAGAAGCTGTAGGGATCGTTGTGTACCTGTTGCGGACTTGCACTCTGCAGGAAGTGGTACAGGTTGTTGACCTGTTCCCACATTTCGCTTGAAATGCTTTCGATGACACTCCGGGCATTTTCCCTCGCCATACCGATCGACGAAGTGATCGAGTTACTGTTTTTCTTGTTGAAGACAAGATAATCGGTCACCGTATGGGCGTTGTACTCCGGGTACTGGGCACTGAAAAGTTCCGGCTCGCCGGCCACCATGATCAACGGGCTCCAGTAGTTCGGATGGTCGACCGCAGTGATGTCGTTCAGGTCGAGCAACATGTTGAAGTTGACATCAAGAAACCGTGCGGTATTCTCGGCCCGCTCGAAATAACGGCTCATCCAGAAAAGGGATTCAGCGACTCGGCTTAGCATGATACTCCGTTCATGATTGTTTCATTCATCGATCACCCACGTATCCTTGCTTCCTCCTCCCTGTGAAGAGTTGACGACCAGAGATCCCCGTTTCAGGGCAACCCTGGTCAAGCCCCACGGAACGATGGCCGGTGTTCTGCCGAAGAGCACGTAGGGTCTCAGGTCGATATGGCATGCACCGAGGTCTCCGTCGCCGAAAAAACTCGGATGGCGCGACAGCGGAATGGTCGGTTGCGCTATGTAGTTTCGGGGATTGGCAACGATTTTTTCGGCAAACCGATCCCGCTCCTCCTGGGTCGATTCGGGTCCGACCAGCATGCCGTACCCTCCGGATTCGTTTGCTGCCTTGACGACCAGCGATTCGAGGTTCTCAAGGATGTGCTTCAGTTCCTTCGGGTTGCTCGCCAGCCATGTCTCGACGTTGTCGAGGACGGGATCTTCACCGAGGTAGTACCGTATGATTTTCGGTACGAAGCTGTAGATGACCTTGTCGTCGGCGACTCCCGTACCGATTGCGTTGGCAAGCGCCACGTTTCCCTTCCTGTAGGCGTTGATCAGTCCAGCAACCCCGAGTTTCGAATCCGGTCTGAAGACGAGCGGGTCGAGGAAGTCGTCATCCACCCTCCGGTAGATCACATCAACGCGCTGCAGGCCTCTCGTGGTTCTGGTGTAGACCTTGTTGTTGTTGACCACAAGGTCCCTGCCTTCCGTGAGTTCGACTCCCATCTGCCTTGCAAGGAAACTGTGTTCGAAGTAGGCGGCGTTGTAGATGCCGGGAGTGAGCACAACCACGTTCGGGTCCGGGCGTGAGGTGGGCGCGATTTCCTGGAGCGTCCGGAGCAGCTCCTGCGGGTAGTTCTCGATAGGCCTGACCTTGTAGCGATCGAAAAGCACCGGAAATGCCCGTTTCATCGCCTGACGGTTCTGAAGCATGTACGATACGCCGCTTGGTGTGCGCAGGTTGTCCTCAAGCACCAGGTAATTCCCCCTCGCATCGCGGATGATATCGCTGCCTGTGACGTGGATGTAAACACCGAGAGGAGGCGTGACTCCTACGAATTCCCTTCGGAAATGGGGGCTCCCGAGCACCAGATCGGCGGGCACAACCCTGTCCTTCAGGATCTGCTGTCTGCTGTAGAGGTCCGAAAGGAATTCGTTCAGTGCAGTAATGCGCTGGATCAATCCCCGCTCGATGAGATCCCATTCCCAGGCAGGGATGATCCTCGGGATAAGGTCGAACGGAAAGATACGCTCGATTCCCTCTTCGACTCCGTAGACTGTGAACGTAATGCCCTGATTGCGGAAAAAGATGTTGACGATCTGTCGACGTGTCCTGATGTCATCCGATGAGAACTGGCCGAACCGCTGCATCATGATGCCGTAGTGTTCCCTCGGTAATCCGTCGGCGGAGAGTACCTCGTCGAAAAAACGTTCAGGGAGGGTTTCATAGCGTTCGAACATCCGTATCATGGCTGGAGGCCTCTTTTTGTGAAGAATCATTGTTATACTTCTTTATTATCTTAAAGATATACGGGTAAATAAAAAATAAACCTTAATAAATAATACAAAAATGTATTTTTGGTTTGAGTGTATGCCCTGGGAAGCATCTGCGCTGTTGCCAAAGGCGCCGTTTTGACCTACCTAGAGGAACAACGCCCCGGGGCGTCATCCGGAAGCTTTCCGCAACTGTTTATCTGCGTCATTGTCAGCATGAAGATTCTTGTGACCGGCGCAGCCGGCTTTATAGGGTTCCACGTTCCGTCCGGCTTGACGATCGGGGAGAGGAGGTTGCGGGCCTGGACAATCTGAACAGCTATTACGATCCTGCCCTGAAAGAGGCCCGCCTCGAGTAGCCGCGCTCCAAACCGAACTTCAGGTTCGTGAGACTCGATCTTGCCGACCGTGCAGGAATGGAAAAGTTTTTCAGCAGGGAACGGTTTACGAGGGGGTCAATCCTCATTCCTATGTCGACAGCAACATCACGGGCTTTTTGAACGCCCTCGAAGGGTGCAGGAACCACGGTGTCGAACATCTCGTCTACGCTTCCTCCAGCTCCGTCCACGGAGCGAATGAAACCGTGCCTTTTCTGTGCACGACAACGTCGGCCATCCGCTGTCGCTGCAGCGGCAAGCAAGAATGCCAACGAGCTGAGGTTATTCGGGGTCTAAGGACCTTGGGGAAGACCGGACATGTCGCCGTTCCTGTTTGCCGATGCGATTGTCAGGCGCAAGACGCTAAAGGTCTTCAATTTCGTCAATCACCGGCGTTATTTCGCCTGCATCGACGACATCACCGAAGGGGTGCTGGGGACGCCGGAGCATGTGGAGGAGCCGAATCCCGAATGGTCAGGCCTGAAGCCGGACCCTGGTTCAGGCAGGGCTCCATGGAGGGTAAACAATATCGGAAACAGATAACCTGTAAACCTCATGGATTACATCGCCGCACTCCAGGCCGAGTTCGCAGGAGCGAGGAATAAGAGTTTCTCCCCTGCAGCCGGGGGATGTGCCCGACACCTATGCGGACGTCGAACAGCTCATGCACGAAGTCTGTTAGAGACCGGGTCCGCAGCTCCGGGAGGGGATCCGGAGGTTCGTCACCTGGAGCCGCGGCTACTACGGCGTTTAGGCTGGAAGGGCATAGTAGCTGTGACTCCCTTCGGTGAGCAGGGCAATGGCGCCTGCCTTCACCAGTGATATAAGGATTCTGCGCGCTTTCGGCAGGGGGATACCTGCAAGTCCGGCAAATTCCCTTGCCGTGATGCGCGCATGCGTGTCGAGGTAGGTAAGAAGTTTTTTTTCCTTCGATCCGAACGAAAGCCTCACGGGGAGTTTTTCCGACTGCATCAGGCATATCCTGTCCTCCGTGGCGGCCTTGTTATGGCTGCCTTCCCTGGTGTAGACCTTCCGTTCAACTTCGCGCTGCCCCTTGTCCCGCCGGATGGCCGATTCGACATGGAAATGCGGTTTGTCGGTGCTTTCGGGAATCTCGACCAGCATCACCATGCGCCGCTTGTACTCCTCGACATGCGTTTCGATGAACGGCGCAGGATCAATATGGAATCTGACTGCGTCGTAAATGATTTCAAGGGTTTCCTTCTCGCTTTCGATGCCGATGATTCTCTTGTCGTCATCCACGCCGATAAGAATGACGCCGCCTGCCGTGTTGGCGAATGCCGCGATCGATCTGGCAATTTTCTGGGGGGAGTGCACAAGTCTCTTGAATTCTGTGTGCAGGTTCTCTCCCTGCCCGACAAGGTCGAGCAGGGTCGGCGGTGAGGATTTCGGAGGGATGATCGACATCTTATCCGCATTTTGGTTTCGAAAAACCCTGCATGACGTTCCTTTATTCCGGTTTCATGTGCGGAAAGAAGATGACGTCCCTGATAGATTCCTGCCCGGTCAGCAGCATGACCAGCCGGTCCACGCCGATGCCGAGCCCTGCGCACGGAGGCATGCCGTACTCGAGCGCGCGAAGGAAGTCCTCGTCGACGATCATGGCTTCCTCGTCGCCACGCAGACGCAATCCGGCCTGCGCCTCGAGCCGGTTGCGCTGGATGACAGGATCGTTCAGCTCGGAGAACGAGTTGCAGAGTTCCTTGCCGCCTGCGATCAGCTCGAAACGTTCCACAAGTCCCGGTTCCGAACGGTGCTCCTTGGCGAGCGGTGACATTTCCGTTGGGTAATCCATAATAAAGGTCGGCTGGATCAGGCTTGGTTCCACGAACTCGCCGAAGATCTCGTCGATGATCTTTCCGCTGCTGATCTTCGGGTCGAGTTCGAGGCCGAGGTCCTTGGCGATGTCCCGCAGTTCTGCCTCTGATTTACCCCTGATGTTCCGGCCGCAGTATTCGTTGATGGCGTCGGCGATGGTGAGTCTCCTGAAAGGCGGTTTCAGGCTGATGTCGCTGCCGAGGAAGGTCGTGGTGTCGGTTCCGTTTACTTCCATGCATGTCCGGTGGAGAAGGTCCTCCACAAGCTCCATCATCCACAGGTAATCCTTGTAGGCGACGTAGAGCTCGACCTGCGTGAATTCGGGGTTGTGAAATCGGTCGATACCCTCGTTACGGAAGTCCTTGGCGAATTCGAACACGCCGTCGAACCCCCCGACAATAAGGCGTTTCAGATAGAGTTCGTTGGCGATGCGAAGGTAGAGCTGCATGTCGAGCGCGTTGTGGTGAGTGGTGAAGGGGCGGGCGGCAGCTCCTCCGTAAACCGGTTGCAGGACGGGCGTTTCCACCTCGAGCCAGCCCCGTTCCAAAAAATACCGTCGCATGAAACTCACTATGGCCGTCCGCCTGATGAACGTCTGTCTGACTTCGGGGTTCACGATCAGGTCGACGTAGCGCTGACGGTAGCGCAGTTCCTTGTCGCTGAACGCGTCATAGACCACCTTCTGCCCGTCGATATCCTTTTCCTTTGCAACCGGTATGGGGCGAAGCGATTTGCTCAGCAGCCGGAACCGTCGTGCGTGCACAGAAATTTCGCCGCTCCTTGTCCTGAAGGTGAACCCGCTGACTCCGACGATGTCGCCGATGTCGAGCAGTTTGAACGTCTGGTAGGCTTCCTCTCCGACATCGTCCTGTTTCAGGTAGACCTGTATGCGGCCACCGGCATCCTGGAGATGGAAAAACGATGCCTTGCCCATTTTTCTGATGGTCATGATCCGTCCGGCAATCGAAACCTCCTCGGGGGTTTCCTCACGGAATTCCCTGAGGATGCCATCGGAGCAGGCGGTAACCGCAAAGCTGTAGGGATAGGGGTTTATCCCTGTTTCAGCAAGGTGCGTGCGTTCTTCCAGACGTCGCTGCATCTGGTCGTTCAGCGAGATTGCAGGAGACTGTTCCGGGGCCGGCTGTTTTTGTTCGTGTTCTTTGGACATGCTGTGTTGTCGTGGTGTGTCATTCAAAAGATTGTCTGGAAAGCGCTTTCCTTCAGGCAAGGGGCCGGTGCTACAGCATTGCCTTGAACCAGAGGGCGGGAATGGTGCTGATTTTCTGGAAGAACGAGCGGTACGCCCTTCCCGAAAAGACGTCGTAACGGTTTTCTTCGATCGATTGCAGGATCGCGCAATAATTGTGGCTGCTGATCAGGACTGCGAACCTGCTGCGTTTTTCCAGCATGGGGATGCCTTTTTCCGAGCATTCGTAGTACCGCCGTGCCCTTTCGATCTGGAACTTCATGAGCCTGACGAAATTTTCGTTCATTTTTTTCTGCATGAACTCCTCGGGGGTGTAGTTGAATCGCCTCAGGTCCTCAAGCGGCAGATAGATCCTTCCGCGTCCTATGTCCTCGCCGATATCGCGGAGAATGTTGGTGAGCTGCATGGCGATGCCGAGCTCGACGGCGTGCTGCAGGGCATTCCTGTCGCTGTAGCCGAAAATTTCGGCAGTCATTAGGCCTACGACCGAAGCCACCTTGTAACAGTAGACATAGAGGTCCTCGAATGTCTCGAAAGGTTTGAAATCGATGTCCATGGCAACGCCGTCGATCAGGTCGAGAGGCAGGTCTATCGGAATGGTGAACTTGCTGATCGTATCCTGCCATGCCATCAGGATAGGGTCACCGTGATGCTCTCCGTTGTAACAGTCGCCGAGCCTTTTTTTCCAGGTGTCGATGGAGGCATTGATTTCCTCACGCGTCAGCTGGCCGTTTGTCAGCTTGTCCTCGGCAAGGTCTACAAGGTCGTCGACCGTACGGAGCAGCGCATACATGGCAACAATGGGATTCTGCATCTGTCTTGGCAGAAAGAGCGTGGCAAGGTAAAAGGTCTTCGCGTGATGCCGTGCAATCTCCCGGCAATAGCGGTAAGCGTTTTCAACCGTCAGTTTGCTGTCTGCGTTCCGGAGAACCGTCTCTCCGTTGTACCTGTAATTCATCGACTCTCACCGCTATGGTTTGCCGAGGATCGTCCCTGCATCATCCTTCCCTCTCGCATCTGCCGGGAAAGCAGTCATGTGTAACTTTTAGAGGTCTGAATACGTTGACAAGGGGCGCTCCAAGATAAAATAATGCTTATAATATACCAAGCACTGCATGTCCCGGCGGCCGGACATGCAGGAACGTTATCCTCTAATCTTTCATTGACGCCCTTGACGACAGTTGTTTCAGATGTTTTGCGCGAACGGGCCGTGCTTATCGGCCTCTCCGCCCAGCCCGACATGCCGCGGTCACTTGTTGAGGAGTACCTTTCCGAACTTGCCTTTCTGGCCGATACGGCCGGGGCGGATGTGGTCCGCTCGATCATCCAGGAAAAAAAACAGCGAGACCCTTCCACCTGCATCGGCAAGGGCAAGGCCGATGAACTTGCGGCTGCGGTCAGGGATGAGGCTATCGATATCGTGATTTTCGACGACGATCTTTCTCCTGTCCAGGTCAGGAACCTCGAGCGGCTGCTTGACTGCAAGGTCATTGACCGCACCGGTCTGATCCTGCAGATTTTTGCCATCCGCGCCAAATCATCGCAGGCAAAGATGCAGGTCGAGCTTGCCCAGCTCGAATACATGCTTCCACGTCTTTCAGGCCAGTGGACGCACCTTTCGAAACAGAAGGGCGGCATCGGCACCAAAGGTCCGGGTGAAACCCAGATCGAGACGGACCGCCGTCTGGTGCGCAACAGGATCGCTTCACTGAAAAGAAAACTCAGGGACGTCTCGCTTCAGCATGATACCCAGACAAGGGGGAGGATGCTTGTCCCGAGGGTTGCCCTGGTCGGCTACACCAACGCGGGAAAATCCACCCTGATGAACGCCCTCTGCCCCGATGCGGGAGCCTTTGCGGAAAACAGGCTTTTTGCAACGCTTGATACCAAAACCCGGCGGCTCGAACTGAAAATCAACAAGCTGGTGCTGCTTTCCGATACCGTCGGCTTCATCCGCAAGCTTCCCCACACACTTGTGGAAAGTTTCAAATCCACGCTCGACGAGGTTCTGCAGGCGGATTTTCTTCTGCACGTCATCGACGTCAGCCATGCAGGATTCGAGGATCAAATGCGGGTTGTCAGGGAGACGCTGACTGAAATCGGCGTCAGGCACGACCATATCATCGAAGTGTTCAACAAGATCGACGCCCTCGACGATCCGGTCATCCTTCGCGAGCTCCGGTCGAAATATTCCGATGCCGTATTCATTTCAGCAATCCGCGGGATCAACATTTCCGTTCTCAGGGAAACCATCAGCGATCATGTGGCAAGGGATTACACGGTCAGAAAAGTCAAAGCCCATGTATCGAACTACAAACTCATCGGTTATCTCTACGAACATACCGAGGTCATTGACAAGCGCTATACAGGCGAACATGTTTTTCTGACCATCCGGATACACCGAAACCATCTCAAACATATAGACGCCCTCCTGAAGGAGTCGGCAAGGGCCAGTCATGCCGCTGCACATCCATAACACCACCAGACGTCCCATTTCCGAAGGCCGCATCGAGCAGGCTGTTCTCGACGTGCTTGAAGGAGAAGGGCTTGTCCCTGAATCGGTTATTGCAGTATTCTGCGGCAACCGCATGATCCGGCGTATCAACCGCGAATTCCTCCAGCACGACTATCCGACCGATACCATCACGTTCCGTTACAACCATGGGCCTGCCATCGAAGGGGAGGTCTATATTTCGCTTGACGTCGTCGAGGAGAATGCGGGACGGTTCAATACCTCCTTCGATGACGAACTCATGCGGGTGATCGTCCATTCTGCCCTTCACCTTGCAGGCTGGCATGACCGCACTCCCGAGGAGCGGGATGCCATGCGCCTCCGGGAGGATGCGTATCTGAATCGCATGAGGACATCGTAAAAATACGTATTTTCCTGTAAGTGATGTCCTTTCTGCTCAGGGTCGAGTCATGCCCTGAACGCGTCGGTTGTTTTCTGTGCATAACACATAACATCCTCAGCAATGGATACCATGGAACCGTCATCCCGATCCGCAGGTTTCCGCCGGATTTTCGGAAAAGTGCTTGTCATTCTCGCGCTTCTGCTTCTTGCCGGTCTTGCAGGTGCACTCCTTTACGTTCGTTCTGCCGCGGACAGGCAGCTGAAACAGCTTGTTTCCTCACAACGCAGGGAACGTTCCGACCTGCTGAACCGTTCGGCGGAACTCTACCGGAAGGTCCAGCGTGAAGGGATAGAGCGCTTCTCGATCCCTCTTTCCTGGGCAGTCAGGAAGGAGCTCATGAAACAAAATTACGAACAGATCGACGACTACTTCGCCGAGCTTGCAAGAAAAGACTCCCTGATGGGAATTTTCCTCGTCGATTCCCTCGGACTGGTCAAGGTGGCAAGCGACAGAGCCCTTCTGGAATCGTCGTTCAGCGGCCGTTATCCTTCGATCGACTTCCGGCAGGAAAAGATTGCGGTTTCACCGCTGCCGGACGGGAAAGAGGCGGCCGTGATTCCCATCATGGGGCTGAGTGAAAAACTCGGAACGGTCGTGGTTATCCTGCCAACCAGGCAGTTTCCCCTGGAGGAGGTGAAGTAGGCATGCCGTCGGTCCCTCAGCCCTATCGGAATGCCTTTGCCGGAAGGATTGCGAAGCTCGCGGGCTGGGCAGTGATGTTTGTCGGCATGGTGTTCGTATTCGGCGCTCACTGTCACGATTCGCCTGAACTCATGCTGTACGGCCTGGCGGCCATTGCCGCCGGGTATTTCGTCTGGTTCCGGGGATCCCGTATCGCAGCACTTCCGGCAGAGGCCCTTCTTTCTTCCGATAAACGGCCGCCGGTGGTATTCATCCGCTCTTTCGGCGAAGAGGAGCATGCATACAGGCCTGCAGAACTGTTCGGGCTTGTGGGCAGGGCGATGACCAGCATCAGGGCCTACAACCGGATATTTCAGGCGGGCGCAAGCTCCTGGGGTCCCGTCATGCAGTGGCAGCTCGACAGGCTGTTCGGTGACATCGGGCCTTTCGTCGCCATAGGACGTCCAGGCGAAAAACTTGCAGGCATGGGAGCCGCCCGGCTCTACGTTGACGACAGCGAGTGGCAGACCGTTGTCAGCGGAATGTTCCGGCGGGCCCGACTGATTGTCGTGGCTCCCGGAACGACCCCTGGGCTGCGGTGGGAGATTGCAGAAGTGAAGCGCACCGTGTCTCCGGAAAAGATCCTGTTCATACTTCCTGAAAGGGAAGAGCAGTACAGGGCACCTCTATATATTCTTGAGTGATATATCTTTAATAAGATCAATAAGTTAACGGCAATAAAAACCATAAAAAGCCGTATATTCCAGCAGTATCCATCATTCTGACTCTGCTGCCATGAAAAACATCAATCCTCCCGGCCTTTT
>Ga0233420_10001096_pt1 | contig 10608 bp, 7 predicted proteins | sample Watercolumn_Mata_4_FD_183009 | JGI IMG/M metagenome (GOLD analysis project Ga0233420, IMG submission 183009) | Freshwater microbial communities from Lake Matano, South Sulawesi, Indonesia - Watercolumn_Matano_2014_102_MG | ecosystem: Environmental > Aquatic > Freshwater > Lake | place...
GGGAAGCATCATGTTAGCCCGGGCATCATATATTGCGCATGAGGAGCCCGGGCTCTATACGCCCGGGCTTAAGTTACGGGGCACATGATGCCCGGGCGCCTCATGGAGGTACTCATGGAGTTCGTTGCGTGAATACTTAATTGGAACCTTATGAAAAAATTTACCGCTTTAATTGGAGTTTTTATTGTTTCTTTTTATCTAAGTTTAAGCCTATGCTTGAGCGCGTTTGCGTATGTTTCTCCCGGGAATCCTACTGGATTTGTAAATGATTTTGCCGGAGTTCTTTCCGATAGCGACAGGGCTGATATGGAGCAAACTTTATCTGACTTTGAGAAACAGACTTCTACCGAAGTTGTTGTTGTGACCATAAAAAGTTTAGAAGGGGATTCTGTTGAAAATTATGCAGTAAAGTTGTTTGAAGAGTGGGAAATTGGGAAAAAGGGTAAAGATAATGGTGTTCTTTTATTGGTAGCACTTGATGATAGAAAGGCAAAGATAGAGGTTGGGTATGGACTTGAGGGAGCTTTAACCGATTTAGAATCCGGACAGATTATGAATAACGTGATAATTTATTATTTCAAAAAAGAGATGTATTACACTGGTATTTTCGATGGGGTGAAAGCAATCATGGAGGCCGTGAGGGGGGAATATACCGCGCCCGAAGTTGATTCAGAATCTTCATATGATGGGAATATTTTTGCTGATCTTTTGAGCGCCGGAGGAGGAATTATATTTTTAAATATTTTCTTTTTGGTTTTGTTCAATATTTTTAGGGTTTTTAAGTCTGCGGCTACATCGAAAGAGATATGGCCGGGGGCGGCTTTTGGTGGGGGAATGGCCACATTGTGGTCGATTGTAATGTTGCCGGGATGGACAGAGTGGCTTATTTATACCGCTATTTGTGCGGCATCTGGACTTGTGATTGATTTCCTACTTTCCAAACCCAAATTTTTGAATAACTGGAGAGAAAAAATCAAGAAAGAAAAAGTCGATAAGAAGAAAAACGGGAAGGGCAGTGGATGGTTTTGGGGAGGATTTGGAGGGGGATCGTCCGGAGGAGGTGGTGGAGGGGGTTTTGGAGGGTTCGGCGGCGGAAGTAGTGGTGGCGGTGGTAGTAGTGGTGGCGGTGGTAGTAGTGGAAGTTGGTAGGAGAACTCCGGAGCCAAGGAGTAGCTGACGACTAACTGAATTTTACGGTTAAAGTGAATTCGTTGGGCTTTTTAGCTTTCGAAAACCAATGAAAGGATCAATGGGCGACGTTCGATTTTTTGATGGGTGTATTTTTCAGCGAGGCCGTTGATGTAACTTTTTATTTCCTTTCGAGTTGCGTCGGGACGTTTTCTGATGAAGTCTTTGTAAGCGTTTGCAATAAGTTCCGAGAGCTCTGCTGTGATTTCGTCATATTCGTGCATGTAAATGAAACCGCGGGAAAGGATATTTGGAAGGTCTTTTAACTGTTTGGTTTTTTCACTAATTGGCAGAATAATCACAAGAATTCCATTGAGAGACATTCTTTGGCGATCGACCATAACCTGTGAGCCGACAGTGCCTTCGCCGAGGCCATCGATAAGAATGTATTTTGCTTCGACTTTGTTTTTGGAAATTGCGAATTCGTTGTTGCTGACTTCGAGAATGTCGCCGTTTCTGACCATAATACAATTCTTTTCCGGAATGCCGCATTTAACTCCGAGCTCTTTATGAGCCTGGCGCATAAAATACTCGCCGTGAACCGGAATAAAATATTTCGGTTTCACCATGTTAATCATCTGCATCAATTCATCCTGATAGCCATGGCCGGAAGTGTGGATGTGACCAATTTGGTGATGAATTACATTGGCGCCGAGCATACAAAGATTATTTATAACCGTGTAAATTGAGCGTTCGTTGCCAATTATCGGCGTTGAGGAAACTATCACCGTGTCTCCATGTTTGATTTTGACCTGAGGGTGGTCGTTGAGAGAGATTTTTGTAAGAGCAGAGACGGCTTCGCCCTGCGAACCTGTTGTAAGAATAAGAACCTCTTTGTCAGGGGCTTTTGTCACTTTTTTGATGTCACGAATGAGGTTCGTGTGAATTTTTAAATAGCCGAGATTCAGTGCGAGATTAATATTTTCTTTCATGCTTCGGCCTGAGATATAAATGTTGCGGTTTGTTTTTTTGGCGTATTCGAAAATCTGTTGGATGCGACCGATCAATGATGAAAAAGATGCGATGATGACGCGGCCTTTGGCCTGCGTGATGAGATCTTCTAAGTTTCGACCAATTTCAAGTTCAGACATTGTGTGGCCAGGTTTTAACGCGTTGGTTGAGTCTGAAAAAAGCGCAAGAATATTTTGAGAACCAAGGGCGCGGATTTTTTCCATATCCGCTTTTTTTTGGATACCCGCCGGGGAATCGTCGAATTTGAAGTCGCCCGTGTGAACAATTTTCCCTTCTGGTGTTGTTATAACCAAACCAACTGAATCGGGAATCGAGTGTGCGACACGGAAAAAATCAATTTTGAATGAGCCGATTTTGAGTGGCTCGTCCGGATTTATTGTGTGAATTTTCGTGTAACGTTCGAGGTGAAATTCTTCGACACGCCCCTCTATGAGGCCTTTTGTTAAACGTGTTGCGTATATCGGCGGAAAGCCAATTTTTGGAAGGATGTAGGGGATGCCTCCGATGTGATCGAGATGACCGTGAGTTATTATTATCGCTTTAATTTTTTTCTGGTTTTCTTCGAGATATGTTGCGTCCGGAATGACGTAGTCAACTCCGAGCATGTCTTCTTCCGGGAATTGAAGGCCCATGTCGACAACTATGATTTCTTTGTCGTGAGCCAACCCTGTTTTATTGTATTCGAAAACCGTCAAATTTTTCCCGATTTCATCCATCCCACCGACCGGGATGATACGGAGCCCCTTAAATACCGGTTGGTTTCCTGATACATGTTTTTTTGGAGTTTTGGCCACATGGCTGCTTTTCAAACGAGAGATTGCCGTGGGCTTTTGTTGTTTGTTGGGATATTTGGAGGAGCCTTGGGGTCTGTTGTGGAATTTGGGATGTTCCGTTTGTTTCTTGTGATGAAATGATTGGCTGGCCATTGGTTTGTTCGATTTAGTGCCCTGCTTGTCGCGAAAGCTGGAAGTTGGTTTATTTAATTGGTTCATATGTTTGTGAAATCCATGTGCAGGTTTGCCAGAAGTTCTGGAAACAGGCGCGGACTGTTTGTTAAATTGTTTGTAAGGCGATTTTTGAAAAGGCCTGTTCTGAGCAGTTGTTTGTTTCGAGTTTTGATTTGAATTTGAAGATTGTTTTGTAACGTTTGGCGTCACTATCGGCCTATCATCTCCTTGCTCAATAGTCATCTTAATCCACTCGGATAATTTATCCATTTTTTCGTCGTTATTCATCATTGTTACTTATCATGTTTATATGAGTATATCAGATTTTTTGAAAAGTTTCAAACTTTCTATCCTTTTTTGGCCATTAGCGGCGATGGCGATTAGCAAGTAAAGAGGAGTTAATTAATACATTGGGAAAGAGATTAAAAAGTAGAAAATAAGAGGGAAGTATATATTTGTTTACAGCATCATTTTTAATCAGAAGCAACGATCAAAAATAAAAGCATTTAAAGCAAACTAAACCCTCGAAATTCTTCAATTGTCATCAATACCCAAAAACGCTTTCACAAAGGCAATTCTACAACTCGCACTCTCTTTTTAATCTGTGGACATATTGAGTCTTGTACTGTTGTAACGTTACAACAGTACAAGTTCGCTTTTATTCTCAATTGATGTTACTAATCAATTCATTTTGGATTGATTGATCAGGTGTGCTAAAATTTTAGCCATGGATCAGCGAAGTAAAATTGCAGTTGTCGGCTATGGAATTGAGGGAAAGGCGATGCTCGCGTATTTGGTGAAACATCAATATTCGAATGTGACTGTGTGTGATCAGAAAGTTTATATCGGAGAGAAAATGCCTAAGGGCGTGTCGGTAAGGCTTGGGGAGCATTATTTGGAGGGGATTAATGAATTTGATGTGATTTTTAGAAGTCCCGGGGTGAATCATGACAATCCTTATCTCGTGGAGGCAAGACTTGAGGGGAAGGAAGTGACTTCGCCGATACAATATTTTTTGGATCATTGTCCGTGTACTGTTGTTGGAGTGACCGGGACGAAGGGCAAGGGAACAACGTCGACTTTGATTTATGAGATTTTGAAGGAGTGGTTTGGGAAAATGAGTTCTGCCAAGTTAGGGTCGGCTTTGACTGAAGCGGATTCTACTAAGGTTACTGGGAAAGCCGGGAGCAAGAAGTTTGCTAAGAGCGCGGCGATGTACAAAAAAAACATCGCGATAACCAGAGCCAAAGGAGGAGAGCTGAAAAAATTCGCTAAAAGGCATGTGTATCTCGGTGGGAATATCGGAAATTCGCCAATTGAATTTTTGGATAAATTAAAAGGCGGTGATGTTAAAAACGGGGATGTAGTTGTGTTGGAACTTTCGTGTTTTCAACTTGGAGATTTGAAAAAGAGTCCGCATATTGCCGTTTTATTAAATACAACCAGCGATCATTTGGATTATTATCCGGACAGGGATGCGTATTTGCAGGCAAAAGAATTGATTTTGGCGCATCAAGATGAGGATGATTTGGCAGTATTGAATAAAGATTATGAATATTCGAAATATTATGCGCCTTTGGTGAAAGGTCGGCTCGTGTACGTGAGTCCTAAAGGGGAAAAATTGGATAAAGGAGTTTATGTTAAAGGCTTGAATGTTTTTGATGCTGAACCTGAGATTGTTTACGTGAAAAGTTTGGAAGAAGAAAACAAAGAAGTTGTCATGAAAGTAAAGGATGTTGCTTTGATTGGGTCGCATAATCTGGAAAATGTTTGTCCGGCAGTTGCTGTGGCGAAGGAATTTGGCGTGCCATCTTCGGTGATCGCGAAAGTTGTTAAGCGATTTAAAGGCTTGCCGCACAGACTTGAATTTGTGCGAAAAATTGATGGAGTTTCCTATTACAATGACTCGTTCTCGACGAATCCGCAGACCTCGATGGCGGCGGTGGATTCTTTTAATGTGCCGACAATTTTGATTGCGGGAGGATCGGATAAGGGGCTTTCTTATAAGGAGTGGGCGCGAAAAATTTTGACGAAAGAAAGTTTGCAAGTTGTTCTTTTAATTGGCGCGACGGCTGAAAAAATGAATGATGCACTTGTGGGTGTGAGAAAAAAATTGAAGGCGCATGAGATAACGCCGACTTTGGTTTTGATGTGTGGAGATTTAAAAAATGCTTTGGCGACGGCTAGGAGGACTATAGTAGACTCCGGAGTTAACTATAGAGGTAGCTTTACTCCGGAGGTGGGTGTTGGAAAAGGTGTAGAGAGCAAGATTCCAAAAATTGAAAAGAAAAATACCACTTTCGCTTCGCTCGGTGCTGTTGTCGTGATGTCTCCGGCGGCTGCGAGTTTTGATCAATTCAAAGATTATAAAGAAAGGGGACAAAAATTCAGGGAGATTGTGCTTGGATTGTAGCAACGAGTTATTGAGTGAGTTTGCTGTTATTTCTCGAATTCCAATGCTTTAAGAACGCTCGCTCTAAATGATACTCTAAAAATCAGAGTTTTTATTGATGCGCCAGGAAGTTCTTTTTCTACAAAAGCCATTTCATCCAAGAGTTCCTCTAATTTAATTTCCCTGATGAATCTTATCACCTCGATTTCGGGATACTGATTCATAAATCCGGCAACTTCTATTTCAATCTTATTAAATATTTCATCTGTGTTTTCGGTTTCATCAATTATTTCCGCTATTCTTAATAAAAGTTGATTTAATAAGTAATCCGGATTTTTAGTCCAGTCAGGAACACGATGGATCCCGTCAGATTCTTTTACTCTGGATAGTGCCACAATTCTTGGTCCATGTTCTTGGCCTCCGCTCCTAAGCCCAATGACACGTCGAATTAATTCATAAAAGGGCTTTTTCCATTCCCCCCGTTTCATTCCTTGCTCTTACGATGGTCCTTATGGCTACCGCCGCTTCCTGGCGTGAGACAAATTTTTTCTCTGCATATTTTCCTAAGCCGTGCGGCAAATCCTACTTTTGGTCCTTTTAAATTTTCTGGCATTTTGGGGTGGGTAAGTTGAGGTGGAGTAAATTTTAGGAAATTCCTTTTTTGGGTAGAGAGAGGTTATTTTGCCATATTTTGTTTTAATTTACAAGTCGAGTGTGAATCGGGAACACTAGGAAATCGGGAAATACTAACAATTGCTTAAAGGTTTAGACTTCCGCCGCAAACCCGCCTGCGGAAGTTTAGCTTTAGAGTTGATTTTCAGGAGTTGCTGCTTCTTCTTTTTTTAATAATTTCAACATGTCTTTCGTAATCGCTTTTGTGAGAAGCAGAAGAGAGAGGTAAAGAATCCCGGCCAGAGGGATGAGAATTAGAAGACCGGCATTGTGGAAATATTTGTAGGAAATTGGTTGCAAGAAATAAACAAGTGCACCCATTATTAGAGCTGAAATTACCATCTTGATCGGAGCGGAAATTGAAATATGAAATTTGAAATATTTATAAGCGTATTTCACAGAGAGTATAAGGATGAGAAGCGCTGAAAGGATGGAAATAAAAGCCGAACCGCGGAAGCCATAGTAAGGGATGATGAGGAGATTCCCGATGATGTTGAAAATAACAGCCGAGAGATTGATCCACAAAATTTTCGTTTGTTTGTCGAGCGCGAGAAGAAGGAACATGAAAACCGTCGAGAGAAATTGAATGACCATCGCAAACATGAGTATCTGGAGAGCAATATCGGAACCGTAAAACCCTTCATTTAAACGCGAGAGGAATTCGCTGCTCGAAACTATATAAATCAGCGGGTAAGCGAGAGTGAGGGTACCAATCAAAATTGGGACGCCCAGCCCGAACATAAAATCGAAGCTGTATTTAATGATTGTTTTTGTCTTTTCTACGAGATTATCTTTGATAGATTTTGTTAAGACCGGCAGAACTGAATTCATGAAAAACAATGGAATGACCGAGACGGCTTCCAATACACGCATTGCAACCGCGTAGATACCAACTTCCTGCTGGTCTTTGATCAAAGAAAGAAGAATCGAATCGATGCGGAAATAGATCGTGTTTAAAATGAGAGCGATGCCGTATGGAAGGGATTTTTTTAGGATTTCCTTGCAGAGAGTTTTGTCGAATTGGAAAGAAAGCGGCGTAATTTTTCTGACAAAATAATATGTGACAAGTGTCATGATTAAATTCCCGACAACACCGGCGATGATGAGGTGGTAGAAGGCGAGGTCGGGGCTTGTTGGCACTAAACCGCTTACGTCGGGGCTTGTGAACGGGGCTTGCGTTGCGATGGCAGATGCGTTTGTTTGCGTGACGTTGTTTAGGATTTGGCTGGTAATGATTGGAGCTTTTGGGAAGGCGTAGAAAGCGATATACGCCATATATAAAATCATTGTAATTTTCCCTATGATCTGCGCGATGGAGGCAATGTGCATTTTTAGTTTGGCCTGAAGGACGGATGTTATCGTGCCGTTTGTGATCGTGAAAAATATAGAGAGAGTGGCTATGCTGACTGCGACCGGGATTCTGGTACCGTCATATTTCGGGATGAGGAAGACCGAGCCAACCGCGACAAGCATCGTGAAGACGACAAAGATTGTGCGGAGAGTCATGACGTTGCCGATTATTTTCGAGATTTTTGTTTCATCCTTTGACATTTCGGTAATCGCTATCGTAAAAAGGCCCATGTCGGCGGCAATGCTGAAAAACGCGAGGAATTCGTATGTGACTGCGTATTCGCCGTAGCCTTTTACTGATAAATAGTTCGTGGCTATTTTAAGCGTAAAAATAGCGAGCGCGGCCATCGAGAAACGGCCGATGATTTGCCAGATTTTGTTTGAGAGGATTTTGCGGGCGGTACTCATGGCTCCTAAAGTTAACTAATAGGGTAGCTCCGCTCCGGAGTAAAGCTACCCCTATAGTTAACTCCGGAGCTTGGTGTTGTTAGTTTACCAAAATTTTGTTAGATTGCTAGCCATGCACGAATACAAAGCAAAATTAGAGAAGTTAAAAGAGTTTATTTATAAAGGTTTTGAGAGCCAAAAAATTGGCGAGAAGAAGGCGCAGCTCCAAGCGCTGAACGACAAAATGGCGGAGCCGAATTTTTGGAGTAACAAGGAGGAGGCACAGAGAATAAGCAAGGAGGCGAGTTTCGTGCAGCAAAAAATCGAGAAATGGGAAAAAATTCGTACCGATGTTGATGAATTAATTGGCTTACTACCTGACATTTCGCCTGAGAAGGATCCTGATGCGGCTGATGATTTCAAGAAAATGGTGGATGAGCTTGAAATGCGGTGGGATAAATTGGAAACAGAGACATTTTTTAGCGGTAAATATGATCGGATGAATGCGATTTTGTCGATACATGCGGGTACCGGCGGGACTGACGCGCAGGATTTCGGGGAGATGTTGATGAGGATGTATTTGCGATACGTTGAAAAGCCGGAGCAACATGGGGAAGTGGCGTGGAAATCGGAAATTTTGGATGAGTCGAAAGGGGATGAAGCCGGAATAAAAAGTGTGACGATTTTAATTAAAGGGGAGTTTGCTTATGGCTATTTGAAGGGAGAAAGCGGAGTTCACAGATTGGTTAGATTGTCGCCGTTTAATGCCGGGGGGACGAGGGAAACGTCGTTTGTTTTAGTGGAAGTTTTGCCGGATATTTCCGGAGAGGGTTTTGGTGATGGTGGAGGCGGAAGTGTGACTGGGGAGGGGATGGGATTGGGTAGATTTAAAATTGATGAAAAAGATTTGCGAATAGACACATATAGGTCGAGTGGGCCTGGTGGGCAGAACGTTAATAAAACCGATTCGGCTGTTCGCATTACCCATATCCCGACCGGACTTGTTGCTGCGTGTCAGAATGAGCGAAGTCAGCTTCAAAATAAAATGCAGGCGATGAAAATTTTGCACGCGAAACTTGCTGATTTGATGGAGCGGCAAAAAATTGAGGAGTTGAAAGATCTTAAGGGAGAGAAAGTTGAAATGAGTTGGGGAAATCAAATCAGGTCGTATGTTTTGCATCCGTATAAAATGGTGAAGGATCACAGAACTTCGTATGAAGAAAGTAATCCGGAGAAGGTGCTGGATGGGGAAATACAGGGGTTTGTGGAGGCGGAGTTGAAAGGGTAACTCCGGAGTATAGTAGGAGGGTAGGTGAGCTCCGGAGCTTAGTATTGTGTCGATGAATTTATCAATGAATTTTCTTTCGTTGTTGTTTCTAAAATTTTTTCCAAAGGATTGTTTGCAATATATCTTTTAATTTCCTGATAATAATCTTCTTTTAGTACTGGTTTAGCTTTGAAACGGCTTCCAAACAAAGGCCCTTCTCTATGATGCTTGGTATTAAAATATAAGGCGTACGCCATTTGCAAATACTGCATAAACTTTCTTATTGCCTCTTCGTTTTTCTGAATCATTAAAAAATGAATATGATTTTCCATCAGAGCATGGCTCTCGATCTTTACTCTGTATTTCTTCTGATATTTACTGATTAACAAAATGAATTTTTTACATTCTTTATTGTTTGTGAAAATCGGTTGTTTTAAAAAACCTCGATTATAAACGTGATAAAAAATGTCATTTTCTATTGGGATTATTCTTATTGGCATAATTGAAATTTAAAATTTTGTGCGTCTTAAAGGTAGCATTCAAATCTTAAATTTTCCTTAAAAAATCCTAAAAAATTCCTTAAAAAATCGTAAAACTCCGGAGTTAAGTAAAAGGGTAGCTCCGCTCCGGAGTAAAGCTACCCTAATAGTAGACTCCGGAGCTTAGTATTAATCTCTGTTCATTCTAAGATAAAGTTTCGGGGGGCCAGTAACAACCTCTGGAGGTCTGTCGGTTACCGGGGTTTCTTCGTTTAGGTGTTTATATTGCCCGTCAAAGGTTTGAGCGGCATATTCTTTTCCACCCCTATACCAGACATATTTGTAAGGGCCGCTTTTGTAAGTTCTCTGGTTAAAGTCCCCATTGTCATCAAAATAATCGGCATCTGTAGTACCACCTCTATATTTGATTTGAGTTGTCACTCCTTTTCGATAAAAAATGTAATTATCTGCAGATTGTGCTCCTTCTGCTACTCCTTCTTTTTTTCTTTGTTCACCAAAGAAAACCAGTACCTCTTTATAATTTTTCCAATCCATAGGCAGAACCACATTGGGGTCAAATTTTGATGGGTCGAGACTGTCTTGCGTCAAATACACGTCGAGTCTGGAGTAACTTTTCTTTAAAGACGAATCCAGATCCCATTTTATAGTAATTCCCTTACCGGGATATGTTCTTATTTCGTGGAAAATTAAAGCGCCACGCGCCGCCATTTCTTGAAAGCGTGATGAGGCATTTACAATATTTCCGTCGTATTCTTCCGGTTCCCCTTGGTCAATCGCAAATGATTTTCCGTCTCTTTCAAAAACACATATAGCATGTCCCAGGTTAGAATAACCTCTTAGATTTGCGGATATCGTTCGTGGTTTGTATGATTTTCCTGTTCTTTTCCCCAAGGCTTCCATAAGATCTCTTGCAATTTCTGATAAATCATCACA
>Ga0233420_10001097_pt1 | contig 10602 bp, 9 predicted proteins | sample Watercolumn_Mata_4_FD_183009 | JGI IMG/M metagenome (GOLD analysis project Ga0233420, IMG submission 183009) | Freshwater microbial communities from Lake Matano, South Sulawesi, Indonesia - Watercolumn_Matano_2014_102_MG | ecosystem: Environmental > Aquatic > Freshwater > Lake | place...
CCTACCCCCAACAAAGTTTTCTTGATCTAAAATGCTTGGACTTTTAATTTTAGGGACATCAGGAACGGCAATAGACTGAATTGACTTTTTCTCTGCAATACCTTTCTCGAATTGTAATGCTGATAATCTTGCTCTTTCGCCTTTTTCAAGTTGCTTTTTAATATCATCAGTAAACATTAATTATCCCTTATTTATTTTCTGGTTTATAAGATTTTGTATCTAAATCCCATAAATCATTTCTATACGCAGAAAAATCTAATAAATCTTGATGTGCTTCAATCGTAATGTCTCCGTGAAGTAATGCTTCATTAATTTCTTGTATAAAATCCGCATTGCTTATATTTTCTCTACCCCACGAACCTTTTGATTCACGCTTGATATTTTCATCATACCATTTTTTAGCCGAAGGGACTAGATGTGAATATGCTTTATTTCTTACTTTGTTTTTTGCTGATTGGATTTCTTCAGTAGATAATTTATATTCCACTCCTTCTTTATCTGTAACCGTAGTTCTTTGTGCCTCATATATTTCATTCCACATATCGCCCCATTTTTCTTCTTTTGGCATATTGATTTTAATATTTGAACCCTTCAATGGTCTGTTCTTCCGTAAACTTTTAATCTCATAAGTACTACCACTTGGTTCCTGCATTATCGTATAACTATGACCGTCATCTCCTATGTAGGTATCAATTTTCTTTTCTGAATTAGTTTTGTTAAAATCTTTAACATTTTCTGCAACTTTTATTACTTCCCCATCTTCATTGGTTATATATTGTTGAGCACCTTCAGACAAATTAAACGAGATCGGTGTAGATGGTGCATTCTTTCTTGCTTTATTCTGTAACAAACCAGCAACTAATTGTGCTCTTTGTAAATCTTCTTGTTGAGCATCCGGATCAGTAATCGCACCTAATAAAAGATTATTAATAATATCTGATTGTTTTGTATATTTTTCTGTCCTCGTTAAAGGTCTTTCGCTTGTGAATGTTGGTTGTGAGGTGTATTCTTCAAGCATCGCATTCGAATCTAATTTTCTCATCCCTCTTGGTGCAGAAGCTATGATATTACTTAGAGACGGAGTAGGATTAATTGAACGGATTGGATTTTGTTGTATCACTGGTTCGTTTGGATTTGTTACATTGAAATTAATAGGATTTGTAGTGCTTTTCTGCACCGGCACACCTTCGCCAAATCCAATACTACCCATAATATTAGGATCGCCTATTTTAGGGGCCTTATAAATCGGATTAAGTCTTTCTACCGGAACTTTTGTATTTTCAATATTTTGAAATTCTGTTTCCGCATTCTTAAACTGGTTCATTATATTCTTGAGAATATTTGCTCTTCGTTCTTTCTCTGCATTTTGCAGAATCACATTAGCAAATTTATTTCCAGCATCGCTTAATACTTGATTCCAAATATCCCAGCCCATAACAACTCCTTTTAATCTTTTTTATTTAGAAAACCACCTTTTGTTACACCAGCAGACAAAACACTTGCGCCACCGCTTACTAATCCAGGTAATAAATCTCTAAAGAAATCAAATTTGGCAGCATCATTCATCCGATCACTTTGTTCCCAATCACTCAAAAATCCTTGCTGCATCTGATTTTTTCTAAATTTATTCATAATGTTTTGCATTATCATGTTTTGATTCGCGGTAGTGTTTCTGAATTTACTCTCATTCGCCATATTCATTAATGGTACTTCTTGTTGTAACCTCGAAATTCCTAATCCTTCTAATGAATTTGCAAAATTCTCATTTATATCAGAAGCAACTTTATTTATTTGGTTATTGTAAACAGAGCCACCAGTAATTCCTTCGGCAGCTAATCTTGACGCTACATCTTTCTGCCCTCTCGAAACTGCATTACCGGCTTTTCTTGTAATCATATTTGATTGCTCACCTAATATTTTATCAAGAATTGCACTCATTTGATCATAGTTATATGGATCTGAATAATCCGCAAATAAATTTTCTGCTTCTGGATTAATCCCATAAAGCTGCGACCACAAATCTTCTCTTCGTGCCATAATAGACCTCTACTTTAATAATTTTAGAAACTTATCTTGCATATTGTTGTTAAACTTGTTTATTCCGTAAAATATTTTTACCAAGAATTTTTCCCATCCTATCGTGTTCATCTTGGCTTCGTTGCCTTGATATAACATAAAATCATTGATACCTAATGTTTTTGCAAATTTTATTCTATCTTCATAATTATATGCACCGCCAAATAACGAGATACTCGGATCGCCCATAAACCAAACCGTTGGCACACCTTTAGCCCAATGTTTCTCTACATTACAATAAGAACTCAGTGTAGTGTTTTTAGGATAAAGTTCTTTTAACTTATCAAAATTCCTTGCCGTTGCGTCAAATAAAATATTTCCCTTTGCAAGATTATATTTAACAGCCAGTATCTGTTTCATCACGGCAGAATTGTATTGACCGGTTTCTACATAATTTTCTATTGGTTCTCCGCTGTAATAAATAACGTTATCGCATTTCTCAAATCTTTCGTAAATGTATTTATAGAAATAATTATCATCTACTTCACCCAAACCCCAACCAAAATCAATTAAAAAATATTTGAAGCCTAATTGTTTTGCTATTTCATAACATTTGAACATTTCTTCTGCTGTTCTTTTTTGTTTATCAATTACAGTTGGATAGTAAGGATCATCTTTTACAATATTCCAAAAATAACCGGTCTGTAAAAAGATTTTGTTAAATCCTTTATTAGCTAATCTCAAAAGATTAGCTGTTGATAAATCCAGTGTCCATATTCCTATTTTCATATTAGAATTCAGTCACACACCATTAATTTGAAATTTTAGTTACTGTTATACTTGCTCTATAAATTGTTGTCGTAGTTGCCCCACCACTTGCTTTTACATATACTTCTAAATAATCTGTTGCAGATAAACTTGCAATAAACTCATTTGAAGATACCCTATAAACTGCAGGGTCAGCAGTATAAATGGTTGTCGCTGGTTTACCTATATCAACACCATTTTTATAAATTGTGAAATAAACATCCGCACCACTATCGTTTTGGTAAGTGAAAGAATAACTAATTTTATATTTTCCAGTCGAGTTGATGGTTATTTTATCGGTGATAATAGAAGCTGTTATTCCAGAAGTATCACCAATTGCAAATTTATTCCATTTGTAATAAGAGAAACCGCTTAAACAATTTATTGTCTCCGATGAATCTGCATAAACATTAGCATATTTTGGTGTCATTATATCGGAAGTCAAAGCAATATTCCCGGTGGTAGAAGGGACTGTAAGTGTAATGTTGCTTCCTACTGAACCACTCGTTTTTAATCTTGTGGATGTTGGATTAAAAACATCATTATATAAAACAACTTCACCTGGCACACTTCCAGATGAACCGAAGTAGGTATATTGTTGAGAAAACGTTTTTTGTCCGCTTATAGTTTGTGTTGTGTTTGTATAAACTCCATTAGTAACCGTTCCAGCGTTTCCACTAATATCGGTTATTGTCCAAGTTCTATTGGCTGATAAATCTTGTGTTGAGCCATTTATAGTTAATGTTCGTGAGGTCATTGCAAATGTGCCGCCGCCATCGGGAAGATAATAACTATAATTGGATGTCAAATAATTTGCAAATATAGAAGCTAAACAACTTGCATAACCATATAAAGCTATTCTGCTCGCAGTTGATGTAGTCCCTAAAGTTATTCCATTACTTGATTCAGCAAAAATTTGATTAAAATAACTGTTTCCCGAACCGTCTCTCGATACAATAGTTGATGCTGTTGCAAGACTTGTGTAAGACAATCCGTTTGATAAAGTTTTGCTGTTAGCACCATTCCATAACGGAATGTAATTATCAAAATTTGTTGCGGGTGCAATTGCTTTATTATTCCAATTAGTTTGGTCGGTTGTTGTTGGCATATAATAACCGCTTGCGGCACTTACCGTAATGGAAGTTGTTCCACTACCACTTAATATTCCACCCAATGTAATTGTTTGATTACCTGTTAGATAAGTAGAATTATCATAGCTTATTGAAGTCCCGCTTGCCTTAACAAAACCAGTTCCGTTTAATTGTGCTTGAACAATCAAATCTCCACTACCTAAAAGCGAAGTAGAATTAATAGTTTTAATATTTGTTCCGCTTACTAATGTTGCTTGCTTGCCGTTTAACTGTGTTTGTATCGCACTCGTTACACCTTTAACATAAGATAGTTCAATCTTACTCGGATAAGTCCCAGTTGTTAAACTTGCCAAAGTAGTTGAACCGCTAAAATATGCAATTTCGTCTGTTGTTCCAGTCCCATAAGGAAGTGTTCTAAGGTTTACTCCCGAATCATAATATTTAATAACAGTTCCATTATAAAACATTGTCCCAGCAATAGAAGCATCATAAGCAGGCAAATAAAATCTTGCACTTGCACCAAATATTAAATCTGCATTAAATGTTTTCGGTCCAGTAAATGTTTCAGTTTTTGCTAAGTATGAAATTCTTGTCGTATCTATTGTTCCGCTTATCGCACTCCATTTGAATTTATTGTTCACCGAATCCCAAACAATAGTATTATTATGATTTATTGTTGTCCAGTCAAAAACCTTATCGTTCATTCTTGTTATTTTGCCCAAAGAACTTATTCTAAACTTTCCTAATCCGACTTTCAAACTGTCCTTGATGTATGCACCAGTTCCATTAACGTAAAACATATTATCCGTTCCCACTCGCAAACTGTCTTTGATAAATACTTTCCCGCTATCAGCATAGATAGCATAATTAGTGGTTCCACCCCTCGCACTTGCGAACAATCCATACGCTTCTGTGTTATCATTATTGGTTACTACTGTTTTGAAACTTCCGGCTTTAATATAACTATCTGCACCGGCTAAACTTTTTGTAACCATTACATCAATCGCATTTGTTGTTATCCCTACTGTGTCTCTTACAATTAAGAGAGAATCTAAATACACATTTTTCTTATATCTGTTAGTGCCTAACCAAGTATTATTTTTTATCAGTAACGAATCTGCATAAGCAAGTGAATCTAAAGGATAAATTCATACCGTATCTCTATAACCATTCCAGAATCTTATCATCTTCAGCTTAGGCATTGGATTAGCTCTATTCGTATCTAAATCCGTAGTATCACTCCATAATTTTGCAAAATGATTCAAGAATGTTTTGTTATCCTTATCTCCCCAGTAAATTGTATCTTTCTCACTTGTTATTGTTGAATCTACATACCAATATCTATGATAAGTTGTGTCCCAAGAAATATACATCGCCTTTTTACCAATTCTTAAAAATATTTCATTCGTTCCATTACCGGCAGTAAAAGCTGGTCTAGTAGGGAGAGGTTGCGCAAAATTCATTGAACTAAATATTAATAATATGTATAATATTCTTTTCATAAAAGTGCAAATGTTTGTTGCATTGATAATAAACGTAAATATTTTATTACGATTTTTGCTTCATATTTTGTCCCGCCAGTCAATGTTAATGTTAAAGGAATATTAAACAATAATTGTTTCTCCACACTACAAGTCCCATCTGCACCGCCCAACGTAATTACAGAACCGCCTTTTGTCGCTGATAATTTGAATGTATTGTCAGTTGCATCTATCACATAATAATCTGTACCGCTTGCAATTCCTGTTGTATTTTCTATATTCAAAAGTCTTACCTTGTCGCCATTTTTTAATAAATGCAATGTCTTTGTAAATAAATTTGTTGCAACTGTTGTAGCAACCAATGTCATTATCGGCAATATACTATAATCTACCCACATGGATTTTACTGGATTATTTGCCGAGATAATACTCACATCAACATCTTCAAGAGTAAATAAATCTTGCATACTATCATTTAATTTGAACTCCGAAATTCCTGTATCTGGTTTTCTTGTTATTATTGTAATTCCTTCTATTATATCTCCATCTGTTAATTCTGCGAATAGCAAACTTGTGTTCGCATAGGTAATCGTTTTTATAATATTCTTAGGCATCATCCCATAGTATAAAGAATCATTATATTCAACCGAAGCAAGCGGGCTATCAATATCACCACCGGCTACATTATTTTGTTTCAACTTTAATATTTCTGATTCTAATTTCTTTAATTGTTTATCTTTTTCACTTATTGATTGATTCATCTCTCTAATCATTAAATCAAATTCTTCTTCTAATTTTTCTGGAAGCGATTTATCGCTCTTCAACAATCCGCCTCTATCTCTTTTTATATACCCACTCATCTGTATAAACCTGTCTTAAAAATTTTCCGTCTAATACCGATTGCAGTAATTCTTGTTCTCGGATCACCTGTTGCTAAACTCAAATTAATTTTTATTTGAAAATATTTCGCATTTCTACCTGGTACTAATCTTACTTCATTCTTGATTAATAAACTTGAATATTTTTGGAAACTACATGTCCCATTATTTATAATATTGACAGCCGAACCACCGGAAGTCAAAGATACTTGGAAATCATTACCGCTAACACCAACAACATAATATAAAAAATTAGTGCTAATTCCCGTACTGCCGGTAATATTAAATAATACTATCCGGTCATTATTTACTAATCCGTGTCCGCTTAGTGTAAATTTATCTGTTGAACCATTAGTTACAACATCATTTAATTGTTTGCTTATAGGTAGAGTTCCTATTGTGCTAAAACTACCACCATCAAAACTTAACTGTACTGCCAAAGTTTTTGGTGTTGAATATTCCGCCCAAACGCTGCCGACAATAATTCTATCATCACTTTTAATTTCTTCTCCCAACAAAGATATATCTATCGGAATAGATGTCCACGTTGCAGATCCTATTGAAGCCGTAGAACTCATTTCGTTAATATTACCATCTTCATCCATACATAATAAAGAACCATTACTTTTGTGTCCGTAACAAACTATACTGCTATCAGTTTGTTTTATCCATCCTTTGTTTCTAATATAAATATATTCGATTACAGTCCCACCATAAGACGCAATAAATCTATAAGAACCGTCATAATCTCTTGTTGCTATTATACCCGCTTTTTCATTTGTTGTTAATGTTTTATAAGCATCTCTAATTGTCTTCTCTGAAATATTTACTTTATTATTCCCAACATTTATAAAAATATCATTATTCGAAGGAAAATATATTTCTCCATTAGTATTTACAATCCCCAATTTACTAACCGCACCATCGCCCATAATTAATTGTAATGGTATCTGATTATCGGGATCATATTGTTGAAATCCATTACTTCTAAAAATAGAAAATTCCATCCTCGAATTTATTTCTACACCTACTATATCATTGCCATCTTTTGTATCTAAACTTTTATAATTCTCCGCTAAAATAACATCATACATCGGTGCACCTGCACCACTTATTACTGAATTGAAAATAAAATTTTTCCAACTTTTACTATCATAAGGATTAACAGCATAAACATTAACTCCGGCGACTAACGCCTGATCCCAAGATTGAATATATTCGGGGGCAACTGGATCATGGCCCAACGCATCACTTAATCTTAGAGCTTGTGTTTCTGTTGCACCAAGATATGCTTGATAATCTAATTGAAAATAATGATCTGAATCTACTAAATCTGTTACTTCAGTAAGTATTAAATTACCACTTGAATCTAAAGTCCACAATTTACTACCACCACTTAGAGCCACACTCTTCGCAATATCTATTTCTTTTATTAATTTATAATCTTCAATCCTCTCTGTTGTTTTACTACAAGCTACCCATATTCTAATTTTTGTTACTCTCTTATTCATTGTTGCAAAACGAATAGTCGGCCTTATCCAAATAGCCCCAAAATTCAACAATGCACCGCCAACTATATTGTCTGGATCACTCGTAGTAACGTCTGTATCATTTAATACAACATACTCGTTCAGATTATCCATTACCGCAGTCATTTTTAATCGGATGTAAGTAATTTTCGATTTCGGAAATTCTTTCGAGGGGGTTACTCCATAAGAAGCATCTCCTGCATCTATGGCAAATGTACCCGAATCAGATAAAATATTATATGGTGCAGAAAAAATATCGTCAAAGTTTGTAACATTGGTTAGACTATCACCGTTTGATAATGTATCTATTTGAAAATAATGTTTTTTATAAGATACTCCAGTTGCTATTCTATTCGCCCCAGAACCCCAACCAATTCGCAAATCATTTATTACTCTATGAAAAGAAATGTTGCTCCAATCTATTGAACTTTTTGCTGTAAAATATGCACCGGCAGTCCCGAAAATATCATAACCTCTCATTACAATAACATCATCATTGGTGTTCCACCCACTTCTGGTTATATTATACATCCCAGTACCCAAAGAAGAAGTAATTGTTGCCCATTGTTGTTTTGTTACATTATATACAGCAGCGAAATTGAATAAATATTGATCGGTATCGCTAATTAAATTTGTTACCTGAATCACATAAGAAGAAATGCTCGACATCTTGCTGACTACAACTTTATTGAGCCAAAACCAACTATCAATCCAAGCACTCCAATTCCAATAAGGCCTCATACCAATAGCTATATGCGGATAAGCACCTACTGTTCCTTTTTGAAAATAAAATATGCAATCTTTTGTTACTGGTGCAGCTATTGGAAGTTGTGAAAAAACGTGATTAATAAAACCAAGATTTGATGCCCAAGTAAAACCCCCAGCAGCAAAATCCGGTGCAGTTAAATAAGAAACTAACCCATCTGCTGCTATTAAATCTCCATCAGTATTCCTCAAATCAAAATTTTGACAATCCGCACACTCATTCTTTTGTGGATTTCTTCTTGTAGAGATTCCAAGAAAATTTTTTATTTCTGTTTCGAGAAATTCTTTTTGCATTACTCATCTCTACACTATGATTGACTTTTTTTAGCTTTGTTCTCAATTAATTGCGTCTCAACATTAAGACTATCTTTAATACTCTTTATTCCGGTTTCTATTACTTGAGATAACGATTCTGGTGGTGTCATTTGTAGTTCTTCATAAATACTCATCTTTGCCTTTGCCAACATTAAATCCACAAGTGCATCGCGAACATCTAATGTATCTCCCAAACGATCTGCACTATTAATAGCTAATTTTACTGGAAACCGATTGTAATAAACTTTGAATGTTCCCCAATCTGTAATTAGCGTAATCGTTTCATACCGATTAAGAAAGTAAAGTAATTCTCCAAACTTATACCACCACACTTCACTATTTTTTTGATTAATAGCTAACAAGTTTTCAAATTCCAACGGACTAACAAATATTGCAGGCTGCGGAACAGATAATGCTGCCTTTGGAGTATATGATATACTTGTGATTTCAAATATTCTTAACTTATTAGTTCCAGCATCTACACTAATATCTGCACTGGCTGTTCTAAAAACAGAATCATTATCGACCAATAATTCAACTTGACCAGCTCCACTTGCACCATCTTTGATTGTTAAACTTGCCCCATAATCTTCTTTTTTCGTTACCGGATCGAGCATAGTGAAGATTTCCATTGTTGCATTATTTATATAATCAATCAAAGAAAGCGATTGCAATTTATCCGGGGCTATTTCATTAACAAGCAATCTTAAAAATCCAAGTGCATCATTTACTGTCCATTGTTTTGAAATATAATTTATTGAACTCATTTTCCACCTACCTTACTCGCTTGATTTTCTTTGAGTGTTGTATTTCGTAAATTCGCCATTTGAACATTTATTCCAACATTCAATGAATCTGGCGGCTGAGATTTTAATATTTCATAGATTTTTAATTTTGTTTTTGCAAGCACAAGGGAAACAAATGGATCTTTCATTTCAAGATAATCTGTTGTTGTTGTTATCTTTTTTGGATAACCAACATACCAAAAACTTAACGAAGCACTTATTGTTAAGTCGCCGGAATAGAAATTAATATCCTCTCCATTCCTTGCCCAAAATATTGCACCAGTTGTTTCTTGCTTAATGTTTTTCAAGTTATCAAATTGTTCTTGCGTAACTTCAACGCATAACTTTTTCCCATCTGCTTGTGCTGTATCGACAATTTTAATAATCTTATTCACCGGATTAGTTGTAAATCCAGTTAATACAGCAGTTCCATACTTGCCGGAAACCGAAACGCTTAATGTGGTTTTTATACCATAGTCAAATATTTTAGTTACAGACAAAAATTGTGCAACTTCCGATATAGAAGCGTGAAGTGCATCAATAACAAAGTTGCTTCTTACTTTTGTCGTATCTATTTGACTAGTTAATACTCTTAAATAACCAAGAGCATCATTTAATGTCCAATCTTTGCTTGTCATGATTTTTACTCCTTCGCATCTATGCGGAATAATTGTTCTGCTATATTTGTTATTTTTTCATTCCATTGATCTAAAAATGGTGAATCTTCTGTCGTACTTGAGTTCATTGCAAGAAAATTCCCAGAAGTTTTATCTAATGGTTGCCGTAAAAAAGTTAAATTTGCTGTTTTATTCTGGAACGCTACACCATCAGGCAAAAAAGAAATACATTTATCTATTTCAACTACCATCGGGATTGTTGATGATCCTTTTATTTGCGGAGTTCTTCCACTTTTCACCGTAAGATACAAATAAGAG
>Ga0233420_10001098_pt1 | contig 10589 bp, 7 predicted proteins | sample Watercolumn_Mata_4_FD_183009 | JGI IMG/M metagenome (GOLD analysis project Ga0233420, IMG submission 183009) | Freshwater microbial communities from Lake Matano, South Sulawesi, Indonesia - Watercolumn_Matano_2014_102_MG | ecosystem: Environmental > Aquatic > Freshwater > Lake | place...
CTTTCAGGGTCGGGGACGATCCGGAAAAATCATACATCGTTCTTCTCGGAGTGAATCCCGAGGACATGTCTGCGTTTGAACTGGTCACCGAAGTTCAGTTATATCTTGCCAAAAAAACGCTGAAAGAATTTTTTAGGGGTCTTCCGGAACCAACCAGTCCAGCGGTACGGATCGTCGAATTGTCCGATGATGAAGGAGTTGAATTTGATCTTCCCAATAACGGCGCAACCTACAGCGTCGATTCGATACTACGTCCGGCTCAAGCGAAGAATCCGATGCATTCATTGTCCGGTACGGTAAAGGTAACGGCTGTCCGCGATTCAAACGGAGTTTCGATGCCCATATGGAATGCACCGCAAAAGAAATGTTAGTCAGTATGATTCATAGCGATATACCGGATGGACTCCCTTTTTATTCACCTGTGATTTCTTCAGGTTTTTTACCGGATACATGTAGGATATGATCGAACACTGTTTGAACTGTCGTCTTATATTCGCGACGGTTTTTTCAAGATGCCAGGGGGAGATATAGAGGTAGAACGTAGAACGTGAAACATGAAACGTGAAGCGTGAAAGATCCATTGTGAACATGTCTCCGTACACTACTTTAATATTTCTTTTGTTTGGGTGAAGGAGTTTACGGACATATAATATACATATTAATACCGGATTGATTTCGACAGCGACGAATTTAGTATCCAATTTTCGCTTAAACGCCTCTTCCGCCGCCTTAAAAATGACGATTCCGTCTCCGGCACCGAGATCAAAAACAACTTGATTATTTTTCAGATGCAGTGCTTGAATTATATTCTTCATATCTTTTATATTCGAAGGAAAATAGGGAATAGGGGAAAACTGGGGGAATGAAAAAAGAACGATAACAAAAATAATTACGAGAAAAATAACAATGACAAAAATCATAGTCTAATTGTATCACTGTCACTAAATATGCGTTTTACGTTTCATGTTTCACGTTTTACAGTAATTATCCTTTGACAAATCGTCAATTGTCTGATAAAAATATATCGTCAAAAACTTGAAGAACTCACCATTCTCTAATTCGGGGATTGACGAACCAATCACCCCCATAGACGGGAGATATAGGGATAAAGTCAAGGAACTCGCTCCTTTTTTTTCGGAATTCGGACTTCAAAAATATCGCGTTTTAGTTGAACTTGAATATCTAAAAAAACTTTCTTCAAAAGGAATCATCCCAAAACTGTCAAAATCAGATATTAATCTCATCGATACAATTGTGAATCAGTTTGATTCGGAAGAATTTAAAGAAATAAAAAAAATAGAATCAAAGATAAACCATGATGTCAAGGCAGTGGAGTATTATCTTCGGCAGAAATTTCAGGGAAAACTAAAAAAATATATTCCATACCTTCACATCGGTTTGACCTCGGAAGACACCACGAATTTAGCAAACTCATTACTTCTTAATGATACTAAAAGCGCGATTTTAATTCCTTTATTAAAAGAAGTGTTAGGCGAACTGAAAAAATTAGCCGAGTCGACTAAACATGTTCCGATACTTGCAAGAACTCATGGTCAACCGGCAATCGCGACCACATTCGGAAAGGAAATTGCCAATTATTATTCACGTATCAATCACCAGCTTTCAAAATTAGAGCAGTTTGAATTGGAAGGTAAATGCACCGGAGCAGTCGGAAGTTTTAACGCGCTCCAGTTTGTGTATCCACAAGTAAACTGGATCTCATTTAGTAGTGAATTTGTTATTTCACTTGGTTTGAAACCAAGTTTGGCAAATACACAGATTCTTCCCTATGACAATCAAATAGAATTTTTCCAGATACTATCCCTTATTAACGGAATTCTGGTCGATTGCTCGGTCAACTTTTGGCTCTATATCATGCTGGAAATTTTGGTGCAGAAAAAAGTAAGCGGTGAAGTCGGTTCGTCGACCATGCCGCAGAAAGTGAATCCGATTACCTTTGAAAATGCGGAGGGAGTACTTCAAATGGCAAATGCCCAATTTGATTTTTATTCACGGAAGTTGATTTCATCGAGACTGCAACGGGATCTTTCTGATTCGACGGTCAGGCGAACATTCGGTATAGCATTTGCGTACACAGTCCTTGGCTGGAAAAGCGTTATGTCAGGGCTAAAAAAAGTTTCCATTAATGAAGTGGGAGTAAAGAAAGAGCTGAATACCCATTGGGAAATTTTGTCCGAGGCGGTTCAAACATACCTTCGTTCTGTTGGAGACGACGAAGCATATGAAAAACTAAAAGAACTTACCAGAGGTAAACAAATGACAAAAGAAACATATCTTGAGATACTTCGGGAATTAAGACTAAACAAGGAAAAAAAATTCACTGATTTAACACCGGAAAAATATATCGGACTTGCGGAAAAGTTGACAGAAAAGCTTATCGATTAAAATTTTCCAAACACAAGATATGATTCAGGTAGTTGTCGGCGCTCAATGGGGTGATGAAGGAAAAGGAAAGTTAGTTGACATATTAGCGAAAACATCTCACTTTACCGTACGGTTTCACGGAGGGAACAACGCCGGGCACACGGTTGTCGTGAAGGGAAAAAAATATCCGTTTCATCTTATCCCGTCGGGAATCCTGAATTCAAATACGAAAGGAGTCATCGCAAACGGAACGATTATTGATCCGGAAGTACTTATCGGAGAAATAACGAACTTGGAAAAAGAAGGAATCAAATTGAAAAATAAATTGTTCATTTCACCGCGATGCCATTTGATCATGCCATATCATAAAGCGCTTGATGAAGCATATGAAAATGCGCGGGGAAAAAATAAACTAGGAACGACACGAAGGGGTATCGGTCCCACATTCGCAGACAAGGTAAGTTACAACGGGATCAGAATCTATGAACTTTTGGACTGGAAAGCGTTTGTTGAAAAATTCACCTTTCAGGCAGAAATAAAAAACAAAATCTTGAAGCTTTTTGGGGTAGAACCGATCAATATTCAAAAAGAATTACAGACATATAAAAAATACAGGATAATTCTAGAGCCTTATGTAAAAGATACATATTTACTTCTGGAGAAAGCGATAAAAGAGAAAAAAAATATATTATGTGAAGGAGCTCATGGAGTTATGTTGGATATTGATTGGTCGGCGTATCCGTTTTCGACCGGATCCAATGTCGTTGCCGGAGCGGTTAACGCAGGAGCCGGTATCCCTCCATCCAAAATAGATGAAGTTTGGGCAGTAGTAAAGGCATATTTGTCGAGAGTGGGAGGCGGTCCACTTCCATCAGAGCTTCATGATAAAACCGCAGACATGATTCGCGAAAAAGGACACGAGTATGGAACGACAACAGGAAGGCCACGAAGAATCGGCTGGCTTGATTTGGAAGCGGTTAAGTTTACTTGTAACGTAACAGGTGCAACAAAAATCGCAATTACAAAACTCGATATACTTTCAGGCATGAGCCAGATTAAGATTTGTACTGGTTACTATCTTAAGGGGAAATCGCCCAAAGGGCGATCGACCTTTGGTCGAAAAATCAGTTACAGTGAATGCGGATACAATGAGCTCGCAAAACTTACGCCAAAATATATTTCGTTTCCTGGTTGGAAAGAGGACGTTCAGAAAGTAAGAAGATTTAAAGACCTGCCGAAGAATTGTCAGAAATACCTTCGGTTTATTGAATCTTTTTTAAAAATTCCTATCTGGCTTATTTCCACAGGAGCAGAAAGGAACGATTATCTGTTGCTTCATTAAATGCCTTATATGAAACTAAAGTTTCCATTAGTAGTTATCGGTTCCCAGTGGGGTGATGAAGGAAAAGGAAAGCTTGTTGATCTATTGGCAAAAGATGCGCAATTTGTTGTCCGTTTTAACGGAGGGAATAACGCAGGTCACAGTGTCGTCTTAGATGGCGAGAAATATAAATTATCCCTTTTGCCTTCCGGTGTGCTGCATAAAAAAAAATTATTCCTTGCACAAGGAGTGGTGATTGACCCGAAGGTCCTTCTTGACGAAATCGACTTCTTTGAAAAAAGAAACATACCTGTTGATCTCATGATTGACCCAAGGGTGAATATCGTGATGCCATATCACAAAGAGTTAGATCGTGCTACGGAATTATGGAAAGGCAAAAAAGCAACCGGTAGTTTGCATTTAGGAATTGGTTATTGTTATGAAGATAAAAATAACCGATTTGGTGTTCGTTTTGAGGATTTAATAAATCCCAGGCAGTTAAAAGAAAAACTCGAACTCTATTTCCCGGTGAAAAAAAGACATGTCGAAATGGTGTTTGGACAAAAGACTGATTTAACTATAGAAGAAATCTACAGAGATTATGTGGTCTATGGCAAAAAATTAAGAAAATATCTCGGAGACGTTTCGATGGAGATTAATAAAGCGCTTAGTCGCCCCAATTCGCCAAGGCTTCGAGGGGCAAAAAGAACTCACGTTCTTTTTGAAGGCGCGCACGGAACTTTTCTTGATGCAATTTTCGGGACATATCCATACACAACTGCTGTATATACAATTTCAGGGTCCGTATTTCCGTATGTAGGACTTTCTCCCCAACAAATATATTCACTTGGAATCGTAAAAGCATACACGACACGGGTGGGAAACGGTCCGTTTCCAACGGAACTTTTTGATCAGAGAGGAGAGGAAATACGGACAATTGGTGGAGAGTTCGGTACGGTTTCCAAACGCCCGCGAAGATGCGGCTGGCTTGATTTAACGATGCTACGAACTTCAATTCGTTTTTCAGGATTTGATTATTTAGCAATTACTAAACTGGATGTATTATCCACATTGCCTAAAATCAAAATCTGCACGCATTATCTTTTGAATGGCAGGAAAATAATGCAGATTCCGGCAGTGTTGTCAGAATTTGCAAGGTGTAAGCCTATGTATAAAGAATTCAAAGGATGGCAAAAAGACATCTCAAAAATCCGGTCATTCAAAGCCCTTCCAAAAGAAGCAAAATCATATATACTATTTATCCAGCGCCGGCTAAAAGTGCCAATAAAAATTGTTTCGGTAGGGGCGGAGAGAGAAAGTAATATCTTATTATAAATTTCTAATTACCTAATTCACCTAATTTCTAATAAATTTCCCAATGCACCAATTGGGCTTTGTTTAGGTCAATTAGAATAATTAGATCAATTAGGTTAATGTATGAAGTTTACAGAGGGTCTGACTTATGATGACGTTTTACTCGTTCCCCAGAAATCTTTCATAGATCATCGAAGTGAAGTATCGACAAAAACAAAACTTACCAAACATATTGAACTCAAAACTCCTTTCGTTTCGGCAAATATGGATACGGTGACAGAATTTGAAATGGCGATCGCTCTTGCTAAAGAGGGGGGAATCTGTATTATTCATCGATTCATGACTGTTGAGGAACAGGTCGAACAGGTGCAAAAAGTTAAGCGGGACGTCGGCTATATTTTATACCATCCCTATACGGTCCATCCGACAATGACTGTTGAGCAAGTCGAAAAATTAGCTCGGAAAAAAGACGTTGACGGATTTGTAGTTGTTGACGAAAAAAACAAAGTAGTTGGAATTTTGAGTAAACGCGACATCATGTTTGAAACGGATCCGAGAACTCAGGTAGTAAAACTGATGACGCCACTGAAAAAATTAGTGCTTGGTAAAGCAGGAACAACATTTGCTCAAGCAAAAAAAATCTTTCATCAGAATAAAATTGAAAAACTTCCACTTGTTGATGATGGAGGATTTTTGAAAGGTCTCATTACCGCCCGAAGCGTTATGAATTATGAAAAATATCCTTATTCAACCAAAGATTCGTATGGACGGTATCGCGTTGGAGCCGCAGTTGGAGTGGTTCGTGATTATCTTGATAGATCAAAAGCATTGATTGATGCGGGAGTTGATGTACTGGTGGTTGATGTTGCCCATGGACATAACGAAGTTGCGTTGCGTGCCGTTTCAGAAATCCGTAAAAAATTCAAAGACATCGATTTAATCGGAGGGAATGTTGCGACAAAAGAAGGAGTAAGAGATTTAATCGCTCGGGGAGTTGATGCGGTAAAGGTCGGAATTGGCCCGGGCGGACTTTGCACGACAAGAATCGTTGCGGGGGTAGGAGTTCCGCAACTCACCGCAGTTCTTGAGTGTTCCGAAGAGGCGCAGAAAAAAAATATTCCGGTAATCGCCGATGGTGGTACGAACTATCCCGGAGATATCCCAAAAGCGTTAGCCGCGGGCGCGTCTGCGTGTATGCTTGCCGGCTGGTTTGCGGGGACAGACGAAAGTCCCGGAGGAGTCATTATGAGAAAAGGAATGAAATTCAAAGTGCACAGAGGCTCTGCATCTTTTTTGGCTACAGCCGATCGAAAAATAGAATTGGAAAACCACAATGAACGGCAGTTAAACACAATTGTTCCGGAAGGAGTAGAAGCACTTGTTCCGTACAAAGGAAAAGTTTCAGATGTCATTTATCAACTCGTAGGTGCACTTCGAAGCGGCATGAGCTACTGCAACGCAAAAACGATAAAAGAATTATGGAAGAATGCTCGGTTTATTAAGATAACCGATGCGGGATTTAGAGAAAGCAAGTCGCACAATGTAGAAGAATTATAATTAAAGCTGTTCAATATGGCGCTGGAAAAATATATACAACGGATTTCGCCGCAAGGAAAATATAAACATGTAATAGAGCCTGCATCAATTGTTCTAGTCAATTCTGACAGATATCCTCCCTTTCATAGAGTTGTTATAGAAAAACTAAAAGAAGCTTTTTTGCGAAGAGGGGATACTGTGATAGATGCATCGGATAATCCTAAAGAAAAATTCCCTGATCATGCTGACGGAATGATTCAAGCCTTTGACTTTAGAAATGGTGAGGAAACAGGACCTACGCAAACATTAGGCAGATTTCCGCAGGATAAAGTCAGTAGATACAAAAAGAGAGCAGATAGGAAAGTCATTTCGATTGGGTCAGTTGACGGGATTCCCGTAAACGATGATTTAACTACGTATGCGCGAACACGTATGGCTCAAAGAGCAAGTCACACGACACTGATTATTGAAGGAAGTGAAGAACAGACGCAATTAAATAATGGAGCAAGAGCACTTATCGGGAGTATGGAGGGAAATACGGCGGTGCTTACCCATCACGACTCGAATCCTCTTGGCATTTTTGCAAATGCAGCAGTTCGTCTAGCTTTCTTAATGAGGGCGGAAATGGTGAGCAAAAGGGAGGGAATAAAGAAGGATTCGATCAAATTTGGGGACTGGATTAGCAATATCGATGTAAGAAGAATGCAGGATGCCAGTCATATTCTTTCCAAAGCAAAGCCAAGAGCGTTGATCTGGGACTTGGATTTAAGGAATTTTGGAATGAGTCGAAAACAACAATTAGCAACGATGCGCGCTCTTGGAACGGCGGGATTGGGTGAAGGGATGCAGTGGACAGTTATCGAAGAAGGTGAATTCGGAGAGCCTATATTGGCAGTAACAGAAACAGGGGTTACTAAAACCGATACCAATCCAGATAAAGGAAATGTAGTAGCGGTATATGGCGCAACAGAATATGGCAGCGAACATTATGTTCTATTTGGGTATCCAAAAGGGCATGTAGTCAATTTATTTAAACATCCTTCCAGGCAGCAACTTAAGGATACGGCAAGTGAATTATTGAGTTCTTTCATACGAAGAAAATACGATGCGGTTAGAGACATGATAAAACTTAAATCTATCTGGATTGATCATCCGGGATCGATTGAAACACACGAAAGCGTATTATTTGCAATGGTCAGTTCGTTACTGGAGTCCGGAAAAATTACAACATTTAAAGAGGCGATGGAATATATAGCAGACGGGTTTAAAAAATCAAGAGTATTAAGGGTCATTCCTGAAGGATGCAAGTCAGGTGCAAAATGCGGCATCCATTCACATAATATGGCATCTCACGATCAAAGGGATCCTCGGGTGAAAGTAATTGATGCGGATATGGTTGGATTTGGGTATCCGCATTCGCCTCCATGCGGTTCACGAGAAGCCGCCCTTATTCTATTATCAGCTGTGTGCGACTCTTATAATCAATATGGCCCCCTAAAAGATGATGAAATTCGCGTTATTAATTTACCTGGGCACGGATCATTTGCCTACTCTAAAAAGAATATTAAAGACACTGCAGCCGACATGGCCACCGTTGTGAAATGGGAAGACCATGTACACAGATATTGATGACTTAAAAAGTTACCGCGTGTTTCAAATGTTTTCTGTCACGGGGAAATAATGCTTCTTCAATCGTTTCCAAAGAATGACCGGCATACACAATTTCCTGACAGGTATCCGGGATTTTCATCAATGCTTCAATTGCCATCTGATAATGTTTTTTTGCAGCCCAAAATGAAGGCAGGGTTCCTACGCCGTTCCTGCTCTGGAGGTAATGATCAGAGCTAACATTATGGGGAAGACCCACTTCGACAACGCAACCGAGAGGTTGGGCAAAGCGAATGGAATCGACTAGACTTTGTCTTGAGCCGACGGCTTCAAAAACCAGAGGAAATTGCCCGTTCAATTTACTTGTACGATAGTCGTTTGAGCCCAGCATAACAGGTGTATAACCGAATTTTTCTACAAGTCCAGCCTGCTCCTTGTATTTTGTCAGCACGTGGATATTCTTAAACCCTAAATCGTGCAGAGCGATTAATGTTGCAAACCCAACCATACCGCCGCCAACCACCATAATCGGCATTTCATGTTTTAAATTCTTCATGTGTTCCATGGCCGTTTCAACCGCGTTAAATCCACAGGCCACCACATCGGTCAAAACTGCCTGTTCCTTCGTTATGGATGGTGGCGGAATAATAAGATCTTCGTCATAGGTGATCATCCACTCGCTTAATCCTGCACCAAGATTCTGTCCATCTTTTGTTCTTCGGCCCACACCTGTACCTATTCCTCTTACCGGACCTTGGTTTGTGTATTGGCAATGATTTTCGTGTCCGCTTACACACATAGGACAACGCATTTGCAAGTCATCGAATTTTGAACAATTGGACTTAGAATAAACAATTACAGGCTTGCCGTCTTCAACCGTACCAAAAATCTCATGTCCTAATTCTGTTTTGGCAATAATCCGTTCGTCATTGAGATCCCATCCGAGAAATTGCCGGCCAATCATTTGCTGGATTTGCAGAAACAAGGTCTTTTGCTCCGGCGCAACGTTAGGAAGGTCAATGGTCGCAGATAAATCCATCGCTAACCTTATCATATTAATATCGCTACCGCATATTCCGGCAGTTGATACATGGATGAGTCTTCCTCGAGGTCCTAATACATTAGGGTCAGGAATGCAATTTTTTTCGATGGCATACTGTGGAAAATGTTCTGCATAAAATTGCGCTGCCTTTAATACGCCCGGTATTTGCAATAAACGCGCATCAAGTTGCGGAGTGGTGAGAAACAGTCCTCGGGTCTCTCGACTCATATGAATAGCTGATAGTATACCAGATATCGGTTGACAAGCGGTTTTTTTGTGAGAGAATAGAATATGGAGAGTCAAAAGAATAGGCTCTTTAATGTATTTTAAAAAATAACCCGCCCAGCGTGGCGGGCTTTTTTGTTATGGTGGATATTCAGTTTTTAAAAAGAAAAGAAGCTTTAAAGGATAAGTGCGGAGTATTTGGCATTTTTAGCAAAAACGAAGATGTTGCGCGAATCAGTTTTTTCGGGCTTTATAGCTTGCAGCATCGAGGACAGGAAGGAGCAGGAATCAGCGTGTCTGACGGAAAAAAAATAAAAACAATCAAAGCTTTAGGTCTTGTACCAACTGTTTTTAACGATAAAAATATTTCTTCTTTGAAAGGACATATTGCCATCGGTCATACCCGATATTCGACGACGGGAGGGAATACCGCGAATAATGTTCAACCAATTGTTTGCGCTTACAAAAAAGAACAACTTTCCCTTGCTCATAACGGAAATATTATTAATGCAATGAGTCTTAAAAACCAATTAAAAGGTATTCATTTCTCATCAACGACAGACACGGAAATAATGGGCTACACAATCATGTATGAAAGTGGAAAAACATGGAGTGAGAAAATAGCAAAGTCAGTAAAATTATTCGACGGCGCATTCAGTATGGTTTTAATGACAAAAAATAAGCTCATCGCATTTCGCGATTCATATGGATTCAGACCGCTGGTTCTTGGGAAATTGGATGGAGGATACATTGTTTGTTCGGAGACATGTGCTCTTGATACAGTTGGAGCAAAATATATTCGCGATGTTAAACCGGGAGAAATCATTTCTATTGATCAAAACGGTATTTCTTCAGTATATAAACCAAATGGTCAAAAAAGATCGCTTTGCCTGTTTGAATATATTTATCTCGCGCGTCCCGACTCTATCCTTAATAACGAATTAGTTCACCAAGTTAGACAGAGATCGGGTGAGATATTATCGTATGAAGCGCCGGTAGCAGGGGATATAGTAGTTGCCGTTCCGGATTCTGGAACATCTGCGGCAATAGGATATTCAAGGGCATCTGGAATTCCATTTGGGGAAATACTCATTAAAAACCGTTATATCGGTAGGACATTCATTCAGCCAGAGCAGAGAATCAGGGAAATGGGAGTGA
>Ga0233420_10001100_pt1 | contig 10577 bp, 12 predicted proteins | sample Watercolumn_Mata_4_FD_183009 | JGI IMG/M metagenome (GOLD analysis project Ga0233420, IMG submission 183009) | Freshwater microbial communities from Lake Matano, South Sulawesi, Indonesia - Watercolumn_Matano_2014_102_MG | ecosystem: Environmental > Aquatic > Freshwater > Lake | place...
ATTTTCTACAACATTGCCGGTCAATTCTCCGGGAGCCTTATAGAATGGGCGAGTAACAGATGGCTTAGGATTTGTTACGCTATCAATGGCTGTAGCATAAATATCCTCAGGCTTATTAAGTTCAGCCTTTTCATTAGCTGTAACTATTCCAACCTGTTTTTGCTTCCATACATTGTATGCAGACTTGACTTGATCAAACGTGTATTTACCATCCTTTATGCCCTGCACTACTTCTGGATGCATTGGAATCTCATCGTCATCCACGGCTTTATCTAAAATATTTTGAGCTGTCTTTGCAGGAGATCCAAAAGGAGCTTTTTCTTCAGCATCTCTTGAAGCTTTAAAGGTAGCATATTTACTTTGGACATCTTCAAGAGAATACTTACCTTCTTCAAGCCCTTTAATAACGCCAGGATTGTTTGGAATAAGATCTTTATCAACGTATTCTTGAAAGTTTGCCATGGTTATTTACCAAATGGTTTCTTGGTACCCTTATTCATTTCTTTTCTTATTTCTTTTTCTGCCATGCTCATAAAAATATTAGGCCAATACGCATCAGATACTGTTTTAGTTGCGCTTAAAGCAAGCTCACCTATCCTGCTATTTATTTCCCAACCCTTTTTAGCTCCCTTATATAAAGGGCTATCTAACAAATTGTCTTTTATTTTATTTAATAACGTAACAGCTTCTTCAGCAGATTGTGGTTTTTCAGTACCCATCAATTCTTTCATAACATCAGTAGCTTGAACTTCTTTAACGGCAGGTTGACTTACAGTTAAATTTAATTCCGTTTCGCCAGGAGCTACTTGTATTACTTGTCCCTCTATGGTCTTATAAGGGATGGCAAAATCTTTAAGAAATCGGCTTCTATTTAATTCAATTGATATATCCTGGAATCCTTTGAATTCATCATATATTGGCTGACCATATTCATCAACCTTGCCGGGTTCAAGAACTCCAGTAGAGCCACCAGTATATAACCTATCAAGAAAAACTTGAGCAACTCTTGTTGCAGCATCGGGGTTTCTAGCCATCTTCGCATCCGTATTCTTTATATGAGTAGCTAAGGATTCAGTTATCTGGCTCCTATTTCTTGACCACCATCCTGGATCATCCTTTTCTATATCTACAATTCTATTAGCCAAAGGTTCAGCGCTAACTTCATAGCCTATCTGATCTTTTAAAACTTGTGTCATTCCTGTCCACGCTTCTTTGGGATTCCATTTAAATGGAACATACTTTTCTTCCTGAGCCTTAACCCAAGCATCTCCAGCTGACTTAGCATAAGATTCGTTTTCAGACATCGAATAATACGAATTTAAAACATTATTAACAGTATTAATAAATTCAGGATCTTTGCTTAAAGCGGCTTTCTCAGCTAATGATACTAAAGCCGACTGTCTACCAGCAGCACTTCCCAAGGCATTTACAGCAGCATCTATGTTACCTGATTTAGCCAGCCCCTGTATACCAATACCTATTGGAGTTTTGCCGGTTTCAGTTTCTGCCATGCCGGCGGCCATGCTTTCACCAGCTTCCAAAGCTTTTCTATATTTTTCCTGAGCCATTCTTATCTCAGCCCACTTTGGACCTTGAGATATTTTCTCAAGTTCTAGTCTTGATTTTCTTTCAAGAGCAGACTCTTTAGCTAAAAAATCTTCTTTGCCTAAACGTTCAGAAGTTTCAAATTTCTGTGAAGATTCTTGTAGCTTTTCCTTTTGCTTTCTTTCAGCTATACCTTCAAAGGATCTTTGAAGCTGACCAAGACCTTGTATCGCTGTTTCAAATGCCATATAATCTCCTTAACTTATAACTTGAATTGGACCGCCGCCTTCTACTGCTTTATTAAGAGCGCTAATTTTACCAAGAGCATTATATCCACTAAATGCAGCACCAGCTCCTGCCGCCGCCGTTCCAACTATGCCGCTAAAGACATCCATAAATCCTGGAGAACTCTTAGTTTCTTGTTTGGTAGTAGTTTCTGCAAAGGTTCTCTGTTGTTCAACCCCAAGCTGTGTAGCAACGGGAGCCATGCCTGCTATATTATACGCCTGTTCTCCAGCCTTGAATGCTTGTTCAAAACCTTTTGCGCCACTTGCAGCAGATATGATATTGGGTATGTTGCCATATGCAGCATTTTCAAGCATACTCTGCTTCTTCTGCTCTAACGCAAGAAGAGCATTTCCTTTGGCTCCAAGCAAAGCTTCTTCTTTAGCCCCGTAAGCTTCAGTAACCCCAAGGATACCCTTAGCTACCGCTTCTTTCTTTTCACCCTGAGATGAAGCAAGCGCTGCTCTAGACAAAGAGATCTGTCGCTTTTCTCCCTGCGCTTTCTCTTCTATGCCCATCCTACCCCTCATCTCCTGATCAGCTAACTCAAGTTGTAATTGAGTAAAGACATCCTGCTTAGCCTTAGCCTTCTGCATATTCTCAGCCATAGATCCTGGAGGAAGTCCTAAAAATGCAGCTTGCTGAGCTGCCTGTTTATCAATCTTTTCAAAAAGAAGATCCTGTTCAAATTTAAACTTAGCCTCGGTTGATTTATTAACATCCCTAAGAACTGTTAATAAATCAGTCTTATGTTTATCTGTCTGTATATCTGCAGCCTCAAGAGCATCAAGCACTGCAAAACCAGTCTTATCTATTTCAGTCATTACATCTTGAAAACCAGCCTTTAACTCTGCTTCATTGGCCCCATACTTAGACATTAAATCATCAACGTTCTTAATGATAGTATCCTTAATAGGAGTTATAAATTTATCTATCTGCGCCTCTTGTTCATCAGTATATGAATAATCTCCAGACACAAACTTCTTTAAGTTCTTTAAATAATCCGCTTCTACTCCAGCCATAGTATTGGCCTTGTCAACTTCTTCTTGAAATATTCTATCTTCTACGGCTTTAACTTGAGGAGAACCTTCACCGAATTTATTAATCGCATCCTGCACTCTTGGGTCTGGTTTCTTTTTAATATCATATTTCGTATAAGTTGTTTGAGGTAATCCAGACAATTCAGACTCTTGTTTATAAACGTCCTGCTGATATTTAGTCTGTTGTGCAATACGAGGATCTCTTCCTGAACCTCTATATGGATTGTTCTGAATATCAGCTGTAACCTCATCTAATTTAGATTGAGAAAATTTTATCTGGCTTTTTAATTTATCGGCAGCTGCCTGGTCTTGGTATTCTGTAACCTCTTTCCCTTCATAAGCGTAACCAGACTCGTCAAGCTGAGATAGTATCATGCCTTGCATAAGACTATCATACTCTCTACCTCTGGCCGACAGTTGACCAGTTTCAACAGTTGTTGTACTGGAAGAAGATGAACTCATATATCACCCCTATTAATTTGACTGCATAGATCCGTAAGTAAACTTGGAATCCTCTTAATATTTTTAACTATCAATTCCTCTCCATAAATATCTTTATCAAATCCTATAATATGAACCTCTATCTCTGAAGGATTGTCAACAAATATAAGGCATCCACCATATTCACAAGTCCCGGTATAAACACCCCTCTTAAGCTCACCTTTTATATTAGCAGTTGGAAATCCTCTTTTATTGGCAACTCCTTTGCCTTTATATACATTTCCTATTATCATATTAAAATATAATAATTACTGTGGAAAGGTTTAAATCCTTTATCTTTATAAATCTCCGTTATATCATCTTCACTAACATGAACGTGCCTACCTACCACCATAGCCTTACAATCATTTGCCTTGCCCCACTTATAAAGCTCAGCTAAAAGTTTATTATATATTCCCCTGCCACGATACGCCTCATCTATTCTTACATATCTTTGTTCAACAATTGGAGTAGTAGAAAATATTATCTTTGTTTTAGCGCCCAACAATATCCCTATCACTTTATCTTCATCATAGCAAGCAAAGGTAACATGGTCTTTATTTTCTATAGATCTAACAAACTCAAAGCTTATCATAGCTGGGTCAAAAGTTATACCTATCTCAGCGTACTTTGGCTCCAATATAGAATCCTTTACGAATTCAGGAAATGTAGTATTCGTAAAAAAGCTATGATCCTTTATTTGCTTTATCTGCATATTCTTTAGCAAGCTGACATATTTTAAACCATCTATTATCAAACTTTACCATGCAACTTGACACGGGGATGCAAAGCAATTCATTGTTTTCTTTTAAATTAAATTCCCAAAACGGAGCATAATGAGCAGTTATAAACTTACCCTGTTCAAATATTTTATCAATTATTCTATGTTGAACAATTTCAATGATAAATGGTTTTGATCCTAAAAGAGTTATCTCAACCCCATAAGAATCTGGCATTCCTTCTATGTCTTTAGGAATAAATAGCTGTATCATTATAAAACCCTCATTATAAACCTAACTCTTATAGACCTAGGCTGTATATCCTGCGCCGTAGAACCGCTATTAACGTTTGTAATAGTATGTGTATGAGATACTGTATGAGTATGCACACCCTGAGAATCGGTGGTACTTGTGTTTGATCCTGTTGATATTGGTCCATCACCCGCTGTAGTTCCGGTTCCATCTTTAGTATAAAAAGTATATGGACCAGTTCCATCTGGTTTTGCATCAAGACCTCTTTGTCCTCCACCATCTCCAGCCTCTCCATCGGTTATTTGATGAGCAGTACCATCACTATCATAAGCATAAAAATGTACTGCTGTTCCTGCGTCACATTGCATTGTTTTAAATTGCAATGATCCAGCTCCGTGAGTGTGTTGAGCAATAGAATGAATATTACCAGCTACAACATGATCATGAGATCCACCTGAAGATGTTGTTGGTGCATTAGTAGATAAAGTATTTGCGTGACTATGTTGTAAATCAACCTGATGAGAAGCGTTTCCTATTGGAGCAGCATTCCAAGCCGCAGTATCTATGTCTCCACCACCCTCCGTTCCAAAACCAACCAAATATCTATTAGATAAATCTGGTAGCGTTAATCCATCAAGAGGAGATGCAGCGTAAGCTAAAACAGATCCATCACAATATCTCCAATAATCTGTATCAAATGTTACCGCAGCATTAAAATCATAGAATGGTATTATCGATCCTACTGGAACAGAGGCACCAATTATAGAAACAAGATCCGATGTTAATGCAACTGTTCCAGAAGCATCTGGAAGTTGATGCGTTCTAACATCTGTTAGTAAGCTGGTAGATAAAGTAGAACTATTACCATCACTATTAATTATCCAAGTGTCAGAAGTTGTCCCGGTTATAGGAGTAGCACCAGTTATAACGTTGGTAATATATTGATAAAGATAAGTTCCTATTGTTTGATTACCATCATTATTAAATTCATAATTGCTAGGAAAAAGGTCTTTAGCAAGTTGTGTAAGGTTTAAATTTAAAGTGGCAAATGCTTGTTCGGTTGTCTGTCTCCAAGCATCTAAATTTTCTTCAAATAAAACTCTGCCATCTTTATATTTTTTAGGCAAAGAAACATCTATAAGAGACATACGATCACCATACCTTTATGGCAGAGAAGAATGATACTGTATGTATCAGATCTAAATTGCCTGTGCTTGTTTGATAAACAAAAGCTTCATAGTAATCATTGACCGCAGCTTCATCTTGATAATGAAGATTTAGCGTAGTTTGTTGAGCAGCATTAGGAGAAAATTCCTTTGTTTCACAAACCTTAGATCCATTCTTATAAATAGCCAACGTTCTATACCCAGTTGCGTTAGCATCAAACGTAGCTTGAGCATTAAATATATAAAGCCCAGTATTCCCTGTAGCTACTGTTATCCTTGAAGGGTTAACTCCATTGTCATGTAAATTTCCAACATCATATGATTCAGCTCCCATACTCATAGCTGTTAATGTAGCATGAGCAATGGTTTGATTTGCCGAAGGAATATAAGCTCTACACCTCGGTTGACCAGGAAATGTGGCCTTAGATGAAGCACCACCAGTAATGCTAGCGTTAAAAGTAGTTGCTCCACTAAATGACCATTGACCAGTAACAGTTTCATTTTGAGCCAACTGAGCCATGAGATCAATGAGAGGAGTGGCTAAGAAAGGATTCCCATCATCATTAAATGTATAAGTTGCATTATCCATTACATCTTTTGCAAGCTGAATAATATTAAGACGGAGTTTAACGTTACAGTAAGTTTCTGTATCACTTACTGCTAAGTTAAGTTGAGCTTGAGTAAGCACTGTTAAAGCTGCATACCCTTCGGTTACGTTCAGACTGGTTATTGTGATTGCCATTATGCTACCCTCTTTCCTGTACCTTTGTTTATAGGTTCTAAATCTATTAATATACCCAATAATTCAAAATCAACTCCATCATCAGTATCATCATCGTGAGTAATTATCAATTGATACATCATTCCATTTCCACCTATTCTTACTTTATCAAGAACTACTGTTGGCATTCCTCCTAAAATGGATCTACCCATGACAAAATCTTCTCCCAAAGCATCTCCTAAAGAAGAATCAACCATATCAAATTCTTGTACGTTGGTAGTTATTCCATCAATTTTCATTGTTACAGTAAACTTGCCTGACGGCTGCGGAACAAAAATAGGAGTTATATATTTAAACTCATATTCTTCATCCGGCTGTCCAGACGGGCAGATAATACCAGATTTCAAATAAATTGAAACAGGTTTATTATAATCCCTAAAAACTTTATGATCAATATATCCGATCTCTCCAACAGAAGATCCTGCCGCCGACACAAGATTCTTATCAGTATAATTCATATAACGACATATTGCTGTCTGATTATATTCAGGCCAATGATACCACTTCTTAGCTGTCAACGAAAAACCCCATGCACTAGTCGGATAATTAAATGAATCCGCAGGGTAAATACATATAATAGAGTTAAGCTGTCTGTCATAGACAGACTGCATATATTTAGCTCTATTAAAATTAACTCCATCTCTCCACAATGGCTGAATGTCCAAAGATAAAAGACTAGTGTCAATCTCAGAAATTTTATCGGTACTTTCAAACTGATGCCATCCCCAATCAGATGGAAAGAAAATGTTCTTTTCAGTAGCTACTACAGCATTATGCGATATACAACCTATGCCATCAGAAATCTTAGAATAAGTAAATACAGTATCTGTTTCAAACTGAATTGGAGTTACTTTATAAAGCGACAATCTTTTTGAAACATATAAATTACCAAAGAACGGCGGGAATATGGCCGTTATTCCATCAGGATCTCCATCATTTGGGTCAAGATCTAAAGCAAATGCGTCACCTGTAGTAAAATCTGTGGGGTCTCCAGTCTTGCTGAATAATATCCTGCCAGGAATACTTGGATCTGGAACAATCAATCTATTCAACCAAACCCTTCCAAACGACGCAAGTGGAGCGGTTGGAGATAAATTTTGAATAAATCCCGATTGTGTCCAATATTTTGGTATAGTATTATTATCCTGAAAGAAAATAATAACTACACCGTAGTATGGTACAAAAGTTACAGCCTCATCGGTGGGTAAAACAAAACCATTGTTTAAGTTGTCAATGTTCTGCGTAAGAGGATTAATAGCTTGCAACTTCTGTCCATCCCACGTTATCAAACGCTGCGTCCCTAAACGCCAGTAATCATACATACCTATCATTCTTCTATGAACCGTATTTAAATCATCAAATAAATATGTAAGCCCCGGACGCTTTTTCTTGGTAGTGTAAGTAGTATAAACTATATTTCCAGAATAAGATACATCTTCTGGCTTTATAAGAATAGGATTCTTCGTTGAATCCTGACCACCGTCATAAGGATATATCTTATGCTGTAAATATGATTCGCCCATAATTAATATTCTAAAGCTCTAGAGATCCTAAACATTCTATCAGAATCAGATTGCATCGTACTATAGCGCCTGTATCTTAAAGAACTTGGTATAAACCTGGGTTTAGTTTGGCCATTTCTATGTTCATTGCGCATCTCACGAAGGATCATTTTACCATCTCTTAATTGTTTTTCAGCTTCAGTTTTTTGGCCCTTATCACTAAACCATTCATAAAGAGCAAAGTGAACAAGCATCCAACGATTATCCGAAGGTATAGCCGGCTCATCGTTTTCATTTAAAAGAGGAGTAAAGGTCTTACAATAATTCAAATGTATAGGTCTAATTTTATCAGGTTCTATAGGAAATATTCTAAGCCTTTCTGTCTTAGATTGAACATCTCCACCCAAAAAATCATAGTCTAATAACATCTCATCTAACGGTGGCAAATATGAATTAATATAAGTTTTACCATCTCTACAATACCCAGTAGGAGCGCCAACCCATGTAGAATTTATTGAAAGATTTCTATTGAATTCAGGTAAACTTAATTCAGTTAACTCTCCTTCGTTTATATTTAATCCAAATTCATTATAAATATAAATATTATTTATTGCATCACAATCAGGCGGTAACGGAAATTCATATCCATATAATCTAAAAGTAGCCAAAGCATTATCATCATCTGCATAAGCAGACTCAAGATACATCTTATTAGTAGATGTATTAACTCCTATTATACGATACAACTCATCAGTGCCATCTATGCGTATAGATCTTCCAAGATAAATGTTGCTTACAGTTAAACCAGCAAATGTTATTATTTTACTACCCTGAGTAACTGCCACAGTTCCGGTTGTTATAGCCGGTTCAATGTTAAAAGACCTATCAAAGGATCTCCATGGCCAATTACGCTCTGTAGTAATACGTTCATTATATTCTTGAATATATCCCTTTATAAGATCCCGATCATTTTCTTTAACCGTACCTATAATACGACCCCTCGCTTCACATATTTCAAGAATATTTTGAAATGTCTTAGCTACTGTTGGTACTGACATATTAACCTTTCCATTTTACTTTTATCCACTCCCACATCATTGTAATGAAAACGCCAATGGTAGCACATACTCCCATTCCCCACTTTATATAACCATCATGTTTATCAACTCTGGAATGGAGCTTATCTAATTTACCTTCAAAACACTTATGAGACTCTACTAAATGGGTGACATTGGAGGCTATCTCCGCAGTCTTTCCATACATCTCAAGTATTATTTTTTCGGTATCCATTATTTCTTTTCTGTAGCTACGAGTTTACCTTCTTTAATGGCATTGCCTACCTCAGTCTGACATTGCTGAAATCCCTTGATCATCAAGGATTGTTTATATCCTTGAGTCATCTGAAATAAGATATAAGCGTTAAATATCAAGGATGCTGCAAGAACTACCAAGCCAACTATCAACGGAACCTTTTTCATCTTTTCTCCTTAGTCTGTTATCTCATTATAACTACCCATTCTATCGAATTGTTTGAATCATCAATCTTAATCGCTCTTCTCCATTCTTTCTTCCATTAATTTTCATTCTTCTTCTCCATTCCCTTTTTCTTTTCACAACACAATCTACGCACCAACTATCGTAAAACCTTCTTCTAATTTCAGACTTTGGATTATTAAGTCTAAAACAAAACTTGGACAATGGTTTAACTTTTCCACATAGACTGCATGGTTTTTTATTCTTCCATTCAACAGCATGTTCGATACGATGTTTCCCATTAGTCATTACCTTTAAGTTTTCAATTCTATTATCTGTCTTGTTACCGTTTATATGATGTATATGTTCCGTTATCAATAACTTCCTACCCAAATGTTGTTCCATCACATATCTATGTTCCTTAACAGACTTACCTTGTATCCGTATCTTTTTATATCCATATCCATCAACATAACCAGTCCCACGCTTTCTACTCTTTTCTGTTTCTGGAACTCCATTTCGTTTCCATACTTGATAATGTTTACTACAAAAACCTTTTGCTAAATGATCTCTTTCGCATCCATTTACAGAACATTTTCTAATTTCATTCATATATCCTCCTTTTTAGGAGAATATATTTTAAATCATACCAGTTGTCAATAAACTAATTGTCTCAGTTGCTCGATCTGGAAACTTCATACCAATCTGAATCTCCAGAATCCCACGCAAGCGTAAGGGTGTCTCCCTTACCAAGCGTCATGCTAACGCCACCAGAAAGTTGAATGTTAGTATTGTCTGCGAAGGTAACCGTGTTAGTATCATTGGTTCCTTGAATAATAAGGAACTGACCATCATCCTGACCATTCGCAACTGAAGGACTCGTATCCAAGACAACCGCTCCACCACTTCCAACAACACGCATAATTGCTTTAGTAGGAGTCATTGTTGCGTCATTAGCTAACGATGTATCACCAGAAGGATTGAATGCCTGTTGGCCTCCATTGTAAATATCTCCGGCTTGTCCATAGAACGAGTAGTTTATTACATCGCTACCTGTTGCGTTACCCAAAACGCCGACATTCCATCCACCAGAATGGGCTGTTATGGCTTGACCTTCAACACCTATTGAAGAATCAGTATCAGTAGAAAGTCCGGGCCTTGCAAAACCAGCCACTCCTATTGCAGATGTATCTGCGTCTCCCTTTGCGCTACCAACTATGGCCATGGTATCTTTATCTGAGTTCGCAACAGCTTCAACAACCAAGCCAATCTCATTGCCTGTAAGTGTTTGAGTTGCTTCACCTTCGGATATGCCTACAAAGAAACTACCCCAA
>Ga0233420_10001101_pt1 | contig 10570 bp, 6 predicted proteins | sample Watercolumn_Mata_4_FD_183009 | JGI IMG/M metagenome (GOLD analysis project Ga0233420, IMG submission 183009) | Freshwater microbial communities from Lake Matano, South Sulawesi, Indonesia - Watercolumn_Matano_2014_102_MG | ecosystem: Environmental > Aquatic > Freshwater > Lake | place...
ATTCGTCCCAGGCGTCGGCATTGGCGCGGAGTTGGTTGCCAATCGTCCGCAGCCATCTTTCCTCGTTCGGGGTCAGGCCGTCATGCTTGAGCAGCCAAGCCTCGAAACGCGCCCCCAGTTCGGCGGCTTTCTGTTCTGAAACTTCGGGGAAAACCATGTTGCCGTTTTCATCGACGGTGATCCATTCCCGCGTCGTCGGGTCGATATGGTCGTCAATGTCGAGGGCCAGCAGGCGGCGGGCTTCGTATTGCTTTTTCTTCGGCGTTTCCGCCACCAGGCCGCCTTCGGCCATTTCGTCCTGGTCGCCGTGGTAGTCGCACACGCCGACGAAATCGAATAGGGTGAAATTGGGCTTGCCCGGAATCTTGCGCGTACCGCGCCCGCGCATCTGCTGGTAGAGGATGCTGGAACGGGTAAAGCGGGCGAACACCAAATTGACCACCGAGGGGCAGTCAAAGCCGGTGTCGAGCATGTTCACCGAGACCAGAATCTTCGGGAACGGCTCTTTCTTGAACCGCTTGATCTTGCTCATGCCGTCGAGCGTGTCGTCATCCCCCATGCCGGAGACGACAAAATCGGCATAGCGCACTTCCGGCGAATCTTTCCTGTCGGCGAAGGCCTGGTCAAACATCGTTGCCAGGGTTTCGGCGTGGCGCTTGGTGACGGCAAAGACAATGGTTTTGCCGATGAGCGGCTTGCGGAGCACACCCTTCCCGTCCATATAGCCGTGGTCCAGCACCTGGCGGAACTCGCGCACAATCGCGCGGTTGCGTTCGGGGATGGTGAAGCGCCGTTCCAGGGCTGAAGGGTCAATGGTAATACTGTCCTTGCCGTCGAACAGCTTGTCGAATTCCGCCCGCGTTTCAGCCTCCATGGCCGACCAGTCCAATTCCCCGCGCTTGACCTCGAAGCCGCCTTCGGCGGCGGTCTTGACGGTCAGCGCCTGGTAAATGTGGTAAGGCACCAGGAAGCCGTCGCGGATGGCGTCTTTCAGCTTGTAGCTGAAGGTCGGCTTGTCCACCTCGAAGAACCTGAGCGTATCGCGCACGAACAGCTTGTCCTCCTCGTCGCCGAGTTCTTCGCCTGCCGTGCAGGGCGTGGCGGTCAGACCAATCTGTATCCCGTCGAAGTGCTTGAGCACCCCGCTCCACCGGCCGTAAATGCTGCGGTGGCATTCGTCGCTGATAACCAGATCAAAGTACCCCGACGAATAATCGCCGTAGATGTTGACCATGCTTTGCAGCGTGGTGATGGTGATTTGTTTTTCATCCTGGAAGCGGCGACCAGCGCGAAGCACATAGGCCGGATAGTCGGGCAGATGTTCGGCGAAGGCGTCCTCGGTTTGCTTCGCCAGGGGGATGCGATCCACCAGGAACAGCACACGGGTAATGGCGTTCGCCTGGAGCAGCCGCTTGATAAGCGCCGCAGCCGTGCGGGTCTTGCCGGTGCCGGTCGCCATTTCGACCAGCAGCTTGCGCCGCCCTTGGCCGATTTCGCGGCACAGGGTGTTGATGCAGTCGGTTTGGTGCCGATGCCTGCCCCCCGCGATGCGGGCGTCAATCGGCACGGCCAGCGGGTCTTGCCGCACTTGGCGGGTGGCGAAACGCCGTTCGAGGTCGTCTTGCTTGAAGAAGGTTTTGACCGGACGCGGGAAGGCCTCAAGCGCCCATTCCCAGAACAGGATTTCCTGGCCGTTGGCGAGGAAGACATAGGGGACGTTCAGTTCCTGGGCGTAGACCCTGGCCTGTTCCGCCGCCTCGCCTGGGCTGATCGAAAACCGCTTGGCCTCGATGACAGCCAGGGCGCGGCCGTGGCGGTCGCAAAGCACATAGTCGGCGCGTCCGTTCTTGAGGACGTATTCAAAGCGGACGCTGTTCTGGTCGCGGGTGTTCCAGCCCTGGTCTTTAAGCTGGGCGTCGATGATGACGCGGGAAAATGCCTCATTGCCTTTCGTCATGTGTTCGCTAAGTCCTTTGTGTCCTTGCGCCTGTCGCCCTAAGAGCCGCCGAAACTCTTTATCTTATAGCCCCCCAACGGGTTTGGGCGTACTTTTGCGTGGCTTGAGGCATTGTCGCCGGAACTTTACGGCGCGTGTGTTGGCTCTGGCAGCTTTTGCGGGGTCAGACGGTAGCTCATGGCGTGCATGATGGCGTTCACGCTGCCAAATTGCGGATTGCCGTTCCCCGACAGGGCTTTTTGCAGCCCCTTGAGGACGTTTCGACGGTATATCGATCGCTATGAGGAAGCGGGATTGGAGGGGCTGATCGACCAACGCCTGTCGCGGGTCTCGCATCGGCGGGCGCCGGTGGATGAAGTCAGCGGCGGGTGGACCAAGACCAGCGCCGGCATGAGGGCTGGAGCACCCAGCACTGTTACGCCTGGTACCGGCGCGACGGCGACGCACGGAGCTATACCTGGGTGAAGACCCGATGGCAGGCAGTCCAGGCGATCCCGAAGGCCGAGCTGCGGAACGCGCACCGCAAGCGCCGGGAGCGTAGCCCCTTACCCGGCATGCTGCTGCACCAGGACGGCTCGACCCACGAAGGGGTCGCCGGGCAGCAGTGGGACTTGAGCGTGACCCTGGACGACGCCCAAGGCCGGCGGCCAGGTGGACAAGGTGAACCTGACCCAGTTCGGTGAGGCCATGAAGCGGCTGGGGATCGAGATGATCCCGGCCGATTCCCCCGAGGCGCGGGAGGAAGGCTCGGCTTTCGTGCCCAGCCTCGGCGGCCGCCGGGACGATGTGTTGTGCGAGCCGTACGAACGCACCATGGGCAAAGACAACGGCGTCCGTTTCGAAGGGCGGGTCCTGCACATCCCCGCCGACCGGCACCGCTGCCACTACGTCAAGGCCAAGGTGCGGGAATTCCGATGTTTTCAGGTTTGGGTCGGCATGAAGGCTGTTTGAACGCAAACGGCGCGAATCTTTTCGTCAAACGCTGATTTCGTCGAAATTACGGGCCATCGGATGCCGTCCGGGATCAGCCGGGAAGCCCTCGCGCGTCAGCCAAGTGGTCGCGAGACCTGCTTCGCCGGCGGCGTCCAGCTCGTCCACGGTATCGGACAGGAACAGAATGGATTCCGGAGGAAAGCCGACGACGGCCGCGATGGCGCGATAGGAACCCGCGTCCTGCTTGGCGCCGATGCGGGTGTCGAAATAGTCCGAGAACAGCGGCGCCAGATCGCCGTATTCGGTATGGCCGAACAGCAGTTTCTGGGCGTGCACGGAGCCCGAGGAAAAGACGAAAAGCGCCAACCCCTTTTCGTGCCACTCCCGCAGCTTGCGAACGGCATCGGGGTAGACGTGGCCGAAAAAGTCCCGCTTCCGGTAGCCCGCTTCCCAGATCATGCCTTGCAGCGCTTTCAGGGGGGTGAGCTTCCGGTCCTGGCAGATCCATTCCACCAGTTCGCGGGCGGCCTCGGCCGGCGTCATCGTCCGTCCCGCCAAACGGTTGACTTCCTCCAGTTCGCGGGCGACCGCCGGTTCGCCGGCTTTCCGGGCGATGAAGTGTTCCATGCGCTCGCAAGAGTAGGGAAACAGAACGTCCTTGACGAAGGTCAGCGACGAGGTCGTACCCTCGATGTCGGTCAGTATCGCGTGCGTCATGAATTCATGGATACCGGGCCAGATGCTGCTCGAAGGTCGGGAAGCGTTCGGCGATGGGGTTCCCGGTGTATTGCGCGATCCAGCCTTCCGGGCTGGTGAACAGCCGGATGCACTTGAAGCAGGGATGCTCGCCCATATCGAACCAGTGCTTCATGCCGGCCGGCACGCTGAGCAAATCGCCCTGCTCGCAGAGCATCAGGTAAACCCGATCGCCGATATGCAGGTAAAACAGGCCGCGTCCCTCGACGAAAAAGCGAACCTCGAATTCGGCGTGGGTGTGCTCGCTGAGGAATTTGGAGCGCAATTCGGACTTCTGCGGATGATCCGGACACAGGCTGATGACATCGGCGGTATGGAATTCGTACCGGTCGATCAGCCGGTTGACCGAGATCTGGTAGGCGGAAATCACCTCCTCCTGGCTGGCCTCGGCCGTAAAGTCCTGTTCGGTGGTCCAGCGTTCGAACAAGACGCCGACGTCCCATAGCCGGTCGGCGATATGGTCCGGGTCGCGCAGTGCCTCTGTTTCATCGGGTCGGTCCTCGGGGTGTATGGTGAGTAAGGTCATCGGGGTCTCGCTCCGTGCAAACGTGATTCGATATCGAACAATAACTCCAGAGCCTCGACATGCCGCAGCGCGTCCATGACCGTCGAGCCCCAAGTATAGAAGCCATGGCTATCGATGAGATAGGCGGGAGTATCGCCATGCTCGTCCATCCAGAGATCGACCCGCCGCGCCAAGCGGGCGATGTCCTGGTCGTTGGGAAAAACCGGCAAGGTCACCGGGTTCTCGGGCGTGTCGATGCCGCTCAAGGCCTTCAGCAATTCATAGTTCCGCAACTGAATCCGGCCACCGGACGCCAGGCGGGACAGCAACACGGAGCCCGGCGAATGGGGATGCAGCACCGCGCCGACGGCGGGAAAACGCCGGTACAGCGCGGTGTGCAGCAGGATCTCGGCGGATGGCTTCCGGCCGTCCAGGGAGTTTCCCTCGGCATCCACCCGCATGATGTCGGCCGGGGTCAAGCGTCCCTTGTGGCGGCCGGAAACCGTGATGGCGAGGTCGCCATCCGCCAGACGAGCGGAAAAATTGCCGCTGGTGGCGGGAACCCAGCCGCGGCTGTCGATGAAGCGACCGGCCTTGATGAGTTCTTGGGCGATCGGGGAAAAATCGTCGGACATGGCAAGCGCGACCTTGGAAGGAAAGGATGTGATTGTAGACAGCGTCGCGGTGGGACTCAATCGAGCCGCTCAATCCTTGAAGGCTTCGACCGGCACCAGGACATGCACCTCGTCGCCGATGCCGGGCAGGTACTTGATCATGCCGAACTCCGAGCGCTTCAGCGTCGTCTCGATATCCGCCGCGCAGAGCGGTCTTTTTACGATGGGATTCTCGCCGCAGGTAAAGCGCTGAATCTTGATTTTGACCGGCCTGGATACGCCCAGCAGCGTCAGCGTCCCTTCGGCGGAAACCGGCTTGCCACCCTCGTAGCGGATTTGATCGGATCGATAGGTAATCGTCGGGAACTGGGCGACATTGAAGAAATCCGCCGACTTCATGTGATCGTTCCACTTCGCCTGCCCCATGTTGATGGAGCCGGCATCGATGATCAGTTCGACCGACCCCCTCTGCCCTGCGGGATCGAGGCTGATCTTGCCCGTAGCCTGATCGAAACGTCCGCGCTGGGTCGAGAAACCGAGATGGCTGACCTCGAACCATGGCAGGGTATGATTGGAATCAATGGTATAGGTGTCGGCCGCCAGCACGGCGGTGGACAAGCCGGCGCTCAGCAGAAACAAACGCGGGGAAGGCATGAGTGATCTCCTGGGGAAGGCGTTGAAAATATAATCCTAGATTCCTCTGTTGGCCGTGCACTCGGGTGCGTAGCGCTCTCACCCAAAAGGCGAGAGCCCGTAATACGGCAAATACCAAGTGCCGCGTAGTCTTCATGCCATTTGAGAAGCGGTCAACAGAGGAATCTAGGATAATAGACGACTCGTGACAATTGACAACATACCCAGGGTATTCAACGAAGATAATCCTAGAAGCGGCGGTTGGGCGTGCTCTCGGGCACACAGTGGCCGCACCCATCCGGCGAGTTCCAATCACAAGGCACTACTCGTCATCGCGGGCGCTTAAGTATCGGATGAAGCGGTCAACCGCCGTTTCTAGGATAATGCATCATCCTAGATTCCTCTGTTGGACGTGCCCGAGTGTGCGGCCAAAAAGCCGGCTGGCAAGGCGCGACGACGCAGCAGGGCCAGCCCCTGGAAGGAGGAGCCACGCCGCCAGGCGGCTTGTTGGCCGTGCCATCGGGTGCGTAGCGCTCTCACCCAAAAAGCGAGAGCCCGTAATACTGCACATACCAAGTGCCGCGTAGTCTTCATGCCATTTGAGAAGCGGTCAACAGAGGAGTCTAGGATCATGGATACGAATTGATGCGGGTCATCGTCCAGCGGACGGGAGATTGATGCGAGTGAAAAGTCGAGCGAAATGCCATTCCGAAGTCCTGGAAACGGCAAGAATGATCTGGAAGGGTGGTTGGCTGTTGGGCCTGATATTGGTGCTGTCGATAAGCCAGGCGATGGCCGGGGACGCGGTCAATGACGAAATCCGGAATATCCTCAAGTCGGGCCGATTCCCCGACCTGCACTGGGGCAATTTTTCCGATGTCGCCAAGTCGCTGGCGCAACTCTACGGCCAGAACGCCGAACCGCTCTGGTTCCGGGACGGCCAGCCGACGACCCAGGCCAGGGAACTGGTGGAAAGCCTGGCCAAGGCCGATGATCAGGGACTGAATTCCGTCGATTACGATGCCGGGCTGCTGTCGCAATGGCTGGCGGGGTCCGAGCTTCAATCCGGAGTCGCCAGGGCTGTGGCCAAGTTCGATGTCACCCTGACCATCGCCGCCACCCGCTATGTCGGCAACCTTTACCTGGGACGCATCAATCCACGCACGGTCGGCTTCGCGCTGGACATCGAACCCAAGCGGCTGGACGTGCCCAAGCGGGTGCATGAAATCACGCAGAGCCCGCATCCCGGAGCGATTCTGGCATCCCTCGAGCCGCGTTTCCCGATGTATCACCCCCTCAAGGAAGCGCTGCTGCGTTACCGCAAGCTGGCTGCCGAGGTACCGTACATGAAGTTCGGTTTTCCCGCCAAATTCAAGCCGGGGATGAGCCACAAGGACGTGCCGGCCTTGCGCAAGCTGCTGGTGGCGCTCGGCGACCTCAAGACGCTCGATCCCGCCGTCGAGAAATCGGAAGTCTACGATCCGGCGTTGGCCGAGGCCGTCAAGACCTACCAGATCCGTCATGGTCTCGGCAATGACGCCATCATCGGCAAGAACACCCTGGCGCGACTGTCCACACCCATCGCCGACCGGCTGAAACAGATTCAGATAGGCCTCGAGCGCCTGCGCTGGCTGCCCTCGGACGTGCGCGGGCACTACCTCATCGTCAACATACCCTCCTTCAAGCTCTATGGCGCGCGCACCGGCGAAGGCCCCGGCCAGTACGACATCGAGATGAACGTGGTCGTCGGCGAGGCCATCGATGGCCATGGCACGCCCGTTTTCCACTCGAACATGAGCATGGTCACCTTCCGGCCCTACTGGAATGTGCCGGAGAGCATCGCCGAGAAGGAATTGGGCCCGCTGATCAGGCGGAACCCGGCCTATCTGGCCAAACACGACATGGAAATGGTCGGCAATGGCGCCGGCGGCTACCGGATACGGCAGAAGCCGGGCCCAAAAAACGCGCTGGGCAAGATCAAGTTTTCCTTCCCCAATACCAATAACGTCTACCTGCACGGCACGCCCAGCCAGAGCTTGTTCAAGCGCGACCGCCGGGACTTCAGCCACGGCTGCATCCGCGTCGAGGACCCCCCGAAACTCGCGGAATGGGTGCTGGCGGACAACGGCGATTGGCCCATGGAGCGCATCAAGCAATACATGGACGGCGCCGATAACAAATCGGTCAACCTGAAGAAGAGCATACCGGTCTACATCATCTACTCGACGGTCATGGCCGATCCGGATGGGACCATCAGCTTCTTCGAGGATATTTATGGCCATGACCGGACCTTGCAGGTCCTGCTGTCGAAAGGTTTCCCGTATCCCCGCTGAGGCAACGGCAGTTAGGCTTGATGATAGGGGTCGAATTCACTCGCCTATTCAGGGCCTTGTGTGCGAATGAATTCGCACCTACGATCAATCGCATCATCCTGTAGATTCCTGTCCAACTGCTTTTTCTGTGATGAAGCGGTCAACCGCCGTTTCCAGGTTCAATACTCGAACTGATAGACCACGCCGGCGCTCTGGGCATTGCCGGTGGAGCCCGTCGCGTTGCCCGCGCCGATGGTGCCCTCAACCTTGAGGTTATCGGTGATGTCGACCTGAATGACGGACTGCGGCGTGCCGCCGCCGGTGGTTCCCTGCTTGGCGCCCAGGTAGACGCCCGGCATGACATAGCGGCCCGCCTCCAGCGTGGGATTGCCGGTCCGGTCGGAGCCCACCGCAAGCCGGTCCAGCCCCAACCCCCGGCGGATTTTCTCCAGCGGGTTGACCATGCCGGAGGTCGCGCCGGTGAGCGAGACCAGCGCGCCGGCGATCCTAGCCATCTCGAAGGGACCCAGGGCGGTCGCGCTCTTGCCGAACAGCAACTGGGACAGGATTTCGTCCTCGGGCAGCGCGGGCACGCTGGACAGCGAAATGATCGGCTTGCGCGCCGAACCGCCGACATTCAGGATGGCCTTGATGCCGCCACGGTTCGTCGATGCCTCGAAGTCCAGGGTGGGATCGTTGAGCCTGCCGCCCGTGAAGCCGATTTCGCCCTTGCTGAAGTTCAGCGTCTGCCCCGCCAGGTTGAGTTGGCCGCTCCGCAAGGAGAATCGGCCCAGCGTTTCCGGTTTTTCGACGGAGCCCTTGACGCGGATCGAGCCGTCCAGTTCAGCGTCGATGCCGCGACCACGGACAAAGATTTGCCGCGAGGCATCGATCTGGAGCTCCAAGAGCAGGTCGGGTTTTTCCAGTACGGGAGTGGGCGGAAGTTCCCCTGAACGACGGACCTTCAGCACGGCGATATGAGCGGGCATGTTTTCGGGGATGCGGATCTCCGCCCGCAAGATGCGGATTGGGCCGGACAGCGTCAGCGGACCCGCCAACGGACCCCGGATCACCAAATCGGTATCCAGATTCGCGGTGAGGCGGTCCGAGGCCAGCGGCTGCGCGTTGCGGCCGGTGAGGATCAGGTTGACCGGACGGCCGGGCGCCTTCAGATCCACCTCACCCGTGGCGCGTAGAGACCCGGGACCCGCCTGGGCCTCCAGCCGTCGCAAGCGCAGCCGACCGTCGCCCCCGGCCTCCAGCAGACCTTCGATGCGCGACAGGTTCAGGCCTTGGGCGTAATCCTGCGCCTCGCCCTTGCCTAGCCGTAGGGTTCCGCCGACCTGGGGTTGCGGCAGGGCCCCCCGGAGGCTCGCGTCGAGGTCGACCTGACCGTGCAGGCGCCGGCCGGTGGCGGTCAGCCAGGGGTCGAGCACCGCCAGATCGGCCCGTCCGGTCGCCCGGAGATCCAGGGAACCTTCGGCTTGCGTGGGCGCTTCGCCCAGGAGTCGCAGATTGACGCTCGGCCCCAGATCGAGCCGGCCGTCGAGGTGGGCGAGACCCCCGGGGAGATCGGCGGCCAGGCGGGCATTCAGCGGCGGCAGTCCGGCGGGAGCGCCCGAGGCGGCGCGCAGCTTGATGACCTCGACCAGCAGATTGCCGCGCGGCTGTTGCGGGGTTCCGGTCAGACGGGCGCTGGCTTCCAGTTGACCGGCAAGCTTCATCCCCTTCAGGGTGACGGCGGCCAGATCGGCCGCCTGGGCTTTCAGGTTCAGCTTGAAGTCCAGGCCGGGACTCATCGCGCCCGAAGCCTCCAGCCGGCTGTCCCGCAATCCCAGCCGCAGTTCGCCCAGTTTCAGGCCCTGCCGGTAAACCAGCGGGACCGGAGCCAGCAGACGCAGCGTCTCGCCCCGCCAGGCCGCCGCCAGGGTTTCCAACCGTAACACGTGGTTCGCGTGCTCGGCACGCGCCGCAGCCTCCAAAGTCAGGGCGTCACCCTTCAGATTGGGCGCAACGGCCTTCAGACGCATAGCCAGTTCCGGCAGCGGACCGCTCGCGTCGAGCACCCACTCGGCGACCTCCAGATCATTCAGTTTCAGACCTCGGGCGGTCAGCCTCGCCTGCAGCCGGGGGGTTTGGGGAATGCCGTCGACTTGTCCCTCGAGCTTCACGCCGGCGCCGGACAGCGAACCGTTCAGCGCCAATTGCCGGGCCTCGACGCCGAAACCGATTCGGTCCGGATGACCGTTCGGACCGAAATCGAACCGGCCGGACAAACCACCGCTCGGTACCTGCCCGGTCAGGGACCGCAGGTCCTCCAGCCGCGGCCATTCGAAATCGATGCGTCCGTCGGGCAGCGACCGGTTGGACTCCATGCGGAGTTGCCCATGCGCCTTGAGCGTTTTCCATCCGGCGTGATCGATCAGCGCGCCGGGGCGGCCTTCCGCCATATCCAGCCTGACGCGCAAGTCCAGTGGCGCGCCGGCCAGTGGGCCTTGCGCGGTGAGTTCCCCCACCGGCTTGCCGGGCAAGCCCTTGAGCGTGAGCCGGGCTTTAAGGGGCGAGGGCGCGAAGGCGGCGGAACCGACCTCGCCCTCGAAGTCGAGCGTCGCGCCGTACTCCTCGGACGGACCCTCGAATCGCGCCAGGACCGACGCCCGCCCCCGTAGATCGGGATAAAGTCCTTCCAGCCGCGGCACGCTCAGCGTGCCAGTGCCGATCAGGCGCCCCTTGGCCAGCCGCGCCTGTCCCTCGACGCTCAGGTTGCGCCCCCGCACCCGGAATGTGTCGAGCGTGATTCCGTCCTGGTTGAGCAGGGCGGAGGCGCGCAGCGATCCCGCCGGTCCGATCAGTTCCGGCA
>Ga0233420_10001105_pt1 | contig 10555 bp, 17 predicted proteins | sample Watercolumn_Mata_4_FD_183009 | JGI IMG/M metagenome (GOLD analysis project Ga0233420, IMG submission 183009) | Freshwater microbial communities from Lake Matano, South Sulawesi, Indonesia - Watercolumn_Matano_2014_102_MG | ecosystem: Environmental > Aquatic > Freshwater > Lake | place...
AAGTTCTTACCGTTGCCGCTAAAGGCTACTAGGGCTGCAGAAATTAAAGAGAAAATCATGGCCTGGAAAGGGAAGTTGGTTCACATTACTGAGGCCAAGGTGACTGCTGTTGGCGATTCCTCTACTACCATTTCTAAAGAAGACAAAACTTACGTTGTGAATGTCGGTGGTAACACCAAATATCGCCGTCGCTATTGGGGGGTATCCAACCTTGAGGAGATTTCTGTGAATGACGTTGTAAACGTTTGGGGGAAGTGGGCTGATGATGTGAAAACAATTATCACTGCTCTGATGATTCGCAATCTTTCGGTGATGAAACGGCATGGAACGTTTGTGGGGGAAATAGTTTCGATTTCCGGGTCGACTTTTGTGATGAAGTCAGTTAATCGTGGTGATCAGTCTGTAACAGTAGGTGCCACAACTAAATATGTCAATCGGAAAGAAGAAATGATCGCTTTAGCAGATTTGAAAGTTGGCCACAGGATCCGGGTCAAGGGGTTGTGGGATAAATCCCTAAATACCATCACCGAAGTGACCCACGTCAAAGATTACTCTCTGCCGCCAAAGGCCGGTTCTACTCCTGTTATTTCTCCAACCCCAAGTGTTACCGCAACTCCTACGCCCTAGTTTTTGTTTAAATGTCCCCAAAATTTTCAGCACAAAATTAGTGTTTTGTGCTCTCAGTTCGTATAGCTATAGCAACAAAGAGTGTGAGCGGGAATTCTAGTAGTAGTTTTTTTTGTTATAATTACTCTCGTGATTTGTTCGCACGTTAATTTCGAAACTCCAGATAGATTAAAACTACCGGGCCTTTTATTTGAACCTAAGGAAAAAACTAACAAAGTTTTAATCAGCCTTCACGGGAATGGCAACGCCTCGGTCTTTTACCGTCCTGAGGGCACAAATTCGATGGCAGAAGAATTGGATAAAATCGGAGTATCATATTTTCCTTTTAACAATCGAGGTGCCCATTACGTTACGAAATTTAAATGGTTGGAAAATGGCGTTAAAAAAGAAGTTAAATATGGCACGGCTTTCGAATTGATCAAAGAATCCGTCTTGGATATTGATGCGGCGATTAAGTATCTCCACTCGCGCGGTTTTTCGGAATTCTATCTTATCGGTCATTCCACTGGTGCTAATAAGATCTGCGTTTATGATCGTTACCAGAAAAACAATCCCGTTAGTAAATATATATTGCTAGGTGGGGGAGACGATACCGGACTTTACTACCAGGATATGGGAGCAAAGAAGTTCTTTGCTACCATGGATCGTTGTAAAGGGGAGATTTTTAGGGGCCATGGACGGAAGCTAGTTCCTGCTAACATTACTGGATCGATAATGTCCTACCAGTCTTTATTCGATACCATAAATCCCGACGGGGATTACATACGTTTCCGTTCAATGAAGCCTTAAACGGGCTTAAACTCTCAAAGAAAAAATTGTTTGATAAGTTTATATCAATAAAGAGGCCTGTTTTAGTTTTGTACGGTGAGTATGACGAGTACTGTTACGGTTCGGTGCCAAAGTGTATTGAATTGCTCAAAACTAAAGTCGTAAACAAGCCCAATTTTACTTTTGATATAATTTCTGGCGCAGAGCACGGGGTGAATGGAAAGGAGATGGAATTGGCCAGGATAGTTGCGGGTTGGCTTAATTGCTGATTATCCTCTTAAATTTCGTGTTATAATTTCCCCGTGTTGACCGACGAATAAAAGTGGATTTTGACGATACGGAGACGGTTGAACAACTAAAAAGACTTGAGGATTTTGAGAGATTTGCCAAGGATGTGGTGCTGTGTTTAAGTTAAAAAATATGAATGGTTGCGTCTTTTGCAAAATTGTGACGGGGGAGATACCGAGTCATAAGTTATTGGAAGATGATGATTTTGTAGCCTTTTTGGGGATTTTTCCCAGGTTTCCGGGAATGGCGGTAGTCGCTACCAAACGCCATACTGACGATAGTTATTTATATAAATCGTTGTCCAACGATGAGCTTGCCAAAATGCATCTCTTTGCCAAAAAAGTCGCATTGGTAATAGATAAATCTCTTGGGTCTTTTAGATGTATCCAGGTCATGGAGGGGTTTGAACAAAATCACGCCCACTTAAAACTTTTTCCAGTCTATTCAGGCAAAAATTATGGCGTGGTTTTTGAGGGCAACAAGAAGGTTACGGATGAAGAGTTACAAACCGTAGCGGAAAAGATTCGAAAGGCGGTGCTAGAGAATTAATATGGTATTAGTAAAAGCCCAGCCGGGACAATCATCAGACGCAGTCATTCGCGCCTTTCAAAAAAAAGTCATTGCCGAGGATATTTTGGGAGAGCTTAAGAAAAGAGAGTTTTACCAAAAACCCGCGCTTGTTAAGAAAATGAAAATGAAAGCCAGAAAGGCAAATATAAAGAAGATCTATTAAATGCTTTTGGATCAATTACAATCGGATTTAGCTGCAGCCCAGAAAGCTAGGGACGAGGCAAAAGTCTCGACCCTGCGTTTTTTGCTGGGCGCCGTATTTAACCTCCAAATTGAAAAGGGCAAGGACTATGTCTTAACCGACGCCGACGTTTTGTCGGTGATAGTTAGGCAGGGTAAAACCCATAACGAATCGATAGAAATGTTTGGCAAAGGTGGGCGCAGCGACCTGGTAGAAAAGGAAAAAGCGGAACTTTTGATTTTACAATCATACCTGCCGGCACAATTGTCTGAGACAGAAATCAGAGAGCTGATAACAAAGATAAAAACTGCCAATTCCGGTGCGGATTTTGGAACTCTTATGAAACTTTGCATGACAGAGCTTCGTGGCAAAGCCGACGGAACGGTAGTTTCCCAAATACTTCGAGAGTATGTATGATATTCAAATCAATTCCGAATCCCGGTATAAAGTAAATCGAAAACTTCTGGTCTCTCGCCTCCAGAAAATGCTGGAAGAAAATAGCGTGAGGGGGTCTGTTAGCGTGTCCGTGGGGATTGTGGGCCGGCGGAAAATGCGGGAGCTTTCTCGGCGGTACTTAAAAGTGTCGGAAGATCATGATGTTTTGTCGTTCTCGTACACGGAGGCCAAGAAAGATTTTCGGGATTTTCCGGATGGAGTTTTGTATCTTGGAGATATTGTGGTTTGTTACCCTCTTGCCCAAGATATCGCCGTGGAGGAAAATAAAATGATGGACGAGTCCGTAGGAGAATTAGCCGAACACGGGTTATTACATTTACTGGGCCAACACCACGATGAAAATTAAAATTTTGCCTTTTGCCTTTTGATTTTTAACTTTGATTTATGTTTTATAACAAATATCGTCCCCAGACTATTTCTGAACTAGACAACGAGCGAATCAAAGAGACGCTGGGGCAGGCGGTGTTAAACAATAAGTTTGCTTCGGCATATCTACTAACGGGCGGCCGAGGAACAGGAAAAACAACCACGGCTAGGATAATTGCCAAGTTATTAAATTGCCCTGATCGGAAAGTTGGAGAGGAGCCGTGTGATAAATGCGATTCTTGTAAAGCGATTATAGGCGGGAGTAGCCTTGATGTGATTGAAATTGATGCTGCCTCGAATACCTCTGTTGAGGATGTCCGCGATCTTCGGGAGAAAGCCAAATTGGCCCCGTCGCAGTCAAAATATAAAGTTTATATCATTGACGAGGTTCATATGCTAAGCAACAGCGCCTTTAATGCCCTATTAAAAATATTGGAAGAGCCGCCCAAACACGTTGTTTTTATCTTGGCAACTACCGATCCACAAAAAATGCCTCCGACGGTAATTTCTCGTTGTCAGCGGTATGATTTTGGTACCGCAAGTACCGAGGAACTAAAAGGAGCGATTAAAAGGGCGGCTCGTGGTGAAGGAGTCACTATCGAGCCAGCGGCTATCGGGCAGTTAGCCCAGTTGGCAAGCGGGTCGCTTCGGGATGCACACAAATTGCTCGAACAATTAACAGTTAACAGAGAGCAGATAACAACTGAAGATGTGGAAAAATTGCGGGGGCTAGTCAATCAGACGGAAGTACTGGAAATTTTGAATCTGATTGTTAAGAAAAAAACTAAGGAGGCCCTGGAATGGCTGGAAAAATATACTTTGGCGGGGAATAGAGCGCGGGTTTTGATCGAGGAGCTAGTGGCGAAATTGCGAGGCGAAGTAAAAATAATCTACAAGGTTACGGATGGTAAAAGGACTACCGAACTTGATATTCACCAAATTACGAATTTGCTTGAAAGATTGGAGCGGGCTTGGGCCGAGTGCAGGGATAGTGTCGTAGAGTCGTTACCCCTAGAATTGGTAGTAGTTGAATTTGGCGAAACCCCCTCCGCCCCTGCCGATAGCGGGGCTACAGAGGGCCAGGGAGGCGCCGAAGAAAAATCTAGTTTGGAGGACAACGACATCGTTGATAAAAAAATTTGGGCCGAGGTTTTGGAAAAAGTGAAGCCATTTAATCACAGTCTAACGGCATTTTTAAAAGCTGGGCGGCCGACTGCTATTAAAGATGATTTGCTGGTTGTCGAAGTGGCTTATAAATTTCACTTGGATAAATTATCCGAAGACAAAAACCGCCGGATTGTGGAGCAGGTTGCTGGTGATATAATGCCAAATATTAAAAGGGTAAAATTTGAATTAGCGAAACGGGGGTGAGGGTTATGGGAATGTTTGACGGATTAAAACAGCTTGGGGATTTAAACCAGATGCGTCAACAGGCGCAACAAATCCAGCAGCAATTAGCGGCTGAGAGAATAGAGATTTTAAAACAAACCGCCAAGGGATTATTAAAAATTGTTCTTACTGGCGACCAAAAAGTATTGGAGGTGTCTTGGGGAGGCGTTCGTGATTACGAACTAGAACAGGCCTTGGGAGAAGCCTTGTACAAATCGCAAATGGTCGCTGCTAGTAAGCTGCAATCTCTGTCTGGGGCAATGGGAGGGTTGATGGGACAACCACAACAATAAGATAATATGTCCTACCCCCTTCAAATCCGTAACTTGATTGAAGCTTTCCAGCGCTTGCCTGGTGTAGGCGAGAAGACGGCTGCTCGGCTTACTTTCTATCTACTTCATGTGCCAGAGATAGAAATAAAAAAATTCGGCGACGCGGTCCTAAATTTGAAATCTGGGATTTTTTTGTGCCAAATTTGTAAAAATATTTCGGACAAAGAGGTTTGTGATATTTGTTCCGATTCGTCACGGAACCAAAAAATAATTTGCGTCGTCGAGCAGCCCCTGGATGTTTTCTCTTTTGAATCTACTGGCCAGTACAACGGTCTTTATCATGTTCTGCATGGTGTAATCAACCCCCTCCATGGGGTTGGACCGGAAGAATTGTATATTGACGATTTATTAAAAAGATTAACAGAGAACAGAGAACAATTAACAGAGGTAATTCTAGCTTTAAATCCTACAATGGAAGGCGAAGCAACCTCGATGTATTTAGCTAAACAACTACGTGCTACGAGCTACGAGCTACGTCTGACCCGTCTCGGTATGGGCATGCCGACCGGTGGTGATATCCAATACGCCGATGCTACTACTCTAACGAGGGCTATGGAGGGAAGAAGGGAGTATTGACCCTTGACAAATTTACATTGTGACGATACAATCTCATTGTATGACTCAGGTTGCTACTATTACTGTTCAAAGGCAATTATCTTTACCTGTCGCATTGTTTCATAATAAAGTCTTCTCTGCTGGGCAAAAAGTCATAATTGAAACGTTGGATGATGGAATAAAAATTACTCCGGCGGTGTCTTTAGTTCGGAAACTGGCCGGCTCGGTTTCTATCCCGGCTCGGTTTCGGGGGATGGGTATCCCAGAGCTGAAAGAAAAGGCTATAAAAGAATACTTTGCAACAGAACCAGAATGATATTTGTCGATACTAATTATTTTTTAAGATATCTGCTAAGGGATAATGAAAAACAATATTTAATCGCGTCTAAGCTTATTGAGGAGGCGGCATTGGGGACAAAAGAACTATTTACCTCGACAATAGTTTTTTTTGAACTTCAGTGGGTGTTAGGTTCTGTTTATAATAAACAGAAAGCAAATATCGTGCCGATTTTAAAATCAATTCTGGCATCATTACCTTTTATCCGCATCGAAGAGAGGTCTTTGCTTGAGGAATCCTTGGGGTTATATGAAGAGGAGAGTGTCAGCCTGGCCGACTGCTATAATTTACTTGTTGCTCGTGATCAGAAGGTCGAGACGTTTGCTACCTTTGACCAGAAACTGTTAAAATTGTACCCGAGTATAAAATGAACGATTTTGTTTTCCACAATCCAACAAAGATTATTTTTGGCAAGACGGTGATGGGTAAAATTGCCGAAAGTATTACCCCGTTTGGTAAAAAAATACTCCTCACTTATGGTCAGGGGAGCATCAAGAAAAACGGAATATACGATAAGGTTATGTCCCAGTTGCGGGGCTTTGAAGTTCAAGAGTTTAGCGGAATTGAACCAAATCCGAGAGTAGAGACGGTTCGTAAGTATCTTAAGAAATCCAGGGATTATCATCCGGATTTTGTTTTGGCGGTTGGGGGTGGAAGTACGATTGATGCCACGAAACTGGTTGCCAGCTCTTGGTATTATGATGGTGACCCGTGGGATTTTTTGGTTGATAAGAAGGCCGAACCAAAAAAATATTTGTCGTTTGGAGTGGTTTTGACCATGCCAGCTACCGGTAGTGAAATGAATTGCGGGTCAGTTATTACCAGATGGGAAACCCACGAAAAGCCTTTTTTGAACGGCCGCAAATTTATCCTAAATTCTCGATTTTAGATCCACAAAATACTTTTTCTTTACCGTCGGATCAGACAGCATACGGTATTGTTGACGCCTTTTCTCATGTTTTGGAACAGTATCTACACACTTTACAAGATGTTCCATTGCAAGATCGTTTTAGCGAAGGAATTTTATTAACTCTTATTGAAAACGCCCCCTTAGTACTACGAGATCCTGATAATTACAACGCGCGGGCAAATGTTATGCTTTGTGCAGCCATGGCGCTAAATAATTTAATCGCCATGGGGACAAATCAGGATTGGGCAACTCATGGAATTGAACACGAATTTAGTGGAATTTACGATATTCCGCACGGAGCGGGGTTGGCAATTATTACTCCCAGATGGATGAAAGCGATTTTGGGCCAAAAGGAGGCGAAGATAGCCCACTACGGACGGCGGGTTTGGGGATTAAATGGGTCGGATCATCGGGTTGCCGGAGAAGCAATTCAGAAAACCTATGATTTCTTTAAATCTTTAAATATCAAAATGGATTTGTCAGAGTGGGGAATCGGTGATGAGAATTTTGAAAAAATAACTGATAAGCTGGTGACAAATAAAATTGGTGAGCTACCATTAAATCGGAAGCAAATCACCCAAATTCTTATTAACAGCTTGGCATCTTGACTCTCCGCCATACGTATGGGTATACACATAGTATGGGCATGATTAAAACGCAGGTTTATCTGCCACAAACTATGTGCACCCAGTTAAGCCTGATTGCTAGACAACAGGCCGTATCGGCCGCACAAGTTATTGCCGACCCCAGCGTCTTATTTGCTTTGTCCGGGCTCAATAATGCTTCTTGTTGTTGAATCAAATGCCGAGATTAGAGATAAGGCCTTGTCGAAATTCGCATAGGAATCGACAGGTGACAGTGGTAAAATATCCCCATGGCTGGAGTTGTGAAGCCTAGAGCGCTGCGAGAAGGGGACACGGTAGCATTGGTGGCGCCGTCGGAGCCGACGAATAAATCGGAGCTGGAACGAGTTACTCGCTTTTTTGAAAAAAACGGCTATATCGTTAAGCCAGGGAAAAATATTTTAGAAAAAGTTGGTGATTATGCTGCTGGGGCTGCGGCTGGGCGAGCTGAAGATATTAACGCCGCCTTTGCCGACCGAGCAGTTAAAGCTATTTTTCCGGTGGTAGGGGGAATGGCCGGGTCACAAGTCTTGGAAAAAATCGACTTTGGTGCGATCAAGGCCACCCCAAAAATCTTGGCGGGCTATTCAGATTCAACAACGTTACAGATGGCAGTTCTGGCCAAGACAGGCTTGGTTTCGTTCCATACCCCGAATGCGCTTTCATTGCCAGATTTTCAGCCAAAAGGCTATACGATGACCTCGTTTTGGAAAACGATCACCGAGCCAGTGGCCGACGGAGTAATCAAGCCCCAGTCGGTTTGGCAGGAAGTTCGGGTTGGAGAGGCCGAAGGAGTACTTTTTGGGGGAAACTTGTCCTGTAGAGGATTATGAACAATTTTCCGAAATTAATCGAAATCTTTGGCAGATGAGAAACGCAGGATTTTTTGAAAAGGTTTCAGCGATGGTGGTGGGAAAACTGACGGCGGTCAAAGAGGTGGATTACCAGGATTTTCCTACGAAAAAACAGTTGATTATGGAAGTAACCAGTCCGTTTGATTTCCCAATTTTATATGGCGTAGATTTTGGGCATGAAGTTCCGAAGGCTACAATTCCTATTGGGGTTAGAGCCCGGATAGATACAAAAAGGAGTTTGCTGGAAATTTTGGAGCCAGCGGTAGTATGAATATAATTAGCGACATTTTTGAACAATTAGGCGGAGTAGCAAGCTCAGCGGTAAAGCAAGCGGCGTCTGATCTAACCGTTGGTTTGGTCCGGGAGGCCAAAAAGCAAATTGGTTCCCGGTTGCCGGAGGAAAAAACTTCCGCTGCCCAGTCAAATCCTAAAACCCAAAAGACGATCCAGGATTATTTATTGAGAGATCAGAAAATGGCCCAAAAAAGGATTTCCCAGATTCGAAACGATCTGGCCAGCCACAACACCCAAAAGGTTACTACGGAAACCCAAAAACTTAAGCCCTCCGCGCCCCCAAAAGCAATTTACAACCCATCGTTTGGTGTCAAGCAAGGTATGGGCAGCGGAGAGGTGACCAGAGGAGCAACGGGCTAGAAAAAAATGCTACAATTATTTCGTGAGACTCTATAACACCCTATCGCGAAAAACTGAGGAATTCGCACCGATTAATTTTCCCGGTGTTGGTTTGTATACTTGCGGCCCGACGGTTTATGATTACCCACAAATTGGCAACTGGCGGACGTTTGTTTTTGAAGATATTCTACGACGCTCTTTGGAATTTAACGGATATAAAGTTACCCACGTCATGAACGCTACTGATGTTGGCCATTTAACCGGCGACAATGTTGGCAATGCAGACCTGGGTGAGGACAGAATGGAAAAGGCCGCAAAGCGGGAGGGAAAAACCGCTTGGGATATTGCAAAATTCTACATCGATGATTTTGTTGAAAGCATGACAATACTAAATATTGAATCCCCAACTTATTTTATTCGGGCGACGGATCATATAAAGGAGCAGATTGATTTGATAGCCAGGTTAGAGAAAAAAGGCCTTACTTACCAAACCGGTCTGGGTGTCTATTTTAATGTTGCTAAATTTCCGGATTACGGAAAACTGGGTGGGCAAAAATTGGTGGATAAAAGAGTTGCCACCAGAGATGAGCTGAAGGAGGACCCGGACAAAATAAATCCTTTCGATTTTGCCCTTTGGAAATTTTCCCTCCCGGAAGAGAGGCGGCAGATGGAATGGGATTCTCCTTGGGGACGGGGATATCCGGGTTGGCATATTGAGTGCTCGGCAATGTCTATGAAATATTTGGGAGAGTCTTTTGATATTCATACCGGTGGAATTGATCATGTGGCGATTCACCACACGAACGAAATCGCCCAAAGTGAGGGAGCAACAGATAAGCCCTTGGCAAAATATTGGCTTCATGGGGAATTTCTGACGGTTGACGGGGGAAGAATGGGAAAATCTTTGGGAAACGCCTACACTTTACATGATATTCTAAAAAAGGGCTTTGATCCATTGGCATTGCGGTATTTTTATTTTACCGCTCATTACCGGACCAAATTAAATTTTACGTGGGAGGCGTTGGAAGCCGCCCAGAATTCGCTAACAAAATTACGAAATCGGGCAAATTCCGCTTCGCAGGGCGTCGCCCTACGTGCTCGATTTTTGGAGGCGATTAATGATGATTTAAATATGCCCCAGGCGTTGGCTATTGCCTGGCAGACGGAAAATCGTAATGACCTGGTTGATTTTGAAAAGATTTTGGGACTGGATTTATTTAATGAAGAAAAAAAAGAGATTCCGAAGGAAATAAGAAAACTAATTACTGATCGAGAAATGGCTCGAAAAGAAAAAGATTTTAAAAGAGCCGATGAACTTCGTGATATGATTAAAAGTAAGGGATATGATGTCTCTGATTCTAAGATTTCTTAAAATAATTTTTGTCTGTACGGTTTTATCTTCGCTTGGCATATTGGGATACTTTGTTTCCTGGCAGGAACAGGAGATCAACAAGCTTCAAAATAAGAGTGGGGGTCTTGTAATGGCGGATGTTGAAAATTTGGTTGATGAAAAGATTGCGGCGATTAAGTTTCCCTCTCCAACCGTTGCCACAACCCCCCCCCAAATTATTACTAAGATTGTAAATAACAAAATTGTAACGCCTGCTAAATCGCAGGAGTTTATAATTCCTCTTGGTAGCGGACAGACATGCCAGACAGATCAATG
>Ga0233420_10001106_pt1 | contig 10551 bp, 10 predicted proteins | sample Watercolumn_Mata_4_FD_183009 | JGI IMG/M metagenome (GOLD analysis project Ga0233420, IMG submission 183009) | Freshwater microbial communities from Lake Matano, South Sulawesi, Indonesia - Watercolumn_Matano_2014_102_MG | ecosystem: Environmental > Aquatic > Freshwater > Lake | place...
GGCTCCGTTCGGTCGGGTGAAACCGGAACAAGCTTTCGCCGCGTTTCGTGAACAGATCGAATCGTTGATCGGCGCCGGAGTCGATCTGATCATGATCGAAACGATGAGCGATCTCTACGAAGTTGCCGCAGCGGTGAAAGCGGCGCGCGACGTGAACAAAGAAATTCCGGTTGTCGCCAGCATCACCTTCACCCGCGACGACACAACCTTGCTCGGCGACAACGCCAAAAAAGTTGCAATTGAATTAACCAAGATGGGTGTGGACGTGATCGGGATCAATTGTTCGAGCGGACCTTCGCAGGTGCTGCGGTTGCTCAACGTGATGCGGCGTACCGCGCCTGAGGCAAAATTTTTAGTGAAGCCCAACGCCGGATGGCCCGAGCGAATCGGCGCGCGGATCATGTATCCCGCCACGCCCGAATACTTTGGCGATTATGCTATGGCGTATATTGATGCGGGCGCCTCAATTGTTGGCGGCTGCTGCGGCACCACGCCAAATCACATCGCCGCCATGCGCGCCGCGTTGGATTCACCGCGCAGTAAAACGCGCAAGGATCATGTCACGGTTTCGTTTGTTGAAAGAGAGGAACCTACATCACCCGCCGAACAACCGACTCAACTCGCGCAGAGGTTGGCGGCGAAACACTTTGTGATCGGAGTTGAGATGCACCCGCCTCGTGGTTTCTCCACTCACAAACTTTTGGCGGGCGCGCATCTGCTCTCCGAGGCGGGCGCGGACGTGGTCAACGTAGTGGATGCGCCAATGGCGCGGATGCGGATGAGCGCCTGGGCAGTGTGCCATTTGCTTCAAGACAATGCCAAGATCGAAACCGTGCTGCACTTCCCCACGCGCGGAAGAAATTTGCTGCGCGTGCAAGGCGACCTGCTCGCGGCGCACGCTTTGAGTATTCGCAACGTGTTCGTGATGATGGGCGACCCCACTTCGATTGGCGATTACCCCAACGCCAGCGACAATTATGATGTTGTGCCATCGGGTTTGATCAAATTAATTAAACAGGGATTCAATGTCGGCGTGGATCACGCGGGTGTGGACATTGGCAAGCCCACCTCATTCTTCGTCGGATGCGCCGTCAACCTGTGCGCGCCTGATCCCGACAAAGAGATCAAGACTCTGCACAAGAAGATCAAGGCGGGCGCGGACTTTGCCCTGACCCAACCGATCTTTGAAACGACGATGGCGCGTGAATTTTTAAAACGCTACCGCGAACTGTATGGCGAATTAAATTTGCCGTTGATGGCAGGCGTGATGCCGCTCTTCAACAACAAGCACGCCAACTTTATGCACAACGAAGTGCCGGGTATTTTCATTCCAGAGTCGCTGCGCCAGCGAATGGCAGGCGCGGGAGAAAACGGCGCGATTGAAGGAATCAAAATTGCCAGTGAGTTATTGATCGAACTGCGTGAGGTGGTGCAGGGAGTGTATCTCATGCCGCCGTTTGGTCGGTATGATCTGGCGGCAGAGATTATTGATTTGGTGAGGGTGCAGGTATAAAAAAAGAGACGCGATGATCGCGTCTCTCTAAATGAAGAAAATTTAGAAACCAATGGATCGCCAAAAGCTCGCCGGGGCGTACCACAAGAAAACCGCCACTCCAGAACTCGCGGCACAGCAGATGAGTGCCAAGCAACCGACTCCGGCGATCATCATTCCGCGATTGCTTTTAGGTGCACTGACGTTAATAGGCTCCGGCGCAGAAATGGATTGAGGCGGCGGTGGGGGCGTGTACGATGCAACAGGCACGCGCGGCTGCTCCCCCGTGATCACCGAGGCGCCGAAACTGCCGACCATCGTTGCCGCCGCCTCTGTCGGTATCCCTTCAAATACCATCGCCACCGTATCCCCCAGGCTAACGATGTCGCCCAAGTTGAGAGTGTATTGACCACTCACCCGCGATGAATTAACAAATGTGCCATTCGTGCTGCCTAAATCTTCAACGACATAATGCGCCCCTTGCCGCGTCAGGCGCGAATGATGACGCGACATCTCGGCGTCGTTAATCACAATGTCATTCGATAGGTCACGCCCAAGTGTAATCACATCTTTGGCGAGATCAAAACTTTTTCCGACAGTCGGTCCCTGCCGCATGGTTAATCGAAACGATGGCATAGTAGTAGCTCCTCTGGTCGCTAAAGTATACGCAATTATGGAATGGATGTAAACAATTGAACAGAGTTTTTATGAGGGTGTAAACTTGGGCGTGTTACCCTTAAGCCAACTCTATGCCAACCCCGTTTTATCACCTTCACCTTGCCCAAGAACTCCTCGTCGAAGAGTCCTGCTCGCCTTTATGGCAGGACGAACCGGGAGCCTTCTACTTGGGCAACATTGCTCCCGACGCGCAAAACGTGGCGGGGCAATCGCGCGAGTCGACTCACTTCTTTGAAGTCCCCATGCGCGATGCCACTCCCGCTTGGGAGGTGATGTTCAACCAATATCCCTCACTGATACATATCCTGACTCCCGCGCAGAGAGCTTTTCTTGCCGGTTACATCTGCCACCTTGCCGTAGACCAAATGTGGATCACCGACATCTTCGAACCCGTTTTTGTGGACGAGGCAAAATGGGAAAAACCGCGTGACCGATTCTTCATCCACAATATCTTGCGAATTTATTTAGACGAATTGGATCGTCCGGCTCTTGCCTCGAATGGCGTGGGGGCGTCGCTCAAAAAAGCGCAACCCGATCACTGGCTGCCATTCCTGAATGACGCGGCGTTATCACACTGGCGTGATTTTGTGGCAGAACAATTAGTGGAAGGCGGCGCGGCGCAAACCATTGAGGTCTTTGCCAAACGTATGAAACGCCCGCCAAGCGATTTTGAATCTTTGCTACAATCACCCACTCAGATGACCCAACGAGTATTCCAGCTTGTCTCGACCGATGCTTTAGAAAATTTTCGCCTCAAGGCTTTCACCCGCAGCCGGGAAATCCTTGCCGACTACGCCCGTCGCGCGAACTGAATCTATTTATGCGTATCCTCCACTACTCGCCCTTTAGAGATTCGGACGGCACCATCACCAAAGACAGCAAAACCGCGCGACTGGCGCTGGGACCCGATTGGCGGCGAGCGCTGCAACACGAGGACACCCTCATCAAGAGCCTCGCCGAAAACTTGGGCGATGAGTTTGTACTGGTCTGCAACGCCACCTTGCCACAATTGCCGCACGAGACCGATATGATCTTGTTCAGCAGGCGTGGGATATGGGTCTTTGGATTCTTCTATCTTGAAGGCCTCTACAAAACCGACGGCGCTAGACTGTTCACTTACAGCGCCGATCAGCGGCGATTCAAACGATGCCGACCCGACATCATCGCCCAAACCTATCAAGCCACCGTTGCGCTGAGTCAAACTCTCGAATCGTCGTTGAATAAAAAAAACATTCGCCTGCCGTGGATCATTCCGGTCATCATCCTGTTCAACCCCAAAACCAGTTTTCAATTTACCGACACCGTAGCCACAACCATGCTGCGCCCTGCCGACTTCTACGAATTCAGCGCGCACACCGTCCGGAAATTTGATGACGTCATATCCGAAGCAGAATTTGAAACCATCATCAACCTCGTCAAAATTGCCATACACTCCGTTGGACCTGCGCCGCCACAAAAGAAAACTTTTACCCGCCCCGAAACGAAGCACTTCGGCTTAACAACCACTCAATGGATTCTGTTCTTCATTATAATGATCACCTTCTTCACAATTCTTGGCGCCATCGGAGTCCGTATCTATCAGACCCCCTCTTTGCAAACGCTGTTGTTAGATCTGTGGAAACAGACCCTGCAACTGTTCCGTTGATCGCCTCTGGCAACTTGTTATAAAATTGGCGGCACTTGCCCGACCCTGCCCAAGACGCCGCCCGATGCGCCTCATCCACCACTCCCAATTCCGCAACCCCGAAGGCAAGCCCCTCCCCAAAAAGGGCCGCGCCCGCCGCGCGCTTGGCGCAGACTGGTTAACATCCCTGCACAGTGAAGACGCCGCCATTAAAATTCTGGCTGACAACCTCGACGACGACTACACACTTTTTTGTAACTTGACACTACCCCATCTCAAACACGATACCGACATGATCCTCATCGGACCCAAAGGGATGTGGGTCTTTGAGTTCATGTACTTCGAAGGCTTGTTCAAAATAGATGGCTACAAATTATTCATTCACATCACTCGCGAACAACGCTTCAAGCGATGCAGCCCCAACCCTATCCTTCAAACAACCGGAGACATAGAAGCCTTCCGTAAAGTAATTGGTCCCCACTTCCAACAAAAAGGAGTGCGCCTGCCCTGGGTCATCCCCGTCGTCGTGGCTGTCAACCCCAAGACACACATTCAACGCGCCGAGACCGTCGGAGTCACCCTCTTGCGAGGCGACCAACTCTACGACTACGCCGCGCACACCCTCAAAAAATTCGACGACGTGCTTAGCCTCGAAGACTGCGAAACAATCGTCAGCACCCTGCAAGACGTCGCCCAATCCGTCAAACACGCCCCCGAACAGAAAAAACTTTTTCACTACCGCCAAAAACGCATTCGCGGCTACTCCATGGCGCAATGGATAATCCTTCTCGCCATCGGCGGCGTCAACCTGTGCTGCTTCAGCCTCTTGGCTCTCACCTACTTCTACATCAACTCCCCCATCATGCAAGCAACTCGCCGAGAGATTCGCCGGATCACGGCTCAACCAACCTACTTCTACATCAACTCCCCTATCATGCAAGCAACCCTTGAAGGCTGGTTCGTCCGTATCCGCATCCTGCTTTTTCGCTGATCGCCTCAGGTATAATCGGCGCGACACTTCCCCATGCGCCTCTTTATCACCGGAATCAAAGGACAACTTGGATCAGAGATAGCGCGGCAAGCCTCAACCAATCACAACGTGATCGGCGGTGACCTGCCGGAATTCGACATCACGAATCGATCCCAAGTGGCTGCCGCCTTTGCCGCGCAGCGTCCAACCTTAATCATCCATTGCGCCGCCTTCACCAACGTGGACGCCGCCGCGCGCGATCCCGAAACCGCCTACCGCATCAACGGCCTCGGCACACAAAATATCGCCCTGGCCTGCGCCGAGCACAACATCGAAATGCTTTACATCAGCACCGGCGAAGTATTCGACGGCAACGCCGCGCAACCGTATCGAGAATTTGACTCGACACATCCCATCAACCCTTACGGCTACTCTAAACTTGCCGGAGAAGAATTCACCAAACAACTCTCCCCGCGACATTACATCGTCCGCACCTCGTGGCTCACCGGCAAAGGCGGGCGCAACTTCGCCCATCGCATCCAGCAACTTGCCGACGAGCAAGGCAAACTGCGCGTCGTCACCGACGAAGTCTCCAACCCCACCTTTGCCACCGATCTGACGCAAGCGATTTTAAAATTAATCGCCACGCATCAATACGGCATCTATCACATCGTCAACGAAGGCTACTGCTCGCGCTTTGATTACGCCAAAAAAATTCTCGAACTGACGAACCGATCACACATCCCTATCGAACCGATCACCCTCGCCGACTTTCCCCGCCCCTCCACCCCGCCCAAGTTCATTCCATTAGACAATCTGTGCGGCGCGGCACTCGGCATCACGTCGAGATCATGGGAGGAAGCGTTGAAGGAATTCCTGACGAAATGACAAGATGACACGATGACATTTAGCTTCAGATCATCTTTTCACCCCTTCACCCTTTCAGCCCTTCACCTCTTCACCCATGCTAGTCTCCATCATCATCCCCAACTGGAACGGCGCGCACTTCCTCCCCGCCTGCCTCAATTCGCTTCGCGCTCAAACGCATCATGAACACGAAGTCATCGTCGCCGACAACGCCAGCACCGACAACTCGCGCGAACTAATCGCCCGTGATTACCCCGAAGTTAAAGTAGTCGCTCTCGATCACAACACCGGCTTCACTGGCGCATGCAACGCCGGGTTGATCGCCTCACGAGGCAAGATTAAAATTTTGCTCAACAACGACACCGAAGTTGAACCAAATTGGATCGAAGAGGTGATCGCCGCTTTTGATCGTCATCCTAAAGCCGGCATCGTCGCCTCAAAGATGCTGTTGTTTGATCGCCGTGATACGTTTCATACGGCGGGCGATCTCTATCGTATTGACGGTATCCCCGCCAATCGTGGCGTGTGGCAGAAGGATGAAAATCAGTTTCAAGAGGGGTTGGTGTTTTCCGCTTGCGGTGGCGCGGCGGCGTATCGGGCAGAGATGCTAGATCAGATCGGGTTGCTCGATTACGATTTTTTCTTTTCGTGCGAAGATATTGATCTGGCGTGGCGGGCGCAGTTGGCGGGTTGGCAAGCGGTATATGCGCCGAAGGCAGTGGTGTATCATAAACTTTCGGCGACGGGCGGCGGCAAGACAGCCAGCTTTCACGATGGGCGAAATTTTATTTACGTGTTGATCAAAGATGTTCCAACGCGCGTGTGGAAGGTTCACTGGAGAAAAATGTTGCGCGCCCAAGTCGGCGTCACCGTAGATGCGTTGCGGGCGTGGCGTGGCGAAGCGGCGCGGGCGCGGCTGCGCGGTCAATGGGCGGGGATCATCGCCATCCCCAAGTTGTTGAGCAAGCGAAAAAAGATTCAGGCGAGTCGGAGTGTTTCGGATGAATATATTTTCTCGATCTTAAGTGATGCGTGAAACGTGACGCGTGAGATTCGTTCACGCATCACGCATCACGAATTACTCGATAATTGTGACAGAGTCAATTTTCCTTTCCCTCATCATCCCCGCCCACAACGAAGAACTGCGTTTGCCGCCAACGTTGAAAACGATTGACGCATATTTGGAACATCAATCGTATTCAAGCGAAGTGCTGGTTGTGGAGAATGGCAGCCGCGATCTGACAACGATTGTCGCCGAAGCGTTTGCGTCCGATCATCCGCGCGTGAAGGTGCTGCGCGAGGGCGGGCGCGGCAAGGGGCTTGCCGTGCGGCGTGGCATGTTGGAAGCGCAGGGCACGTATCGCTTCATCTGCGATGCTGATCTTTCGATGCCGATTGAAGAGGTGACAAAATTTTTGCCGCCCGCGCTGGATAGTTACGACGTGGCGATTGCCTCACGCGAAGCGCCCGGCGCGCGACGATACAACGAGCCTGCCTATCGCCACTTTCAGGGGCGGGTGTTTAGCAACTTGGTAAAGTTTTTTGCCTTGCCCGGTTTTGAGGATACACAGTGCGGTTTTAAATGTTTCAGCGCGAAAGCCGCGCTCGATATTTTTAGCGTGCAGAAGTTCGACGGTATGAGCTTCGACGTGGAAGCATTGTTCATCGCGCGCAAACGCGGCTACAAAATTCTCGAAGTGCCGATTGACTGGTATTATCGCTCGGAGAGTCGCGTGCATCCGATCCTTGATCCGCTTCGCATGTTGCGAGATATTTTAGTGATACGGAACAATTGGGCGCAGGGGAAATACAGAAATGAACAATGAAACAATGAAGAATAAACAATGTGAGCGCAAGCCTCTTGTTCATTGTCTCATTGTTCATTGTTCATTGATTTGATGCCTTCGCTAAAACTCGAAAAAAAATTATTGGCTCAAGGCTATCCCCTCATCGCCGGTGTGGATGAGGCCGGACGCGGGGCGTGGGCGGGTCCGGTGGTCGCCGCCGCCGTTGTGTTGCCGTTGGATCGCCCCGACCTGATGAGGGTGTTGAAGGGCGTAAACGACTCGAAACAGTTGACGGCGAAACAGCGCGAGAGATTTTTTCATTTAATCAAAGAGGTGGCGTTGTCGGTCAGTCTGGGCGGGGCGAGTCCGCGCCACATTGATCGAGATGGAATTTTGGCGGCGACTCGAACTGCCATGCGTCGCGCAGTGAGTATGCTGACCGTGCAACCCAAAGCGTTGTTAATTGACGCAGTTGATCTCTCGCAAGCCGTTCCACTCTTTCAACTTCATCCTTTTCACGGCGACTCAATATCGCTGACCATCGCCGCCGCGTCCATCATCGCCAAAGTGACGCGCGATGATCTGATGAGGCACTGGGACGAAATTTATCCGGGCTACAATTTCTCTAAACACAAAGGCTATGGGACAAAGCTGCATCAGGCGATGTTGAACGAGCACGGGGTGTGTGAGGCGCACCGGAAGAGTTTTAAGCCAATTAAAAAGGTGATGGGGGAAATGTAGTTTAGCCCCTTGTGGGCGAGAGGTGTAAAGCTTTATTCTGTAGGCGACTCTTGGCGATCCGTTTTATTTGGCAAAGACTTCCGAAGTCTAAAAATCAATTTCAAAATCTCAATAGGACAATAGAAATGCTATGGCTAAAATATATCTGCTCAAAGAAAAACCGACGCCAGAACAGATAGGGCAAATGTCAGAAGTCTTCAAGACTTACATTAAACTTGCTGTAGATATCGAACGTCGAGTAGTAGCAGGAGGCGGAGCGATGCACGCCGACTGCGAAGCTCTGCTGTTGGATAACGGCAGCGTTCAAAAAGACGTGTGGGGAGCCGATTGGGTAATCGCCTCTCAGGAAGTGCAATTCGAGTCGTTAATTAACATTCGCCCTAAACAAGGCAATTTCAAAATGGAGGTCACCGATCCTTTGCTCCGACAAAAGATAGAGGAAATCGCGCGTGAAGTGTTCGAGGGAATATGTTAAACAATCTGAATGAAATCCGCGAGCGTTACTTGCAGGATCCATTGCCGAAACGGCTTGGCGCGTTGGCGGCTGATCTCGCGCGAGTAGTGTCATTTGCCAAAAACCCAAATAACAAAGATGCGGTTGAGACGCTTTTTGAGGAAAGCAAATGGTTTATTGAATGGACAGCTTTGGACACCCAACATGTCGAAGCGTTAATACAGCTGCAACTTATATTAGCTGTTTGGCATCTCAAGTGGGACTCAAGTTACGCTGACCTCAAAAAAGTTACAGAGATACGAGAACAAGCTTCGCTTTGGTCAGATCGTGTATTGGCAATGTCCGGGCTCATGGATGGAAAGCCAAACAACAACTAATGCCCCTCGCCCTCCTCCATGATTGGCTCAACCAAATCGGCGGCGCGGAAGATGTGCTGGAGACTTTGGTCGAGATGTTCCCCGACGCGCCGATCTACACTTCGATGTATTGGCGCGAGAAGATGCCCGCGCATTGGCGGCAGTGGCACATCAAAACGTCGTTCATGGATTCTCTGCCGCTCGTGCATCGTTTTCATCAACCCTATCTTTTCGTCTACCCATTCGCCTTTCAAAATTTTGATCTCAGCGGTTACGACCTCATCCTCTCCAACAAAAGCGGATTCTGCCACGGCATCACAAAACCGAAAAATGCAATTCACATCTGCTATTGTTTGACTCCGACTCGCTACGTGTGGGGATTTGACGATTACGCTTCGCGCGAGGGATACGGTCAACTCCTGCGCAACATTATTCGCCCATCGCTCGACCTGCTGCGGCGGTGGGACAAGGCAGCGGCGGCGCGCGTGGATCATTTCATCGCCATATCGTCGGACGTGCAAAGGCGAATCGCCAGATACTATGAGCGCGAATCGGTTATCATTTATCCGCCTGTCAACACCGAACGATTCAACATCAGCGATCAGGTCGAAGATTACTTTTTATGTTTGGGTCGTCTCATTCCGTACAAACGAGTCGATCTGGCGGTGCAAGCCTGCACGCACTTGCGCTTGCCGTTGATCGTGGCAGGCGATGGCAGAGACCGCGCCCGCTTGGAGCGAATGGCTGGTGATACGATAAAATTCGTGGGGCGAGTCTCGGATGACGAAGCCGCGCGGTTAATGTCACGCTGTCGCGCTTTCATCTTTCCGGGTTTGGAAGATTTTGGAATCGCACCCGTGCAAGCGATGGCGGCAGGTCGTCCGGTGATCGCTTACGCCGGGGGCGGCGCGTTGGATACTGTGATCGAAAATAAAACGGGAAAACTTTTTCGTCTGCAACGGGTTGAGTCACTTGTAGAAACTCTTAAGCAATTTGATGCAAATCAATTTGATATGCACTCCATCCGAGACTTTGCATTAAAATTCGACACAAAAAATTTCAAACAGCAAATGAACGACTTCATAATTCATAATTCATAATTCATAATTCACGCGCAGCGTTTACCATGGAACTTCGCGCCTACTACAAAATCCTTCTCCGTTGGTGGTGGCTCGCCCTCATTCCAACGATCATCATCGGGCTCATCGGCGTCGCCACCTTTCGCCGAGCCTCAACCACATACAGCACCAAGATTCGATTCAGTGCCAGCACCCCGCCCGCTTTCGAGAACGCGCCGGGATTCGATCCCACCTATTACAGTTGGCTCACGTCGGAATACATCGTGGGCAGTCTTTCGGACTGGGCGAAAACAAGTTCATTCGCTCAAGCCGTGAGTGACGAGTTGAGCAAGCAAGGCAAAAACATTTCTGCTTCGACGATTCAAGGTTCACTCGCCTCAGATTATGTTCGCAGTCAACTCACTCTCTACGTCAACGGCGCAACCGCCGACGACGTGAGCGCCATCGCCCACGCCGCCATCACCGTACTCCAAACACGCAACGCCAGCGTCTTCCCTCAACTG
>Ga0233420_10001109_pt1 | contig 10533 bp, 8 predicted proteins | sample Watercolumn_Mata_4_FD_183009 | JGI IMG/M metagenome (GOLD analysis project Ga0233420, IMG submission 183009) | Freshwater microbial communities from Lake Matano, South Sulawesi, Indonesia - Watercolumn_Matano_2014_102_MG | ecosystem: Environmental > Aquatic > Freshwater > Lake | place...
TTAGGCGAAACGGGGAGGAGTTCCCCGTGGAGCTGACGCTGGCCGCGATCCACACGCCCGAGCGCTGGCTGGCCGCCGGCGTCGTCCGCGACATCACCGAACGCAAGCGGACCGAGCAGGAAATCATCCGGGCGCGATCGGCCGCCCTCGCCGCCAGCCAGGCCAAGAGCGAGTTCCTGGCCAACATGAGCCACGAGATTCGCACGCCCATGAACGCCATTCTGGGTCTGACGCAGATCCTGGAGCGCGACACGCTCACGCCGGATCAGCGGGAGATCCTGCGCAAGATCAATGATGCCGGGGAGAGCCTGCTGCGCATCATCAACGATATCCTCGATTTCTCGAAACTCGAAGCAGGGCACTTGAAGCTGGACTACCGGCCCTTCGAACTCCAGGAGCAGCTGGACCGGATCGCGAACCTCCTCGCCGGCGAGGCCCGGGTCAAGGGGCTCGATCTCGCGATCCGAGGCCCGGAGGGGTTGGCGGGCGTACTGATCGGCGATTGGCTGCGCATCAAGCAGGTCATCGTCAATCTCGTCGGCAACGCCGTCAAGTTCACCGAGCAAGGCCGGGTCGAGGTGCGCGTCATCCCCCTGCAAGTCACGGAGCGGCAGGCCCGGCTGCGTTTCGAGGTGAGCGATACCGGCATCGGCATCGCTCCGGAGGTGTTGGCCGGACTGTTCCGGCCGTTTACCCAGGCCGACGCCGGCACCACCCGGCGCTTCGGCGGCACCGGGCTGGGGCTCTCGATCAGCAAGCGGCTGGTGGAACAGATGGGCGGCGCCATTGGCGCGACCAGCGCCCCGGGGATGGGCAGCACCTTCTGGTTCGAGCTGCCGTTCGCGCGGGCGAATACCGTGTCGGCCGGCGCCGCGCTCACGCCGGAACCCGCGCCCGCCAAATCCCGGGGTCCGCGCCTGAGTGGGCTCCGGGTGCTGGCGGTGGATGACAACCGCATCAATCTGTTCATGCTCGAGCGCGCCTTGCAACTGGAAGGCGCCGAAGTCCATCTGGCCGCCGACGGCCGGCAGGCGCTGCAGACGCTCAAGACCGCGCCCCACGGGTTCGACGTCGTCCTGATGGATATCCAGATGCCGGTGCTGGATGGCCTCGACGCCACCCGGGCGATTCGCGCCGATGCCGAACTGGCCGGACTCCCGGTCATCGCCCTCACCGCCGGCGTGCTGGCCGAGGAGCGAGAAGCCGCCCGGCTGGCCGGAATGGACGATTTCCTCGCCAAGCCGCTGGACCTAGAGCAAATGGTGGCGATGTTGCGGCCATTCATACCCCAAGGCCCTTTGGCGGCGGACGCGGCACCGGCCGGGTCTGAGCGGACCGGGTCCCCGCCGGGGTCGGACACGCCGGCCGGTTTCCCGGCCATAGCCGGCATTGACACGGCTCGGGCCGCCCTGCTGCTCGGCCATGATCGCGCCTATTTCCTGCAGATGCTCGGGCTGTTCGTCGAGGAGTTCCGGGAACTGCCGCAACAACTCCGCGCCGATCTGGGGCGGAACGACCCGGAGGCGGCGGCTCGGCGGGTGCATAATCTCAAGGGCAATGCCGGCAATCTCGGCGCGATGGACCTGATGCGGGTCGCGCAAATTCTGGAATCCGCGATTCGCGAAGGCGCGCCGGACCTTCCCGCCCAGATCGACCGCCTCGGCGCCCAATTGGCTGCGCTGCTCGAAGCCGGCGCGCCCTGGCTGAGCGAAGCACCTCCCGCCGACGCGGGAACGCCGGTACCGCCCCTCGATCCGGAACAACTGGCCCGGCTGCGCAAAGCCCTCGAGAACCATGACCTCGGCGCCCTCAATCTCTACACCGAACTGAAATCCACATTGGCCGCTGTCTACGACGCCACGACCATGCAGGCTTTGTCACACGCCATGCGTCACCTGCGGTTCGAGGATGCGCTACGGTTGCTTCGGCATGGCGGTGATTGACGGCGGCCGAAGCGGAACCGCCCGGTGCACGAGACCCGGCCGAAGGCGACGCGGGAGTGGCCTCCTTGACCTAATTTTCTCTCGGCTCACCGGCGCACCCTGCCCGCAACATTAGCCACCACCAGACCCTCTTAATCAGCGCCTGAGTACTGGTGGGGCAAATGAGGGCGTTGGTCGCGGTTCACCAGTACCCTCCCATCACGCCCATGCCACCCATCCCGTACATACCCATGGGATACATGCCCCCCATGCCACCATACATTCCACCCCAACCATACAGGTTTTGGTTAAATGCGGCCTGATCCATCATGGCATCGGCGTTTTCCTTCTCGGTAGCCAGTTTTTGGAACCGATCGACTTCCTTCTGTCCTCCTACATAGACACAATCACACTCGTCATGGTCAGCATAGAGATAAGTCGGCTTAACAGCCTTGTCCATGTAGATAATCCTGCGTTGCGGCATGCGCTTTAAATTGTTTTCCTCTTCCGGATTCTTGGGCATGTAGAGATGGAAACCGGCCGCTGCCAGTAACCGCTCGTTCGACGTGTTATTGCCCGTCGTGGCACAGCCGATGAAGATTGAACATACGGCAATAAGGACGAATGTATATTTCATATCCGGGACATGCTCCTGTCGAAGGTAGAATTAAAAAGGAAGGGCAATCGCATGAACCTAAATCCGGCAGTTGGGCTTGATGGAGGGGCGAATTCATTCGCCTATTCAGGGCTTTGTGTGCGAATGAATTCGCACCTACGATAAATTGCATCATCCTGTTGATCCTGTGGATTCCTGTCCAACTGCTTTTTCTAGGATGAAGCTTAAGGGACCGTCATTCCGGCTTCCCTGCCGGAATGACGGCGTTTTGTGCTCTTGTCCAATGATAAAAAACCTTCATGCGCTTGCCCTGGAATTAAAAGCGGCATGGCTTGCGGCGATGCCCACCCTGCCGAACCCATCTCCGATGGCCCGCAATCATCGTATGGTTATGTCTTGGTCAGGGGGCGACCTCAATACGGCGGATTATTGGGGAAATGCCAGCGGGAGCCGGTTCCACAGTCGTCGGTCAAGCATCCGGTGCCGGTTTCCGCCGCTTCTCGGAGCATGGCCGCATTCGCGTCCGCTTCCGCGATGGTTTGCTCTCCGCGATCGGCTCGAGCGTATTCGACTAGGGTTGAGGTAATAAGCGATCTCCAGGTCCCCGCCATTTCTGGATTCTTGGCCAGATAGGCACGAGACTCTATACCCAGTTCGCATCTGGCCCGTCGTTCATAGCTGCCGGGGTTACGGGGTATGGTTCGGCAAGCGGCGATTTCCGCCTGGATTTGTTGTTTTCCTTGGGACGCACACCCCGGCAAGGCAGCGACTGTCATGATCGCCGCGGATAAAATGCTCTTATTCATGCGATGCGACCCTCGGAGGCAATCAGGAAGTATTCCCATATTGGGGAACCGCTTGATATATGTGGACAATTCACTGAGCACACCCTGAACCGGAGCAGGCCTTTCCAATCGGTGGAACGAGCCGGCGATAGGGTATCCGTGGGTCACCGCCTGGGTGGCCCATCACCTCCAGCAACCCTGAGCGTGGATGGCCGCCAAATTCGAAGAGAGCAAGTTGCTCCTGCCCCGATGGAGCGAGGTCCCGCAGGGCGGGACGCCGGCCTGTTGATGGCGATAGCCATGATGTCGAGCAGGCCCAAGGGTTATCTTCCCTCATCTGCGGCGCCTTAGCCAGACTTGGGGGGTTCGCCGGGCGCTCTCGCACAAACCGATAGAATAAAAATCGCCATCCAGACGAAAACCTCGCCAATGAAGAGGTAGGCTGAATGTCGAGCGTTGTGCGTGGACAAGTATTCCGCCACATCATAGAAATCGATCATCGCGATACCCCCGCACAATAGGGGGATCAGCCACCGATAATCACAGCCCCTGGAAAACGCTATGACTGTCGGAAGCCATATTAGAGTTTCGATGATTATCTCGGGTGTTCTCATTTACTGCTCCGGGTTGTAGCGATAATCTCAAGCTTCGCGTGCTGAACCACCTGGGCTACGTCGTCGAGACGCCGCCTGGGCAGACCTGCTGCGGCGCGCTGCGCCAGCACGCGGACTGGGCCATGTCGAGGTGATCCATCCGGTGGCTTTGCTCGCCAGGCTTTTGCCGTAAATTGACGGCTTCGGCGCGAGTGCGCGCCAAGTGTTTTCACAGGGTGGTTTATCTGAAACAGGAAAATCCTACTTCATGACCCTCGAATTTTCGTGATACTGAATCGACATCAGAATCCCGAACCCGGCGAGCAGGGTGACGGTGGAAGTACCGCCATAGCTCACCAAGGGTAAGGGTACGCCCACGACCGGGAGGATCCCTATGACCATGCCGATGTTGACGAAGATGTAGACAAAAAAGGTCAGGGTCAGCGCGCCGGCGAGGTAGCGGCTGTAGCGGTCCTTGGCCTGTACCACGATAAACAGGCAGCGGGCCAGGATGAAGAAATAGGCCGCCAGCAAGCCCAGACAGCCCACCAAGCCGAATTCTTCCGCCAATACCGCGAAAATGAAGTCGGTCGAGCTTTCCGGCAGAAACTCCAGGCGCACCTGAGTGCCGTGCAGCCAGCCCTTGCCGCCAACCCCGCCCGAGCCGATGGCGATCTTGGACTGGATGATGTGGTAGCCGCGACCGAGCGGATCCGCTTCGGGATTGAGCAGCATGAGAATTCGGTCGCGCTGGTAGCCATGAAGCATTCGCCACAGCACAGGCAATGCGCCAGCCCCCATCGTCAGAACTCCCAACAGATGGATCCAGGACAGCCCGCTCAGAAAAACTACCGCCACTCCCGAACTCCCCACCAAAATCGCCGTACCCAGGTCGGGTTGTTTGGCGATCAAGAGGACCGGCAACAAAATCAGGGCGCATGCCAGGACGAAGGACTTGAATGACGGAGGCGGGGCGTAGCGTTCCAGAAACCAGGCCAGCATCATCGGCGTGGCTATTTTCATCAGTTCGGACGGTTGAAACCTGACAATCCCTAGGTCCAGCCAGCGTTGCGCCCCCATGCTGGTTTTTCCGATCAGGAGCACCAGAACCAGCATCACGATGGCCACCATGTAGAGGATGGGGGTGATGTTGTAAAGGAACCGGGGGTGTAAATAAGCCACGGCCAGCATGATCCCCATCGCCAGCAGGAGTCTCAGGCTTTGCCGGATCAGGACATCCAGCTCCTGGCCCGAGGCGGAATACAGCACGACCAGGGCGATGCCGGACAGCGCCACCAAGCCGCCCAGCAAGGGCAGATCTAGCGGCACCCGATTCAGCCACCCGGGGGATCCGCCGGATTGCATCCGAATCCGCGTCAGGAGCGGATCGATCCTCATGGCGTGGTGGAGAGCAAATAACGATCGATGACCTTGCGCGCGATGGGGGCCGCCACGGTGCCGCCATGTCCGGCGTTCTCGGCGATCACGGCCACCGCGATACGGGGCGCCTCCGCCGGCGCGAAGGCAATGAACCAGGCATGGTCGCGCATCGACCGGGTGACGCGCAGGCCCTTGTAGGTCTTGCTCTGGGCCACGCTGAAGACTTGGGCCGTCCCGGTCTTGCCGGCCATCCGGTAGGTCAGCCCGTAGGAAATACGCTGCGCCGTCCCGCGCTGCACGACATCGACCATGGCGCCGACCACCGTGTCCCAGTGCTTGGCGGAGATAGCCCGCCCGATCGTCGGCCGCCGGGGCAGGGGATCCTCGAATTGCCAGCCGGCCTTGATCTCGCGTACCAGGCGCGGTTCCGGGCTCATGCCCCGATTCGCCAGAATCGCGGTGGCTCGGGCCATCTGCAACGGTGTGGCGGTCACGAAACCCTGGCCGATGCCGGCGATCACCGTATCTCCGGCCATCCACTCGGCCTTGCGGTGACTGCGTTTCCACTGTTCCGAGGGATAGAGACCCGCCTTTTCGCCGACGATGTCGAGACCCGTGACCTGTCCGAGGCCGAAGCGGCCCAGCATGAAATCGTGCAAACGGCCAATGCCCAGGCGGGTAGCCAGCGTATAAAAATAGACGTCGCAGGATTGGATGATGGCGAGCCGCATGTCGGTCGCGCCATGCCCGGAATGCGCCCAGTCGCGATACTTGTGCCGGGAGCCGGGCAAGCGGAAATAACCCGGGCAGGAAATCCGGCTTGCCGGCGAGAGATTCATGAGTTCCAGTCCCGCCAGCGCCTCGAATGGTTTTACGGTGGACCCGGGCGGATACGCCCCCCGGGTGGCACGGTCGTACAGCGGGCGGGCCTCGTCATTTTGCAGGGCGTCATAACTTTTCTTGTCGATGCCCTGAATGAAGGGATTCGGGTCGTAGCTGGGCTTGCTGGCCAGGGCCAGTACCTGTCCATTGGCGGGGTCGATGGCGACGACCGCGCCACGGTAATCCCCCAAGGCGTCCATGGCGGTTTTCTGCAAACCCATGTCCAGGGATAGGTACAGGTCCGCTCCGTCGATGGGTTCGGTGATCCCCAATCGTCTAATGACTCGCCCCTTGACGTTGGCCTCGAACTCCTCGTGCCCGGTTCGTCCATGCAGCAGCGATTCATAGCTTTTTTCGAGGCCATTTTTACCGATAAAAATCGTGCCCCGATACTGCGCGGGATCCAGGCTTTCCTGCTCCTTTTCGTTGATGCGGGCAATGTAGCCGATCACATGCGCGGTCAATTCCCGGTACGGGTAGTTCCTCAGCATCCGCGTGCGAATTTCCGCCCCGTTCAACCAGGGAAGCCTGACGGCGAGCCGCGCGACCTCCTCCTCGGTCAGACCGATCCGGACCGGCAGGCTCTCGAAGCCCTTGCGGCGAGCCTTGAGCTCCCGAAACTGCGCGATATCGCTCTCGTCGAAATCGATTGCGCCCCGCAGTTCGCGAAACAGGCCGGGCAGGTCCCTGACTTGCTCGGGAACGATCTCCAGACTGTAGGTCACGACGTTTTCGGCCAGCGGCACGCCATTACGGTCCAGGATCAAGCCGCGATCCGGCGTCAGCGGCGCAATCTTGACCTGATTCTCCCGCGAAAGACTGGCGTATTGCTCGTGGCCAGCCACCTGCAGGTAGATCAGGCGGATGATCAGCAAGGTAACGCCCAACAGCATGCCGAGCACGCTGGCGACTATACGGTTGAGGAACAACCGGTTTTCCCGGAAAGTATCCTCGACGGCCAGTGGTTCGCTCATGATCTCCGCGTCGCCCGATCGCCTCCCCGCATCGCCAACACCACAAGCGGCCAAGCCAGCGCCCCGGTGAGGGTGGGCAGCCAGTAGATCAAACGCACCGACTCGGCCAACTCGATACGCTGGGTCCAGAGCACCAACCCCTCGCCGAGCAAGAGCAGCACGAGAACCCAGAGGCTTTGCGCCGGCATGGGCAGTGACTGCAACGAGAGCCGCACCCGCAAGTTCAGATAGGCAATGACCGTATACGCGAGGGCGTACTGGCCGAGCAGGCGGCCGGTCAGCACATCGGCGATTAGCCCCAGCAGCCAGGCCGTTACCACACCGACCCGTTCAGGAGCGTTCAGCGTCCAGTACACCAGCAACAAGGCCAACCAGTCGGGATTGGCGGGAAACCATGCCGCCGGAATCGGAATGATCCGAAGCACCATCCCCAGCACGAAACTTAACAGGACGCAGACTAGAGACGGCCCACCGCCGGCCTTATCGGTCGGCATTGCTCGTAACGGTGGGATAGCTCGGGAAGTTCTGATCCGGGATTCTGGGCAAGGGCGTGGAGTCGCAGTGAACCACCAACAACTCGCGATTGCGGTCCAGTTGCGCGACGGGCGACGCGCTGAACCTGCCGGCGCCAGGCGTCCCCGAAGGCGTCACCGTGATGCGGGCGACCGGATAGCCGGCGGGAAAGACACCGCCGAGTCCCGAGGTCACCAACAGGTCGCCGGGGCGAACATCGGCGCTACTGGTCAGATAGGGCAATTCCAGCCGATCGGTCTGCCCGGTCCCCATGGCGATGGTTCGCAAACCATTCCGATTGACCTGAACGGGAATGGCGTGACTGGGATCGGTGATCATCACGACATCCGCGCTATGCGAGGTCACCCTGAGCACCTGCCCCACCACGCCATTGCCGTCGACGACGGCCTGACCCATTCGAATGCCGTAACGGCTGCCCTTGTCGACAACGATCAGGTTCTCGTAGGGGACGACATTGATGGACAGGGGCTCCACGATGAGCACCTGATCGCCCACCTTGAAGGTCGTGTCCAGCAAACCCCTGAGCCGAATGTTTTCCTGCTGCAAGGCTTCGAATCTGAGTTGCTTGCCCCGCAGCAACAGGGCCTCCTCTCTCAAGCGCTGATTTTCGGATACGAGTTCGAAATGGGTCGCGCTCGACTCCGAAAACCAGCGGAACATACGGGCCGGGGCGCTGACGGCTTGCCGTATCGGCTCCACCACGGCGGAGAAGGGCTGTCGCTGGAGGGTCAGGGCGCCCCGGTTTTCGACCGCCAGGAACATCAGCGAAGCTCCCAGGCAGAGGATAAGCTTGATATGCAGCGACGAACCGTTGACAAACAGGGATTTGGTGCGGGTCTGTGCTCGCATGCTCGGATAACGAATAGGGAATGGAACAGCGGGGGTTCCCGCTTATTCGAGGGAGAACAGTGTCAGTCCTTTCGTGTCCATCAGCTCCAGAATCTTGCCGCCGCCGCGGGCGACACAGGTCAGAGGATCCTCGGCGATGTGCACGGGAAGCCCGGTTTCCTCCGAAATCAAGCGGTCGATATCCCTGAGCAGCGCACCGCCACCCGTGAGATAGATCCCCCGCTCGGCGACATCCGAACTCAATTCGGGCGGTGTTTGCTCCAGCGCCATCTTCACCGCGTCCACGACGCCTTGCAGCGGCTCCTGCAGAGCCTCCAGAATTTCATTGCTGCTCAACACGAAACTGCGGGGCACCCCTTCGGCAAGGTTGCGGCCTTTCACTTCCAGCTCACGAATCTCGCTGCCGGGATAGGCCGAGCCGATTTCATGCTTGATGCGTTCCGCGGTAGCTTCGCCGATCAGCGTGCCATAGTTGCGCCGCACATAGCTCATGATCGCGTCATCGAGCCGGTCGCCGCCGATGCGGGCGGAGGCGGAATAGACGATGCCATTGAGGGAGACGATGCCGACTTCCGAGGTGCCGCCGCCGATATCCAGCACCATGGACCCGCGCGCCTCCTCCACCGGCAGACCAGCGCCAACGGCGGCGGCCATGGGTTCCTCGATGAGATAGACCTCGCGGGCCCCCGCTCCCAGCGCCGATTCCTTGATGGCGCGCCGTTCGACCTGGGTGGAGCCGCTGGGCACGCAGATCAGCGCCCGGGGGCTGGGACGGAACAGCTTGCTTTCATGCACCTTGTGGATGAAGTACTGCAACATCTTTTCGGTGATGGTGAAATCGGCGATGACGCCATCCTTCATCGGCCGGATCGCCGTGATGTTCCCGGGAGTGCGGCCGAGCATCAATTTAGCCTCGGCGCCGACGGCGGCGATGCTTTTTTGTCCCCGCGCCTTGTCCTCGCGAATGGCCACGACGGAAGGCTCGTCCAGAACGATGCCCCGGCCCCGGCAGTAGATCAGGGTGTTGGCAGTCCCGAGATCGATGGACAGGTCAGTCGAATAGAATCCTCGGAGCTGCTTGAAAAACATGTGTTTTGCGTCGTTGGGAAATTAGGGTAATTTAACAATTTGGAGCCAAGCACGGCAAGGCGCGCGAGGGTCGCCAGGGTCCCCGGAGAGCGTGGATTTCAGCGCATAAGCTATTTCCAGCGGCATCCGCATGAGCCGGGAAAGCAATACGATTTTGACCTTGCCACTGCCTTTACCGAATAATGATGCCTTAATCAATACCCGGATGAACTCCAGCAAGAACGCATCATGTCACTCACTACCGAAGATGTCACCCGCATTGCCTGGCTGGCCCGAGTGGAAATCGACCCCGACAAGACCGGAGACTATGCTCGAGACCTCAGTGGAATCCTTGGCTTCATCGAACAGATGAATGCCGTCGATACCGAAACCGTGGCCCCCATGGCGCATCCGCTGGATCAAGCACAGCGGCTCCGTCCTGACCAGGTCACGGAACCCGATCAGCGTGTAGTGTTCCAGGCGCAGGCGCCGGCCGTGGAAGCCGGCCTGTACCTGGTGCCCAAGGTCATCGAATGATTTCCAGTCACCGGACTTCACACTGATGGCGCCTCACAGTTTCACCGACCGGCCACTTACCGGAAACCGCATCCATGCATGAAAATACGATCGCCGCGCTGGCTGACGGACTCGGCGCAAAGGAATACAGCAGCCAGGAATTGACAGAGGCCTTTCTGGGCCGGATCCAGGCGCTGGATGCCAACCTGAATGCCTTCATCACCGTCACCGAGGAACAGGCGCTGGCGGCCGCGCGCGAGGCCGACGCACGGCTGGCGAAAGGCGAGGCGACCCCGCTGACCGGCATTCCCATCGCCCAGAAGGACATTTTCTGCACCAAGGGGGTCCGCTCCAGTTGCGGCTCCAAAATGCTGGACAACTTCATCTCGCCGTACGACGCCACGGTGGTCGAGC
>Ga0233420_10001112_pt1 | contig 10500 bp, 9 predicted proteins | sample Watercolumn_Mata_4_FD_183009 | JGI IMG/M metagenome (GOLD analysis project Ga0233420, IMG submission 183009) | Freshwater microbial communities from Lake Matano, South Sulawesi, Indonesia - Watercolumn_Matano_2014_102_MG | ecosystem: Environmental > Aquatic > Freshwater > Lake | place...
ATTGATGGAATGCTTAGTATGATCGCGCTGGATGGCACGTGTGTGCCGCACGCTACTGGCTTTTCGGGGTTGTTTTTCTTCGCTAATACTGCGAAGTTTACCCGAAAAGCTACTAAATTCCACCTTGACAGGTTGTTAATGTGCTTAACTTGTGAGCGATGTCATAAGTGAATAAGTGCATGAGAGACATGCACTGCTAAAAACTACAGGAGATATGAATATGAAAAAGATTTTCACAACCTTACTGAGCATAATGTTGATCGCGATGCTCGTCGCTGGGTGCGCCACGCCCGCCCCAGCCCCTACCTCAGTGCCGGCTCCCACAGTAGTCGTACCCACGGCGGCGCCGACGAAAGCCCCCGAACCCACTAAAGCCCCCGAACCGACCAAGGTGCCCGAGCCGACCAAAGTGCCGTTCGACATCAAAAATGTTTTGCTGCCATACCACACCAACTTGCCTGCCGGCTTCTACGGTATAGCACCGGCGGATGCGCTCAAAGCGATGCAAGCCGAGCCTAAACCGGTGATCGTTGATGTGCGCGAAGCGAGTGAGATCACCCCCGACAGTGGTTGGATCGCCGGAGCGATCAATATCCCCATCCGTGTGTTGGCGCAAAACCTGGATAAGCTGCCCAAAGACAAACCGCTCCTGCTTTACTGCGGTTCGGGTCTTCGCAGCGCCATTGCTGTTGATGTTTTGGGCGCGCTTGACTATACCAACATGAAGAGTATTACAGGCGGGATCGCGGCATGGAAAACAGCAAACCTGCCCGTTACCAAAGAAGGCACCCCGCCCGCACTGCCCACCACGATGGGCACCAAACCTACTGTGAATGCCGATACTTTAGCGGCACTCGACAAATATCTGACGAGCTTGCCTGCCGGTTTCTATGGCGTGCCTTCAGCAGACGTATTGAAAGAACTGCAAGGCGACAAGAAACCGTTCTTGCTTGACGTGCGCGAACCCAAAGAACTTACAGACAACGGCAAGCTCGAAGGGGCAGTCAATGTCCCGATCAAAGAGCTCATCAGCGAACTCGACAAACTGCCTAAAGATAAAGCCGCGCCAATTGTTGTTTACTGTGCTGTTGGACATCGCGGCGCCATGGCGATGACCTCCTTGCGCTTGTTAGGCCACACCAATGTCCGCAGCCTGAGCGGCGGCTTCAATGCCTGGGTGGCAGCGAAATTGCCCACGGTCAAATAATGTGCATCACGTTTGATACTGCTTGGTGAACACTATTGAGAACTGACAACACCCCGCCAGATGTTTGTTGGGCGGGGTGTTTGTTTGAAATCATTTTAAGCGGAGACGATCATGAAACCCGAACTCGAAGCGGAAGTGAATCAACTGCACGCGAACATTTGCGAAAGACTGGCTGATCCCAAGCGCATCATGATCCTCTACGAGCTTTCTGAGGGCGCGCGCACCGTCACCGATCTGGCGGATGCCGTTCACATGCCCCAACCGTCCGTCTCGCGTAACCTAAAAGTTCTGCGCGAACGCGGCATGGTGCTTGCCACACGCCAAGGTCCTTCGGTCGAATACTGCATCGCCGATGAACGGCTCATCAAAGCACTGGATTTATTACGCACTATTTTGCGCGACAACTTATCACATCGAGCGCACCTAGCCAAAGCGATTTAGTGATTAGTAAATAGTAATTAGTAATCGCACAATTACCAATTACTAATAACCAATTACATAAATGTATGAAACGTCACCTCACCTACTGGCTTCCTCTCATCGCCATCTCGCTCATCTTTGCCAGCGTCGCACTTTTTTGGACGGCTTCGACTGCGGATGCACAATGCGGCTCGCAAGCCTCATCATGTAAGAACTGTCACGAAGCACAAGGGAAGAAGCCCGTCAGCAAGGATGGCAAAGCATGGCACACATCACATGCCTTCGGCGACTTCTGCCAATTCTGTCACGCCGGTAACGTACAGAGCATGGATCAAACCGAAGCGCACAAAGATATGGCAAAGCCTCTAGCGGATGTGAAGCTCAGTTGCTCTGCCTGTCATCAAAAAGACTACACCGAGAAAGCGCAAGTGTATGCCGCCGCTCTCGGAGTCACTTTAAAAGTTAATAGTGGAAACACGCCGACAGCATTGCCGCCCACGGCAGCCTCGACGAGTAGTGCCGCAAACACAACAATCTCCGGGCAATCATCCGCGCCGCGTCAAGCTGCTCTGCCACCCGCCAATCCCGAAATTGTGGATTATGTAAAACGTTACAACGAAGAAGTGCTGGGCCAGCGCGAGACGAACTGGGGCGGCGTGGCGGTGTGGGTTTTGATCGGGGCAATGCTGATAGGCAGTATTGCTTTGATGAGTCATAACTTGGGTTGGGTTCACTTTTCTTTCAAGGAAACAAAAGCGATCAAAGGCGAATTTCCGGTGGATGTCGTTGACCTGATCCCTGAACTGACTCAACTGAAACCGAGCGCGCGTCAGTCGCTGCGTCGCTTGCTGCGAAAGCCCGAAGCCGCCGCCGAAGTTTTGACCGCGCTGGATAAATTACATCACGATGATTCTAAGAAGAACTAATATGACGAACACTCTATCACGACGTGACTTTCTAAAATTAAGTGGGGCGGCGGCGCTGGGCGGATTCATTCCGCCACAAGCTGCACACGCGGCGCACAAGGCGGGGCAGATCAACGCTAAAGGCGAGGGCTATATTTCGACTCTGTGCGAGATGTGCGTCTGGCGCTGCGGCGTGCTGGCAAAAGTTAAAGAGGGGCGCGTAGTTAAACTGGAAGGGAATCCGGAACACGCGCACGCCAGAGGCAATTTGTGTCCACGCGGGCAAGCCGGTGTGATGACGACTTATGATCCAGACCGCGTGCTAACGCCGCTCATTCGCGTCGGTAAACGGGGCGAGGGCAAGTTCCGTAAGGCGTCGTGGGAAGAGGCGCTCGATCTCGTCGCCGAGAATATGCTCAGCATCAAACAGAAGTATGGCGCGGAAGCGATGGTCTTCTCCTCGACTCACAACTTATCGCAAGTACAATTTGAGAATCTATTGCAAGCCTTCGGCTCACCCAACTATGGCACACAGCGCAGTTTGTGTTTCAACGCCATGATCGTCTCGAACTTGATGACTTACGGCATGGAAGAACCGGCACGCGATTACAGCCAAGTTAAGTACATTATTTTAACGGGCAGGAATTTAGCCGAAGCCATTTCTAATTCCGAGACGGGCGATCTGATCCAGGCAATTGATCGCGGGGCGAAGATGATCTATCTCGATCCGCGTCACACCAAAACGGCGGGCAAGGCGGCAGAATGGCTGGCGATACGCCCCGGCACCGATTTGGCTTTTCACCTGGCGCTGATCAACGTCATCGTCACCGAAAAACTTTACAACCAAAATTTTGTCAGCCAATACACAACCGGCTTCGATGAATTAGCAAATAGTGTTCGCGCGTATACACCCGAATGGGCGGCGACCCTCACCGAGATTCCGGCGGAGACCATTCGGCGCATCGCGCACGAGTTTAGCGCAGCGGGCAGCTATGCCTTGGCGCACAACGGCTGGCGTACCTCGAACTTCGTCAACTCCTTCCAAACCGAACGGGCGATCACGATCCTTAATGCACTTGTAGGAAATTGGGGAACGATGATGTTGGCAGGGGCAGGCGAAGAGTCGGGAGCGTTGGGTAAACCGCCTCAACCGGCTTACCCGCGAGTGGCGGCAACACGTTTGGATGGCGTGCCGTGGAAGTATCCTTTTGTGCCACTTAAGATCGGCGTGTTCCAACAGCTGCGCGATTCCATTTTGAGCGAAGAGCCTTACGCCGCGCATGGTTGGTTCACCTCACGCCAGAATCCGGTTTTATCACTGCCAGATCGCCAGCGCACGTTGCAAGCATTTGCCAAAATGGATTTTGTGGTGACGGTGGACATCATTATGAACGACACGGCGTGGTTCTCGGACGTGGTGCTGCCCGAAGCGTCTTACCTGGAACGATTCGATCCGTTGGCAATGTTGGGGAATCGAATCTTCATCCGTCAACCGGTTATCGAGCCGCAAGGTGAGGCGCGTTCAGCGTTGTGGATTTACAAACAACTCGGTCAACGGTTGGGGATCAGCGACTTCTTTCAATATAAAGATGAAGAGGATTATCTGCGGCAGCAACTCGCGCCCACCAGAGTCTCACTTGAGGAACTGCGCGCGAGCGGTTACGCCGACATGTCGCAGACGAAAAAATCTGAAGCGAACAAAGCCCCACATTGGAACACGCCAAGCGGCAAGATCGAAATTAAATCTGCGCTGTTGGCAAAAGCCGGTTATGCCGCGCTGCCTGCGTGGGAAGAACCACTCGCCCCGCGCGGCGGACAATTTTATTTGCTCACCGGCAAAGGCGCGCGACAGACTCAGTTCGGCACGCAGAATAATAAACTACTGCACAAATATGAGGACGAGCAGCGCTTGTGGATGAACGCCAAGACTGCCGCTTCACTAGGATTGAAGGACAACGATTTGGTCGAAGTGAAAAGTGAAGTGGGCAAAGTGTATGTCAAATTGGAAGCGACTCAAGCCATCCGTCCCGACTGCGTTTACCTCATGCCCGGTTTTGGTCACATCTCCAAAGGTCTCACCACCGCCTACGGCTTGGGCGCAAGTGACTCGGACCTGCACATCACCTACACCGATCCGGTCAGTGGCAGTCAGGCATTGAGCCAAACGTTTGTCACCGTGAAAAAAGTTGAGCGGAGTTAGATCATGAAGCCGATAAAACAATACGCCTACCTTTTTGACACCACACGCTGCATTGATTGTCGCGCTTGCATGATCGCTTGCACGGTAGAGAACCAAGTGCCGATGAACGACTCGTACATCTGGGTTGCGGGCAAAGATGTTATCGGAGAGTATCCGAATCTAAAACGGGCGACCATGCCCTATCACTGTATGCACTGTCTGGAGCCATCTTGCGCCTCAGCCTGCATTGTGGGCGCGTGGCAAAAACGTGAGGACGGTCCCGTTGTTTACGACGACACAAAATGTATCGGCTGCCGCTACTGCATGAACGCTTGCCCCTTTGACGTGCCGCACTTTGAGTGGGATAAGGGAATCGCGGGTGGAGCGTTGATCACCAAATGTCAGATGTGCAAGCAGCGATTAGAGGTGGGACAAGAACCGGCATGCGTGCAGACATGCCCTACGGGTGCGCTCACTTTTGGCGAGCGGCAAGAACTTATCGCTGAAGCGCACAAGAGAATCAACACTCATCCCACACGTTACATCAATCATGTCTACGGCGAAACAGAAAACGGCGGCACGTCGTATCTCATCCTGTCGCACGTTCCGTTTAAAGAGTTGGGGCTGCCGGAGATCGCGCCTACGCCTGTGAACGCGGTGAGCGAGACAGTGATGAGCGGCACACTGCCTTTTGCTTTTACTTGGGGCGCAGTTTTGACGGGAGTGGCACTCCTTGTCCGTTTGCGGAACAGAGGGAAAGAGATCGCGGCGGCGGAAGTGATCGAAACAGAAAAATCAACTGAGGAAACAAAATGAAAATGTATATCGCCCTCAACCCGCGTCTCCGCCTCACTCCGTTGGTGTGGGTGTTGCTCACACTAATGAGCGTCGGCTTCGTCGTCGCTATGATCCGTTATGTAAATGGCATCGGCGCAATTAGCAATTTGACTAACGCCTACTCGTGGGGATTTTGGATCAGTTTCGATCTCTACACCGGCGTCGCCATTGGCAGTGGGGCATTCATCATGGCTTCCATCGTCTACATCTTTGATCTCAAAGAGTTTCGCCCGCTCTTAAGATCCGCCGTGTTAACCGGCTTCATCGGCTACATCATGGTTATCATCGCTCTGCTCGTAGATTTGGGTCGTCCGGAACGCATCTGGCACATGATGATCTACCAGAATCACACGTCCATACTTTTAGAGATCGGCATCTGTGTGATGAGTTACACCGCCGTGCTGGCAATTGAATTTGCGCCGGTGGTGTTTGAAGGAATTAAATGGCAGAAGTTCGCTCAGCTGATCCACCGCTTCATCATGCCCTTCGTCATCTTGGGCGTGGTGCTTTCGACTCTGCATCAATCGTCACTCGGATCGCTGCAGTTGATCCAGCCCACCAAGCTTCACCCGTTGTGGTGGACTCCGCTGTTGCCGTTGATGTTTTTCAGTTCAGCCGTGTGCATCGGGTTGGCGATGATCATTTTTGAATCGTCGTTAAGTTCGCGCGCTTTCGGGCGCGGGCTAGAAACCCATCTGCTGGAAAAACTTGCCAAAGCGCTGCCCATCGCGTTAGGCATTTACCTGATTCTTAAATTTGGCGATCTCGCCTTTAGCGGTGACTTTCAATATCTGTTCACGAGCGGCACGATGAGTTGGCTCTTTTGGGGCGAGATCATAATCGGCGTCCTCATTCCGCTGTTTATGTTTCTGTTCAAAAGAGTTCGGCAGAGTCCTAGCGGCTTATTGTTCGGCGCTGTGACTCTACTGCTTGGCATGATCTTGAATCGATTCAACGTCAGTTGGTTTGCCATCAGCCGTTCAACAGACATCGTTTACTTTCCAAGTTGGATGGAAGTGTCCATCTCTGCGGCGATCTTCGCCGCGGGCATTTTGGCTTTTGGGTTGGCGGCGCGGTATTTGCCGCTTTTTGAACACGAAGAATCATAAGAGATGCAATGTCCCGCCCCTCTTTCTTCCATCATCTTCACCCACCCACGATTCCAAAACGTGAAGCATCGTTCACTTACAACTTGGGTCTAGGCGGACTCGCAGTATTTCTTATTCTCGTCGTCGGCATCACTGGCATGCTAGAGATGTTTTACTACGTGCCAAGCATCGAACAAGCAAACGCTTCAGTGCAAACGATCACTTACCTCGTCCCGCTCGGTTGGATCGTGCGCGGCGCACATTATTGGTCGGCGCAAGCCTTGGTCGTCGTTACAGTTTTACATTTACTCCGCGTCGCGCTCACGGGTGCCTATAAAGATCGTCGCTTTAATTGGCTACTCGGACTCATGGCTCTCGGACTCATCCTCTTCCTCAACTTCAGCGGCTATGCGCTTCGTTGGGATCGAGACATCTCATGGGCATTATTGGTCGGCACAAACTTAATCAAAACGATTCCATTCGTCGGCACAGTGCTGTACGGCGTAGTCGTTGGCGGCAACCAGATAAATTCTGCGACACCCGCACGCTTTTATGCCTGGCACATCTTCGGGCTGATGCTGCCTGCCTTTATTATTTTAGTTTGGCATTTATTTCAAGTGCGACGCGATGGCGGCATCGCGCACATCGCCGAAGCCCGCAAGTCGCGAATCTCGCGCGATGAACTTGTCGGCCGCGAAACGTTTGTGGCACTTCTCGCTACCATTGCCTTACTCGCCGTCTCCGTCTTAAGCCCACCCGCCATCACACCTGCGGCTGATTTCGCCTCCCTCCCCGATAACCCGACGGCGCCTTGGTTCTTCGTTTGGGTTCAAGAGCTGTTACGACTCGGTGATCCATTTTTCTTCGGCGTATTGATCCCTTCGATCATCACGATCCTCGTCGCGCTGGTTCCGTATCTCATTGATCGATCATCATCTGGTGTTGCGGTTTGGTTTAACAAGGAAGGCAGAGTCGCGCAGTGGATCGTGTGGGTGATGTTGCTTGTGATCATCGGACTGACGATAAGAGGTGCGCTTCGTTAAAATCAGAACGCTGATGTCGCCGAGGAGAGCGCAGACACACGCTAATAAAGAATCATCAGCGTTTATCAGGTACATCAGCGTTTTCGGCGTTCCTGTTCTAATGACTAATCGCCTCGTTTTCCTTCTAACATCAATACTCCTAATCGCCATTCTGGCGATCATCACATGGCTCGAATCGTCCAAACCCAAAGCCATCGCCCTCATCCCGGCTCTCACCAACCAACCCGAATACTGTCTGACCTGCCACAACGGAATCGAACCGGTCAGCGCAGCGCACCCGACAGAGGTTTTTGGCTGTGTGCGTTGTCACGGCGGTGAACGGCTTGCTCTCGATAAAGATTTGGCACACAGCACCATGCGTGGCGGGCGCAACCCTTCTGACTTTAGCGTGGTCGAAAGAAGTTGCGGCGGAAGTGAGTGTCATTCGGGGGCGGCTAAAGATGAACGCGATCACATCGCGCGGGTGATGACCAGTGTGCAGGCAACTTATGTTGGAGCGATCACCAATGTCTATTTTGCCTTCGGCGGTCAACCCGATCAAAAACCACGTTATGGAATGATCACTGTTTCGGGCGTTGATCCAATGGGGAAGGCGATCAAGTTAATCGAGCCGCCCAAATCTGAGAATCAATTTTTGCAAAAGTTTTTGTCGAACTGTTCGTCGTGTCATCTCAACGCCGAATCGATCAATGAAACAAACTATCATCGCCTCACGGGTTGCGCCGCCTGCCATGCCTTGACCAATTCACTAGGCAGTTACACCGGTAATGATCCAACGGTGAAACGCAGCGAGTCGGGTCATGCCAACACACACACACTCACCGCGGCGATCTCTTATTCACAATGCAACGCTTGCCACAATCGCGGCAACTATGATCTAAAGACGATGACGTTTAATGCGCGGGCAGATCGTCCGAGCAATCGCCAGCAAGATTACTATCAGCCAATTGCCCAATTCACTAAATGTGAGTTTGAATTGGATTGCGTGGATTGTCACACAGCGAACGAAGTGATGGGCGATGGAGCGATTCACGAAAATAAAAAGAGCATACAAGACGTGCAGTGCCAAACGTGTCACGGCACGCTGACCACGCCGCCGCAGACGCGGACGATTCAAGATGTGAACGACGTGGCACTGCGGCGGGCATTTTTAAATCCCAAAGTTCCTCTCGCCGTAGGCGACGTCACCGTGATCACCGCCAAAGGTGAAGCGATGTGGAACATCCGAAAGGCGGCAGATGGGTCATATCGGCAAATCGGTAAAATCAATGGAACTATTTATGACGTGCCGTTGGTGGCAGGATCGAAGTGCAAGCAAAAACCCGATCAACAAGAATCAAAATATTGCCACGAGTGCCACGCGGTTCGCAAATAAGTTCCACATCGGGTCTCTATGTCTCTCTCTCGCCGTTTATTCTTGCAACTCAGCTTCAGCGTTTCAGGTTTACTCACTTTGGGCGGCTTGATCCACTACCTCGGTTATCAATCTGAAACTTCATCGGCGCAAACAACCTTCACCCTCGATCAGCCCTCGGCTTATTCCATCGGCTCGGCGACTCACATCGCACCCGCGCGGGCATGGTTATTTCGTGATACCCAAGGGCTGTATGCCATCTCGATGATCTGCCCGCATTTAGGTTGCATCGTCGAACGGCGCGAAAGCGATTATCTCTGCCCGTGCCATGGTTCACGCTTTCTACATAGTGCCGATGCGGTGAACGGTCCGGCAGATCGTGGGTTGAATTACATCAAACTGACACTGACAGCCGACGGCAAAGTGCAAGCGCATATAAATAAAACCGTAGAGCGTACAGAACGCCTTAGACTGTAGAACGCCACGGCGATTGCAAAGTCCATTGACAACGGCGGATAAATCCGCACCAACACAAAGCGAAGCCGCCCTACGGCGGCTAAACACGGACGATCTGAAACCCGCGTAGGCGGGTTTTGCCTTGTGTTGCCGCGATTTCAATCGCTTGAGCGACTTTGCAACAGCCGTGTGTAGAACGCGAAGCGGCTATCTGCCCCCTACTATCCGCTATATAATCACCGCCGTCATGCTCCGGCACAAAATTATTTTCCTCTCGATCTTTCTCGCCGCTTGCACCTCACCCGCTTACGCCCAACCCGTAACCAAAGTGGTGAACATCCAAGATTTTGTTTTCACGCCCACCGGCGAAGCGCATAAAACTTCCGTCGCCGCCACCGCGCAGATGAAGATCACCCAAACGGCAATAGCCGCCATCCCAACGGTGACGCCGACTCTGTTCCCAACGCGCACACTCGTCATCCCTCCGACTCTCACCAGCACCGCAACGGCAGCCGCCACACTCACGCCCCAAGCCACCGCCACAGTGACGGCATCACCTTCGCACACGCCAACGCTCGCGCCAACTATCGCCATCACACCTTACTGCCAAGAGCCGGGTGGTCTGGTCATCCCCGAACAAGTGGATTCGGCGATACTCGGTTACAAAGTTGCCATGCGCGTTTATCTGCCGCCGTGTTACAAAGATTTTCCCCAACGACAATTTCCGGTGTTGTATCTCATTCACGGCTTGAATCAAAACGAGCGATCCTGGAACGAAGTGGGCGCGGACGTAACGGCGGCGACGATGATCGCCAAAGGGCAGCTGCCGCCGTTCATCATCGTCATGCCCGAAGAAAAAGTTCAACAAGACACGTCCGGCGAGTTCGCAAAAGTATTTGTCAACGAGATCGTGCCATACACAGATGTTCACTATCGCACAAAAAATAATCGCCTCTATCGCGCCATAGGCGGACTCTCACGCGGCGGCGGCTGGGCGATCAACATCGGCTT
>Ga0233420_10001113_pt1 | contig 10497 bp, 11 predicted proteins | sample Watercolumn_Mata_4_FD_183009 | JGI IMG/M metagenome (GOLD analysis project Ga0233420, IMG submission 183009) | Freshwater microbial communities from Lake Matano, South Sulawesi, Indonesia - Watercolumn_Matano_2014_102_MG | ecosystem: Environmental > Aquatic > Freshwater > Lake | place...
AAAATATCCTCTTCAAATTTCATTACATCAATCAAATTAGGATGTAAAGTGGGTTCTCCCCCACTAAAAGAAACTTGAAGAGGATATTTTTCAGTAAAGAGATTAGCATATTGACTTATGGCCATTTTTGCAATATCTTGATTGAGAAATTGCATCCCATTTTTGGGTTTTGGCTGAAAATCATTCAAGCAAAATGAACATCTTTGAGCTCTATTGCATCCATCTGTCATTAAAATTCTCAATTTCAATTCATTGGCATGAATCTGTTTATCGAAAATTTCTGAAGCCGGTTTAACATCATTTGCCATTTTCCCTAATCAGGAAATCACTTTAAAAATATTTCCTAAACTAAAACAACACAAAAAAATCAACCCCCAAGCCTTCTGCTAAGTAATAATATAAAAAGAAGTAGAAAAAAAATAAAAAATTAAAATTCAAATGCACTGCCTGGTGCGCACATTTGTTCATTTCCAGATTTATCAATAAAATACGCTGCAATTTCAACAGTGTTTGGAATAGGACTCAATTCTGTTGCAAAATCTGTCAATGTCTTTGTATCAAGTGGCTTAAGATTTCCTGCAATCTTTTCTTGACTGCTTGATACTCCGTTGCTTAATATAACTGCTATTCCATCAATATCTTCTCCGCCTGCATTTCTCTTATATGTAACATTACAAACTCCTCCAACTGTACAATTTGCAGCATTTGCTTTTATATCAACCTGCAAACACTTGGCATTTATCTCTGTTGTTTCTGCTCCGCCTTCAAGAACATTATTAACAACAATCCAAATTATTCCAATCGCTACAAGCGAAAGAAGAATAATTATCAGCGTTGTTACAACATCTGACAAGCCTTTTTTGTTAATCATTCTTTTTTACCTCCTTTCATTAAGGATAATAATCCTATTCATTATAATTAAAAGGGGTATAAAAATGTTTTTATTGTCGATTAAATGAATCAAGAAGGGTGAAATATTCTTTTCTGTCCATCACTTTATCGTTTTCTGAAAGCCCAACTCTCCCGGCAAATCTCCAAAATGCCTGCGATTTATATCCCTGTTTTTTAAGCGAGGCAAGAGTCGGCAATCTTTTATCATCCCATCCTTTAAACTTTCCCGCTTCAATGTCTTTTCTCATTTGGGATGTTGAAAGTTCCATATCTTTGAAGTGATATCTTCCAAGAAAAGCTGTCCATGGAAATTGCTTTTCTTTGCCTAATGCCTTGAAAATCATTTCTTGCCTTTTTGCATTGTCTCTATGATCCTTTGCTCTTATGACATGAGTCATTTTGTCTTCAATGTCATCAATGGCGACAGCCAGATTCATCAGCGGCCAAACCCGGTATTTTGTTCCCTGAAGAGGATGTTTAGTGAGATTTATTCTTGCAAGGGGAAAATCTCTCATCGCGGGATTTTTTTCTTTCATCCCCTGCTCTGATTTGAATCTCAAAACTGCATCGCCTTCACTATAACCTTTTCTCGTTTTATCAAGCATTTTTTTCCATCTTTCTGAATTCTCTTTTACAGAAAGATTTCTGCAGGGACACTCTTTCTGTGTTTCGGCGTATTTCTTAAACTGCTCGGCAGGACATGTACACACATAAGCTGCCTTTTTGTTTATCAGCTTCTCAGCATAATCATAATACCTGTTCATGTGACTTGATTGTATCTGAATTTTGGCAATTCCGTCGAAAAGCCATTTGCTCTCATCTTCAAGCATTTTGTATGCAGGAGGATAAATGTTCTCTGGATTTGTGTCCTCAATTCTAAAATAAAATTTTCCGCCGTATTTTTTCACGTAAAGGAAAGAGATGCATGCTGTCGCAGCATGCCCTATATGCATTGGCCCCGAAGGAGACGGCGCAAATCTCATTACAACTCCTTTTTTTCCAACATTCGGCAATTCTTCCAATCCTTCTCTTCCATGCCTTTCAGAAATTATATTCTTTAACTTCTCAAATTCAGCTGTCTGTTGCTCTAAACTCAATTTATTAATCTCGCCAACTGTCTTATTGATATCCTTAACATATTTCTTAACATCTTCTTTTTTCATTCCTTCATTAAACATTGCTGATATTACAGAGCCTGCCTGTGCTTTTCCTTCATGGCTAAGCGCGTTTTTCAGGGCATGCGCGCGTATTTTTGATTCAAATGATTTCATCAGCAGAAAAAGAATCCAATATTAATAAATCTAATCACTGCCCTATCTTCACGCCTGTTTTTCTTTCAAGAAGTTCAACTCTTTGCTGAAGATGATAAATTTGTGTTGAAATTTCGTCAAGTTTGTTTGATATATTTATCAGTCTTTTTGCAAGCTTTCTCCTGTTATGCTCTGGCGTGCCTGAAAACACCGTATCTTCTGAACTTGAGGAATTATTTGAATTTCCAAGTATGCTGAATGAATCAGAATTCTCTGTCTCTGAATTCTCTTCTTTTCTATATTTTTCAGTCAAATCAATTATCTCGCCCTTTTTTTTAAATCCAAAAAATGACATAGATAGTTTAGGACTGGGACATTTTTAAAGATAATTGTAATTAATCCAAACCTTTCTGAAGTGAATAAAGATCGTAATAAATTCCTTTTTTTCTTATTAATTCTTCGTGATTTCCTATCTCTGCAATTCCGCCTTTATCAAGAACAACAATTTTATCTGCGTCTCTTACTGTTGAAAATCTATGCGCGATTATCATTGTTGTCTTTCCTTCAATAAGTCTTCTTATCCCTTCCTGAACTTTTTTCTCTGATTCAGCATCAAGAGCAGCTGTCGGCTCATCAAGAATCAATATTTTTGGGTTTTTCAGGAAAGCCATTGTTATTGCAATTCTTTGCCTTTGCCCCATGGAAAGTTTTATTCCTTCTTCTCCAACCATTGTATTGTATTTCTTTGGCAGTTTATCTATAAAATCATGAGCAGAAGCAGCTTTAGCTGCACGAATTACATCATTAAAACTTGCTTTTGGATTTGCATATCTAAGGTTATTTATCAATAAATCATTGAATAAATTTAAATCCTGGGGAACTACGGCAATATTATCCCTGAGCCATTTTAATTGCAAGTCTGACAAATTTGTCTTGTCAAGCATTATGTTTCCTTTACTTGGTTGATAATATCCCATAATAAGTTCAGCCAGAGTTGTTTTTCCAACTCCACTTTTACCAACTAAAGCAACAGTCTCTCCAGGATTTATCTTCAGATTTATTTTTTTGAGGACATTTTTGCCTTTAAAATATCCAAATTCAACATTATCAAATATTATTTCTCCTTTTATAGAATTCAAAACTTTGTTGCCGTGCTTCATTTTTTCAGGTTCTATGTTCTTTAATTTAAGGAATCTTTTTATTGCAACATTAGCTCTTCGATATCTCCTGTAAATAGTTCCAAAATATCTAAGTGGTCCGAATGCCAGGTTTATGTATCCAAAAAACATTATGAATTCTCCAGAGGTTATATTTCCTTCACGAATTAAGAATATTGCAGAACCAAGAACAGCAACAAATGCCAGGCTATTGATTACTCCTTGTATAATAGAAACTTTTCTTGATCTTTCATTTGCATATTTCACTGCCGGCAGGACTTTGCCAAGAAGAGATTTTAAGAAATTATCCTTTTCCTTATCCTCCATAACAAAGTTTTTTACAAGAAAAACATTGTAAAGTTTATCATAAACTTTCCCATATTGCTTTTCAAATGCCTTATTTTCTTTTTTTCTTGCTTCAAGTTCAGGTTTCACAAATTTTATCGTAAGGATACCATATATAACAAAAGAAAAAAGAAGCACCAAAGCTATCTTCCACTCTATTATAAACATAATTATTAATGAGAATAAAAGCATCAGGAGCTGAGGCAGAAAATCTGCAACAGTTGAGATTACATCCTGTAATGACCAGGAAGCCCTTGAGATTTTTTGTAAAACCTCTCCACGCTGCTCTTTCTTATGAAATAATATTGGAAGAGTAAGAAAATGTGAATAAGCTTCTACTTCTGCCTGCAATGATATTTTAGTGCTTATAGTGTCGCCCATATATCCACTCAAATTTGATATATAAGTTGAAAGCAAGCTCAGCAAAAGCCATATTCCAATAAGTGAAAGCAAGAAAGTAATTTCTGTATTTGGAATAGATGCTAAATCAAAAAGTTTACCGTAAACATAAGGTATTGCAACAGTAAGAACAGCTCCCAAGGTAGCCACCAAAACAATTGTAACAATCTGTTTCCTGTTTTTCTTAAATATATCAAGAATAAATTTAATAGAGGGTTTCATTCTCCTAAAAAGATAAAACAGTTTATAAATCTTATAATTAAAATAAAAAAGAAATGGCATTTATCACAAATTTTATATATTCGAATATCTTTAATTTAGTGCATGGAAGAACAGTCCTTGGGAAAAGACAGAGTTCAGAATTTTGGATATCCTGAAGAAGAAGATGATGAAGATTTTTTGAAAGAATTCTTTGATGACGAGGCATAAGAAGATTTTTTAAATAAGCATTGCATATTATTATTATGGTAGCAACTATGCAGCAGATTATCGGAAAAATAAATCCAAAGCTTTATGCTGATAATGGAGATGAACTGCTGAAAAAATACGGTTCTTCTGAAAATATACCTGCAGAAGAAGTAAAAGCTAAACCGCTTTCAGAACATCGCCTGGTTTATGACTCATCATCAGAAACGCTTGAACCTGTTTATTTCTTCATACTTGATTTGATGAATGATTTGGGACTTAAACCTCAGAAATATTTTGATTCATTCACTTCTTCGCCAGGCTCTGGTTATTTCTCAGAAATGGGACAGAGAGCAGGAATAATGCAGCAACAGGGAACAAAACTTCTTGGAGATGTAAACAATGTTTTAAGAAGTATAATGAATATAATTTATGACTTAAGGGAATTCAAAATAAGACTTCAAAGCTATGCTGATTTGAAATCACCTGACAAAAATCAGTCACAGGCAGCACTTCTTAGCCTTAAGCAGATTTGGATGGACAAGGTTGATATCAACAAGGGAAATTCAAGCATAAAGGCAATGGCACTGGGACAAGCAGGTTATCAGACATTAATAGATGCTTATTTATTCGTTAAAGATATTAATGATGCAGATAAGCTTGATTTAAATGAAAGAGTCAAGAGAATTGTGAAAGCAAGAATAATTGAATTTAATGACTGGCTTCATAATTCTGAAATTGAGCTTAAAAAAAGATATGAGATAGAAAAAACCTACTTAAAAAGCCAGGTTAACAGCCTTAAACTTTATTCAAGATGGGCAAAGCCATATCTGCGCGCAGCAGCTCAGCTTGAAACAAAAGAACATGGAAGAGAACCTGCTCTTGTAAAAGTATTCAATACTCTTTTGCTTGAACTTACTTTAATGGGAAAATCTGGATTAAAAATTAAAGAACTTGCGCTTGAAGGAAAATTGCCATCTGAGTTCAAAAGCTTGAATCAAAAAAGAGATTACTTTGGTTGTGTTCTTGTTGATTTTAGATTTCGCGGAATTCCCCAAAGAGTGGGACAGCAGGCACATTATGTTTTCGGCGGAAGAGCAGAGGTAACTTTCAATGCTTATGCTTTAAACAGCGATGAGATTGCAAAAATTGATGAAGAATTGGAAAAATCAGACATTAATGATGTTTTATCTCTTGTTGAAGGAGTAACAACAGAAAGTCTTGAACAGCTTAAATATGATATTGAATATTTCCTTGAAGAAGAAAAAAAAGAAGAAAAGAAATTTCAAGACGCTTCAAATCCTTTCATTGCACTTATTGGAGGATATAATTCAAAAGGAGAAAAACCAAAGAAAGATGAAAAAGGCGAGAAGAAAATCAGCGTAATTACTTCTGATAGCTGGATAGAAAAAACCTACTTACGAGAAATCGCAAATGAAAACGCACAGGATTTGGCATTTAAAATATTTGATGTTTACAAGAAATCACATGGAATGGTTAGTTATACTTAAAAAATTAAACAAATATCTCATACTCAATCTTTATATATTTCTGAAGTTATAATATAATATGCCAAAAGACAAGATTAAAAAAAATTCAAAAAAGGAAAATAAAAAAATTGATAAAGAATTATTGGAAGAATTAGCAAATAGTTTAAAAAAAAGATTAAAAGATGAAGAAGATGAATCAAAATTTGAAAATGATGAAAATATCGGAAATTTTGATAATTTTGATTTAAATCAGTTTGAAGACAGGGATTCAGCTCCTGTTCTTGAAAGAATTGCCGGAAGACAGATGAATCCGATTTTTGTTGGAAGTATTCCTGCCTCATCTCAATCAGCATCAACAGAAGAAAGAGAGGGGGACAGTTTCAAATATATGCCTGGACAAAACTCAGATGAACCGAAATATCTTGATTCAGATTCACATATAATGGGCGGAGCAGAAAGAGTTGATTTTGAAAAAGTCGGAAGAAATTTTGAGCCTTGGAAAAACATAAATCAGGAATCAATGTTTCTGCATTCAGCAGAAGCAGGAAGAGAGCCTTCTGGACCAGAGCGAATGTTCGCAGCTGAAAGATTTGATTCTGAAAGAGAAAGAAGAGATAGAAACACAATAGATGCTGGAAGAGGAAAATACGAACCAAAGCTTCCTAAGTCTAGATAAAAGCATTCCAATTAAAAACCATAAAAGGAATTAAAAATAATTAACTCCTAATTAACATTTCACCAAGAATAATTCTGTTAAATTAAAACTCTTCATTAAAATAAATTATCAATAAATATTTAAGTGCTATTTCATTATAAGAATAAATTAAAATGCAATGGTATGACCCACTTTTGATTATTGTTGTAGTTATCGGATTACTTCTAATTCTTTTCGGCTCATATCACGGACATCAAACAATAAAAAGCGGAGTTGTCGGATGGATTATGGTTTTTGTCGCTCTTACAATACGCGTCGGAATATGGATTCTTGGAATGACTTAGAATAAAAATAAAAAAGCGAGCATAATTGATTAACTGAAAGATATTTAAATAATTTTATCCAATATATATCATAAAAAAGAGGTTTAAAAAAATGCCTGAAAATTCATATAAAATAGGGGGTTATAAAATCTCAAATATTTATCAAAGCAGTTCTCCTATGAGTCCTCCTGAATTTTATGATACATATGTTACAGCAGGAAGCCTTGGAATAACAACAGATCCACGTTCAGCAAATATTATCCAGGAAGTTTCATCAAAACTTTCATCAGGAGTAAAGGAAATAGAAATTGAGGGGGTTACTCCAGAAATTTTTGATTCAATTCCAAAACAGCATATGAAAGAAGTGCATCGCCTAGCAAAACTTACAGGAATAGATGTCTCTTTGCACGGTCCTATTATAGACACATCTGGCATTGATCCGCGAAGCGGTTTCAGCGAGGCAAACAGGGAAGTTGCAGAAAGGAAAATCACAGAAACATTGCTTAGAAGTCATGAACTAAATCCAGAGGGAAACATAACTGTTAATTTCCACTCAGCAGAGGGAATTCCAGGCTCAGAGTTTCTGCCGCCTTCTGAAAGGGAAAAAGCAGGAACAGAATATCAGAGAATGATTGTTGTTAACAAGGAAACAGGAAGACTTATCCCACTGGAAAAAGAAGAAAAATTCTATCCAGGAGAAGAAAAGAAAAAAGTTTATTATCCTGAAAAAAATGTTGAGATTCTTAATTCAACAGAGTGGGATAATACTCTTTCACAAATTGAATTTAACCGTGAAAAGGCAGAGGAAATTCTCAGGGATGTTGATCCGACATTCAGGGAACTTTATGTTAATTGGAGAGCATTCCAGCAGAATCCAAAGATTGTTCCTGATGATGTCAAGGAACATTTGAAAAATATGAATGGAGGAGAATGGGAACAAATAAAAAAAATTCATTCTGCGGCAACATATACAGACCAGGCTATGAAAGAAATAGCTGGTGCATTTGACAAGGCTTTTAAGAACTCAACGACAGGCGAAGAAAAAGAATTGCTCGATGAAATTTCAAAAAAATATGGTGAAATACTTGGCACAGGAGAACAAGGGCGCGGAAGTATCAGGGCATTGGATCCAAAAACACAATCAGATGCAATATTCTTTTTGATTGATGGATTAGAGAAGGTTGCTCCAAAATTGTATTCTCCTATTGAAGACTTCGCAACATCTCAGTCATCAAAGACCTTTGGAAATGCTGCATGGGAAAGCTACAAAAAATTCAAGGACAAATCACCTGTTCTTGTAATCGAAAATCCTCCTGCAGGCTTTGCATTAAGCACAGGAGAAGATGTTGCAAAACTTGTGAAAGCATCAAGAAAACAATTCATTGAAAACGCTAAAAAAAAAGGAATGTCTGAGAAAGAAGCTGAAAGGCAAGCTGAAAAATTTATTGGTGCAACATGGGATGTAGGACACATAAACATGCTGAGAAAATACGGATATAGCGAACAAGAGATAGTAAAGGAAACAGAAAAAATCGCTCCTTATCTCAAGCATGTTCATCTATCTGATAATTTTGGATTTGAACACACAGAACTTCCAATGGGAATGGGAAATGTTCCATTAAAGCAAATGCTTGAAAAACTCGGACAAAAAGGATTTGATGCAAAGAAAATTATTGAAGCAGGTGCATGGTGGCAGCATATGAGAACAACTCCTTTTCAAGAAAGCCTTGAAGCAATGGGTTCTCCAATTTATGGAATGAAAATGGCTCCTTATTGGTCTTCTGCTTCCGGACTTTATCAAGGATATCCAATGGGCACAGAAGGACAATGGCTTCCACAGACAAATTATGAAACATTCGGAACAACTTTTTCCCGTCTTCCAAAAGAGCTTGGAGGAAGTATGCAAGGAGCATCTGGAAGCCGCATGTCAGGAAGACCAATGGAGTGAAATTAATATTAAAAAATAAGAGCGCTAAAAAATAATTAACCATATACAGATTAAAAAATAATTAATTGACAGGAGATTTATCATTAAAACTCTCATTAACAAAAAGTATTAAAAGCATACTCAATAATATATATTAAAGGATATAAATAAAAAGATGGTGAAAAAAAAGAAAGCTTCTGAAAAAAGGCATGAAAAAAAGAAAAAAGAAAAGCCGATTAATCCAAAAAATCTTCCAACTCTTCAGCTGAAAACAGAGTCTGAAATTGCAACTGATTTTTCAACAAAGGCATATCAAAAATTCGACAAGATAATAAAATCAATCATTCTTTTCGGTTCATCAGCAAAGCAAACAACAGTAACAGGTTCTGACATAGACATAATAATTGTGATAGATGATGTTTCAATAAAATGGGACCAGGAACTAATTGCATGGTATCGCGAAGAACTTGACAAAATATTAAGAAGAAATCCATACAAGCAAAGCCTTCACATAAACACTGTAAAACTTTCAACATGGTGGGAAGACATAATGCGGGGAGATCCTGTTCTTCTGAATGTTCTTAGATACGGTGAAGCAATTATTGATATGGCTGGATTTTTCTTTCCATTAAAACATCTTTTGATAACCGGAAAAATAAAACCCACTCCTGAAGCAATTTACACTTCATTGCAGAGAGCTCCGACTCATCTTGTAAGAAGCAAGATTTCTGAATTGAATTCAATAGAAGGATTATATTGGTGCATGGTTGATGCTTCACACGCTGCATTGATTGCTGCAAATGAATTTCCCCCTTCACCAGAGCATATTCCAGGAAGTTTGAAAACAACTTTTGTTGACAACGGAAAGCTGAAAATGAAATATGTGGTATGGTATCGTGATTTGCTTATGCTTCACAAGAAAATAGTTCATGGAGAAATAAAGGATTTGAAAGGCGTTGAAATAGATGAATGGCAGGAACGCACAGAAGATTTTTTGAACACAATGGCTCAGCTTGTCAATGAAATTGTAAATAGGTAAGAAATCTATTGAAAAAATTATTTTCCATAACAATACCATGGTAGTCTTATTGAAATACCAAAACGCTTCCCTATTTCCTGAAGTTCTTTATCAAATTTTGAATCCTCTTCATCAATATTTTCATAAATGTCTTCAGGAACAACATAAATAACTTCTGCATTAATATTTGATTTTTCTAATCTTACAAATTTAAATGGTTTAACAAAACCTTTATGTATTGTTGCAGTAAAATATTTTCTTACTTCACTTTCTAATCCTTTAGGAACTTCTGATGCTTTAAGAGCTCTACTTCCTCTGTAAGAATTTTTATCTCGGATAACTTGAACACATAACTCGCCAAATAATCTGTCAACATCTACATTTGGATCTTTTTTTCTTGCTTCTTCAATTAATTTATCAATATCAATAAATTTCATTTTATTTCTTCTGGTTTTTCTGTTTTTTTCGTCCCCTAAATAAGGCGTGAATAGAAACTCCTGCAATACCCACTCCGCCCCAGGCAAAATAGTCAAAAAGTTAACTGGCTTTTTCATTTTCCTCTTTCGATTTTTTAAAGGTAACAGAAGAACTAATGCTATCTTTTCTTGCTTTAATATTTCTTATTGATGTTATGAGT
>Ga0233420_10001115_pt1 | contig 10474 bp, 8 predicted proteins | sample Watercolumn_Mata_4_FD_183009 | JGI IMG/M metagenome (GOLD analysis project Ga0233420, IMG submission 183009) | Freshwater microbial communities from Lake Matano, South Sulawesi, Indonesia - Watercolumn_Matano_2014_102_MG | ecosystem: Environmental > Aquatic > Freshwater > Lake | place...
ATAACGCAACTAAAATTTCAAGTAAGAAAATAAACAACGCAAATGAAATTGAAACCGGCACAACTACGTAAGTATGTAAAATAAAGATTAATCCAATTAAAGCTAAGATAACAATATGTCCGGCAGTCATATTTGCAAAAAGACGAATTGCCAATGCAAATGGTTTAGTAAATAGTCCAAGAATCTCAACCACAAGCATAATAGGCAACAACCAAAATGGGATGCCGTGAGGAATCAATCCTTTAAAATATCCGAACACACCATTTTTCATCATTCCGCCAATCTGGATGAACAAAAAAGAAATTACTGCTAATGTTGCCGTAACAGAAATATTACTTGTTGCTGTTGAGCCATAGGGCAGTAATCCCAAAAAATTGCATGTAAGAATAAAAAAGAAAACTGTAAGTAGATACGGCAAAAATCTTTCGTAACCTTTTCCGATTGTAGGTCTGGCAATTTCATCGCGAACAAATAAAATTAAAACTTCGGTTAGGTTAGAAACACCGTGCGGGATGAGAGATTTTTTATACGATCTTGCAACAAAAATAAAAGTAGTTATCAAAATTGCAATTGCAACCCACATAAATACAATATGCTTAGTTATGGAAATGTCCATACCATACAGATGGATCTGAGGAAGATGAATAACACCAAATGGTGTAAAGTCGAGTTCTCGGGCATCAAGAACGTGGTGTAAAATCCAGCTTGTGTCTTGCTTTTTTGATGCTTCTACTACTGTTTTTACAGAATCCGATATTGTATTAGGGTTAAAAATCACACTTGTCTATTAATTATTTACCAAAACCTCTCGAAGCTATTGAAATTTCGTATATTAAATGAAAAAAGTACGAAATAAAGAGTCCAAATATAAACGCCAACGTATCAACATTCAAGAATTTTATACTTATAAATACAGCCGTGAGCACTAGAATTAATCTTACACCAATTCCTCCCATTGTAATTAAAAGAAAGGTTTTATTCGATTTTTGCTCAGAAATCCTTAAACAAAGAATAAATAGAATGAAATTTAGTGTTGATAAAAGTGCCGAATAAAGCAAGGATCGAGCTTCAATGTTTGAAAATCCCAAAATTAAATTCAATGTAAAAAAGATTAATATTACTGTTAAAGATATAAGCAGAGGAATTTTAGCTTTTCTTATCATTCTCGTTCTTTTTATTTAGTTGTAATACTGCTTTTATAAAGTTATAAATTCCGGCAAAACCGCCAAGAAATGATAAAAGAAGAATTAAAAAGGGATAGGTGTTGAATTTTTCATCAAGCCACCGGCCTAAAAAGAACATTACAACAATTGTAGCGGCTAATTGAGTTCCTAAACCAAGATAAGGACCAATTTCTTTGTAAGAATCAGAAAATTTATTAATAAATTTTTTTTCGTTCATCCTTTTTTAATTTCGTTTACAGCACCGCTATTCATGTGACTATATCCTTCGAAATAAGCTCCTTCATCTATAATTAAAAATTTAGTAATCAAATCACCTTTCAAAAAAGATTTTGTTTCTAATTTTAATTTTTCTTGAGCTATTACTTTTCCAAAAATCTTTCCGCTCATGGTTACATTTTTAGCTTTTATTTCTCCCCGCAATTCGCTGCTTTCGCCAATAGTTAAGTTTCCGTTCACCGTAACATCACCCTGTACGGTTCCATCAATTCGAACATTACCTTCACTAAAAAGACTGCCTTCAATTTTAACCCCGCTGCTAATTATGCTAACTTCTTCAGCAAGTGTATCTTTTCTTTGAGCCATAAAGTTCTCCTACTTTAATAATACTTTTTGAGGGTCAATTGGTTTACCGTTTTGCCAAATTTCAAAATGAAGATGCGGACCTGTAGTATTCTTACCGCTATTTCCGCTAAATGCAATTAATTCGTTTTGATTTACTCTTTCTCTTGTTTTTTTTATTAATGAAGAGCAATGTTTATAGACACTAATAAAATCCTTTTCATGTTGAATAATAATTTGATAACCGGAATCAACAGAATAATCGGAAAAAATTATTAAACCCCCGGCAGAAGCAAAAATTGGAGTACCGTTTGCGGCACCGAAATCAACTCCCATATGTCCTTTAGTTTGATTGAATTCTTGAGTAACAATTCCGGTGATTGGTTCAATAAAAAACAAATCCGGCCTGGTTTTATCTTCTTGAAAATAGATTTCAAAAAAATTTTTAAATGCATCAAAAACATTTCCACCGATTTTTATTTTCTTATCAATCTTTTTTTGAAGCGTATCATAGATTGGATCATTTGGCTTAGATGAATCACGATTTGAAAGTTTTAATGCATACCTCATTCGCTCGTTTATTGAAGCCAAATCTTGAAGTTGATTAGTCAACACAACAACACGGCTTTGTAATTCTCTAATTTTTTCTGTTTGAGTTTTTAGGTCATTATTATTTATTACAAAGAGATAATCTTTTAAGGGAGTGAACGCAAGAATTATAACTAACACAAACCATGCGGCTAATGTATAAAGTCCTAAGTAGGCTGCGATACGAAATATGCTGTACTTATAACGCTTGGTAGTTATAATTGGAAGATTAGGAGTAATAAAAAAAGTTAGGTTTTTAATATTTTCAAAATTTAACCACTTCATCTAACAACCTTTTGTATAAAGTAAATATATGAATTTATGTTTTCTTTTCCTTGCTGCTGAGTCTTAAAATACAGATGAATTTCATTTAATGGAAAATCAAATTTATTTACTCACCTAACGCAAAAGTTTTATCTCTGTGTAACTCTGCGATTTCCCGGTGACACCTTGTGTAATAAAGACCAACAAATAACACAGAGAAACACTGAGCGGACACAGAGAACCACGGAGAAAATATCTTTTATTCAATTTTTGCGTAAGGTGACTTATTAATTTACCTCTTGAAGCGAATTAACTATTAACCCGGAATTAATTTCAGTTAAACAGATTGGTGTTCCCAGCTTACATTTATTTGAGATACATGGTGCACAATCAATATTTTTTGCACGCATCACTTGTAACTTAGTGTAATTGTAAGGACGTGTATTTATTTCATCGCCAGCTCCAAACAATACAACAGTTTTTTTATGAAATGCGTTAGCTAAATGTGCAATACCGGAATCTGTTGTAAGTAGTAAGTCGGATTCATAAATAATTTGTGCAAGCTCTATTAAATTTAATTTACCTGCATAGTTATAAATATTTTTTTTCTCAGCAAGCAGATTTTCAATTTGCCGGGTATAATTTACTTCTTCCAAACTACCAATTAGTAAAAGATTGTAGTCGAATTGACTTTGAACTTTCGTTATTATCTCAACGGCTTTTGTAACTGGAACTCTTCTTGACTGTGCAACAGAATTAAAATTTAATATTATGTTTTTCCCATCCGGAATAATTCTGCCTTTGAACTGATCGCTGCTCAATTCTGTATTTAGATTTGTTATTTTTTTCCCTGTATATTTTTCCAAAAGGAAAATATATTCTTCTGCCCTATGCTTACGTTCTGGTATTGAATAAGAATGAGTCAGCAAAAAGGCTCTTAATTCATTCTTGTAGCCAATCCGGATATTGCTCTTCGAAAAGAAACCAATAAGTGCTGATGAAAAAGAATTCGGCAGACAAAAAAATAGATCATAATTTTGAAAATTATTCTTCTTAAGAAACCAATAATGGCTAAAAATATTTGATGTGCTTTGCGTACTTATTTCATAAACTCTGTTTATACCTGTGAGTAATGGAAGAATACCTGAAAGATTCTTCTTAACCATTACATCTACAATGCTATTTGGAAATTGCCGGTGAACTGCTTTTATAAAAGCAGAACTCATAACCAAATCACCAAGCCAATTAGGAAGTCTAATTAAAATTTTCACTTAGTTTAATACTTCCAAATTTTATGAAGCCAAAAATACTGTTCCGGGTTCTTACTGATATGTTTCTCAAGAAATGTAATATACTGCTGAGTAATTACACGAATCTTATCTTCATTATCTTGAGGTAAATTATGAAAATTTACTTCTTGAAAATAAATTTTGTAATTATTGTTTTTTAATCTTTCGAATGCAGTCATAATAATAGGGCAACTTGTTTTTAAAGCCAATGTGGCGGTGCCGGTATACAATGCAGTATCGCGGTTAAAAAAAGAAAAACGCGGTCCTTCGTAAGTTCCTCTTTGGTCTCCGGCAATACCAACAATTCCGCCTTTAGTTAAATTTTCATAAAGCTTCCTAACGGAAACACCGGAAAGAATCACATCATTACCAAATGTTTTTCTTGCATTCATAACAAAATCAGATATTCTTGAATTGGACTGAGGTTGAGCAAGTAGTAAGAATTTTCTGCCAATAAAAAGTGACAGTGAGGATAAACAGAATTCCCACCCTCCAAAGTGACCCGTTAGAAAAATTGCAGGTTTGTTTTCGCCAATATTTCTTTTAACTAAATCTAAATTTTCAAATGAAATGGATTTTTTTATTTTTGATTCAGAAAGAAAAGGTAAATACATCATTTCGGAAAAAGTGATAAGAATATTTTGATAGGTCTTGCGGGCGAGTTTTTTAATTTCCGAAATTGACTTTTCGGGAAAAGCAATTGAAAGGTTTTCAATTACAACTTTCTTCCTAACAGGAATTATATAAAATACAATTAATCCTAGAGCCTTAGCAAAAATTCGAGTTGCCTTTAACCCTATCAACCTAAAAAGTTGAACAAAAGAAATGAAAAAAAAGTACTCGATTTTATGTTCGAATTTCATCGTATTACAAAGTACTAATTCTTCTCATCCAATTTGCGTCGTTAACTTCTCCGCGCTTAGTAGAATGGAGTAATTCATAATTTCCGAAGCCCGTTACATCTCCAAAATAAAAATTTACTCCTCCTTCAATTTCGGTGTAGAACCAAACTTCATAAGGTTTATAACCGGTATCGCTTGGAAAAAAATCTCTTTGATCAGGTTCACCATAAAGCAATACAACTCTTCCCCTATCTGTTAAATAACCTTGTTTCATCGAGGATGAAAAATTCTTATTGGCAAATGCAATTCGTTTATCATATTCTTCCTTAAACTCATTTTTAGGAGTTGAAGGATCCGGATCTCTGCTTAACCAAAACTTATAAAGAAACTGACGTTTAGCATTTAATGAATCAAGTTTTTTGTATTGCGCCGTTTCGTCATTTGATGCAATATATTTAACCTCTGAGAACATTCTATCACAATCCTCATTTAAAAAAACTGCAAACTCGCTTCCTAATACGCCCGTATCAATTCGCTTATTTTTTAATGTGTCTTTAACGGAAGGATTAAATAAGTAAAACCTCTTTGAAGTGACATAAGCTTGATTTGAAATTGGATCTACAAGCTTTAATACAAAGTTATAAGAGTCTGTTGGTAACTTAGAAAGATTAACAACACCGTATTCAACAACTGAATTACCTCCTTGTTTAATCTTTTTTGAATTTTGATAAACTTGTGTACCAGCGCTATTCAATAAAGATTTTTGAAGTGTAAAATCAACACTCTGATTTTCAAGTTTTAAATTATACAGTTCTGAATAATAAAACATTACAGGTGATTGATTAGTATAAACCATGCTTGGGTTTGGAAGAATCTCCAAAGTATTTTTATAAAAAATTGAATTTTGATCTGCATTATCAGTTTTAATGTTAGTAGAAATTTCAATATCACTTATTGAAAATTTATTTGCAGTATAAGGCTGCAACGTAACATTTTCGTTGATTACAGTATTATAGTCCGGACTTTTTGTATCGTATGCTTTAACCTGAAGACTATATTTTCCGCCAGGTACAATAAAACTTAGCAGACCTGTCAATACCTTAAAAGAACTATCTTTTTCGCCAGGACTTACCGGATTCTGCACTTTCCAATCTCTATTAATAACAAAATTATTTGTCTCTGTATTTTTCAATTCGATATGAACTACAGCTTCATTGTACCATCCTTGTTCTGTCTTTATCACCTGCATTCTAAATGTATTCAATTCATAATAAAATTCTAAAAACACCGAAGCAGAATCATAATTAAACTTCGCATAATCAAATTCAAAGCGTAAATTATTTTGTGCAGTAGTTAATTGGGAAATAAATAGAATTGTTATTAGAGAGTAAATAATTTTTTTCATCTGCATTTCCTCTTTTATTCTTTTTTCTGATACAAAGATAGCTACTTATTATTTATTATAGAATAAAGGTATTCTTTTCTGCATATGTTATAAAATCAAAAATTTTTAAAATAAAAGAGGCTGCCCTTTTGAAGCAGCCTCTGTAATACTTATTAAATTAGATTAGAATCCAAATTGAACAGAGATAACATGATTGTTATCAAAGAATTTAGTTTGTCTGAATGCATAATCTAATTTTACGCTTGTTCCACCGCCGAGATCATATTTAAGACCAACACCTGCAGTTACGCCAAAGACATTATAATCTTTGTTTTCGAATGTTGGCATAAATGTATAACCGCCGCGTACAAAGAATGATTGGTTCAAACCATATTCCATTCCAATTCTATATTCATCAGCATAATAATTTGAATTCTGATAAACAGCATCCAACTGAATCATGTTTGATGCATTGAAATTGTAAGCATAGCTCAATCCAATTTCCAATGTTGATGGTAATTCGAATGCCATTGCATCCATCTTATAGTTTGCTTCTCCTCTTTCCAATGTTGAAGGTGTTGAAAGAATATACAAACCGGAACCATCATACTTCATTTGTGGACCAAGGTTCTTTAATGCCATTGAAAGATTAAATCCGTTAATATTAGCAAGGTTTCTATATGATACGCCAACATTGAAACCTAATCCGCTCGTACTAACAAGACCGATTCTTTCTGAGATGTAATTGACCGTTACACCGACAGAAATTCTATCGCTTAACAATCTTGAGTAAGTTAATCCGAGAACAAGAAATGAAGGTTTAAATAACTGCCCTGTTCCATCCGGATCTTCCACAGTGGTAACTGCTATATCGTTCATTGATAATGATTTTAAAGTAAATGCCAATGAACCGAAACCTTCAAGATTTGTTGAAGCACCTAAATATGTTACACCGATATCTGCAATGTAGTTCATTTGTGAGAACATAACATTTGTTCCACCTTCGATAGCTAAGTTTGCCGGATTCCAATAAAGAGCTTCTAAACCACTCGAACCTGCTACAGAAGATCCACTCATTGCTATACCTCGGGCACCAACTGGTATCAAGAGCTGTGCTGCAGCGCCTGTACCATTTCTTACACCGCCATCAGCAAATATTGTGCTGGCTGTGATAATCAATAAAAATAATTTCAAATATATTTTTTTCATGTTTTTTCTCCCGTCTATTAGAAGTGATCAAGAAGCTGTTGTTCTTGAATTACAGCCAGTTTAATTACTTTTGTTGTTCCTAAGTCCGGCATATCAATATGAACTATATATAAGCCGCTTGCTACCGGGAACGAACTATCATTTAATAGATCCCATGTTGTGAACTGGCTGGGAGAATCCTTCTGAAGCACTCTTACGAGTTGACCAGCTAAGTTAAATACACGTAATGTAGCCTTTTGTGGTAAGTGACTGAATGTTACATAGCGTTGATATTTATTTACTTCGCGTGGATTCACACCATAGTAAGGATTCGGGAATACATTTATTTTATCTACTTCCTTCATAGCAAGATCAGTATTACCTGTTATAACTGAAGGAGCTGTAAATGTAAATTTATCTCCAGTTGTTCCGGATGTTGGTACATTTGGTTTAGTAGTAATGATCTTGAAAACAGTTCCGGTTTCCGGTAACTCTTTACCTGCTGGAATATTTGCAAGAGCTGTAATATCTGATAAATTCCAACCAACAAATACAAATCGTCTAAATGCATCTGTACCTGCTGTAGTTGTAGTATTTAAGTAAACGTGTGCATCGCCATCTGCAACAATTGCGTTGTAACCTGCTTGTCCCGGTGCTTGATTTTGTGGTATGCACCAATAGAACCAGTCAGTTTGCGGATCGTTTGTTCCACCGGAAATTGTATGGTCAACTCCCGAAAGATCAAATTTTCCGTTACCGGCATTTGCATTGCTTTCATCAAGAATATATGGGAAGTATCTAACGTCATCACTTGCGTCTGCCTTTGTTCCAACATTCCAAAGTTCGAATGGTACGTTAATCAGTTTTCCCGTTCCGCCGTAGCCCGCTCCAGGATAAATCAATGCTTTACCACCGGCGGCAGTAAATCTAATTTCGAAATCATTTGGAATAATAAGCGGCCAGCGTGCATTTGATTGTGTTACTCTGAATTTAAAGAATGTGAATAATGCATTTTCTGCATTTGCAACTTCGGCAGTATGAATACCCCAAACATTATTTCCATTCTTTTGTTGATTTGCACCTGGACGATCTGCACCGCTTGGTGAAAGCGGGAATCCGCTGTTGTTAAATGCAAAGCAGCCCATTTCAGGAGTTGCTAATACACCGTTTCCATTTGCAGTAACTAAAATATTCTTTATATCATTTGGTGCACCGGTAACATCAATTTGTAACCCATCAACTAACGGCGCTCCGCTGCCCAATCCTTCACTAATACCGGAAAGTTTTGTAGCACCTGTAGTTTTGTTAACCAATGTCCATTTTGTATTTCCTACAGTTCCAGCGAAAGATATTTCATAACTATGGCCTGTAACTTTAGCTGGATCAATAACTGATACAGTTGCTTTACCATCGCTCGTACCTTGAGAGTGAGCGGTTGCAACTGCAGTGCCTGCACTTGTTGTAAAAGCTACACCCGGATTTGGAGCGTGAGGTGTTGCAACAATTCTTGAAGAAAGAGTTTCAAGAACGTTTGGAACGATATCCGGATTTGAATTGAATACATAAGAGGAAACAACATAATAGTATGTTGTACCGTTTGCTAAAGGAATACCGCCTCTTAAATAATCTTTATCAATTGTAATATACCGGGCAACACCGCTGTTTGAACCAGATTTATTTACAGATTTAGTTTCTTGGTTGGTGTTGGCATCAAATGATGCACTAATAATAATACCTGGATCAGTTACAAGGTCTAATGTTGCAACAACTTTACCTTCGGAAAGTTGTGCAGTTAAAGAAGGTAATTGGTAAACAACATAGCCTTCAAATTTATATCCTTGAGTATTATAAGATTCTGTTGCTTTAACAGCATTAGCATCATCTCCCCAGGAGATGATTAACTTCTTATCAAATTCAGAAGCAGTTCCTAATTTAGTTACCGGGTCAAGAGACACAATAGGAGCTTGAGGGGATGGCGGTACAACAAAGAAGTTATCATAAGCTGTTTGTACCTGCCTATCCTGGAATTTCAATTTAGCCACAGCTCCAAGTCTTGTAACAGGTGCAACACCGCCGGCGGCAAGCTGACCAACTACAACTTCTTGCGTATCACCTGCTGCTAATGTGAACGGACCAGAAACTGTTCCAATTCGTCGATCTTGTTTAGGGAATAAAATACCATCAACCCAACCTTTACCAGTTACCGGATCACCGGGAACACAGAATTTTGTTGTTCTACCGGTTAATGGGTCTGTAAAAGGTGTTCCTAAAGAACCAATTTTACCCTGAAATAAGTTTCTAACTCTTAATGCACCAGTAGTATAATTTCCTAAACCCGGGTCACCCCAGTTAGCAACACCTTGTGTGAACATGAAGAACGCGGTCATTGGCATATTTTTATAACCAGTTCTAATTTTATTTTTGAAGATTGCTTTATCAGAAGTAGTACCTTTTATGATTGGACCTTGTAAAAAGTCGAAACCGGATGCCGGAATATACTGACCATATGAAGGATCAGTATCATCAGCATTATAAATAAAGCCTAAACTCAATAATGTATCGCATCCTGCAAAGTCATCACCTGCATCTCCACCGAGATCTGGATCCGACCACATGCAAACGTACATACTATCAACTTTGTTGCCGCCTTTATTTATTAAAGTATATTTTCTGAAAAGGGCATCACCAAGGGCAGTTTGTTGATTGTAACCCCAAATTGTTGCTTGCATTTCAAGACCAAGTCCTACAGAGCCATATAGTTTCTGGGCTTGTACTGGATCTAAATCATTGCAAACAAACCAAATTGTTTGATCTGAACCTGGAACTCCAGGTATATCAACTGTAGGATCATAAACACCGTTGTTGTTTTTATCTTCATATGGCGCACCATATTGAGCTGGCCATTGCTGCCAGTCAGTATCATATTGTGCATATATTGCTGCTTTGGTTGCACCTTCATCCGAAATTTCTTTGCTGTAATCAGCATTTGGATCTTTATAATCGCGTCTTACACGGTAAATTCTTACAGCCGGTAATGCGGGATCTTCTCTTACTGCACCGGGAAGAATTCTTCCGGGAACTTGTCCGCGGTTATAAGTTGAACCGCTAACACGCCATTCATTATTTACATATCCGCCGTATAAAAATCCGGACTCATAGAATACTGTATGACCGCTG
>Ga0233420_10001116_pt1 | contig 10466 bp, 9 predicted proteins | sample Watercolumn_Mata_4_FD_183009 | JGI IMG/M metagenome (GOLD analysis project Ga0233420, IMG submission 183009) | Freshwater microbial communities from Lake Matano, South Sulawesi, Indonesia - Watercolumn_Matano_2014_102_MG | ecosystem: Environmental > Aquatic > Freshwater > Lake | place...
TCGTCAAAATATTATAACAAAAACTGTTGCTACAGTTAGCCCCGCTGTTGTGGGAATAAATGTAACAGAGATAAGACAGTATAGAGATGTTTGGAGTATGGATCCATTCTGGCGGCAATTTTTTGGTGACCGGGTTTATAAACAACAGGTAAAAGGCTTAGGAAGTGGTGCAATAATTTCTCCGGATGGTTATATCTTAACTAATGACCATGTTGCCGGAAATGCTGTTGAGGCTATTGTTACATTAACAGATGGCAAACAATACAATGCAAAAGTTATTGGAAGTGACCAAACATCCGACATTTGCCTATTAAAAATTGATGCAAAAAATCTTCCTTACATTGTATTTGGAAATTCAGATGATATTATGATAGGCGAATGGGTTATTGCTTTAGGAAATCCTTTCGGATTATTTGATATAAACGATAAACCTACAGTTACCTTAGGTGTAATAAGTGCTGTAGACATGAACATGGGTTCGGCGGACAAACGATATTATACAAAAATGCTACAAACTGATGCTGCCATTAATCAAGGTAATAGTGGTGGTCCCTTAGTAAATGCCTTAGGTGAATTGATTGGAATGAATACTCTAATCCTTCAATCTCAAGATGCTCAACGATATGGCTTAAATCTGGGTAGCGTCGGTGTTGGGTTTGCAATTCCAATAAATAAAATTAAAAAAGTTGTTAACGAACTTAAAAATAAAGGAAAGGTAGAAAGAGATTTCTGGACTGGATTAAGCATACTAACTCTTAACGAATCCATTTCAAAAACATATAATTTAAAATCCTCTAAGGGAGTAATCATTACTCAGATTGAAAAAAATTCACCGGCGCAAAAATGCGGGCTTTCTATAGAAGACATAATAATTGGAATAGATGATTTCAGAGTAAGCGATGAAAATATTTTAATTGGAATATTAAATGAATATAGAACAGGTGATGTTTTAAAATTCAAAATTCTACGAGATGGGGTTGAAAAAGTTATGAACATGAAATTGGAGAGAAAATAATGATTGAACGATACACACGTTCTGAAATGGGCAGCATTTGGAATGAACAATTCAAACTGGAAACCTGGCTTCGAATTGAAATTCTTGCTTGCGAAGCAAGAAATAAATTAGGTGCTATTTCTAATGAAGAATTATCAGAAATAAAATCCAAAGCAAATTTTAGATTAGATCGTGTTTTAGAAATCGAAGAAACTACCAAGCATGATGTAATTGCATTTTTAACCAATGTAGCCGAATATGTTGGTCCAGCATCACGACATATACATTATGGAATGACCTCATCCGATATTTTAGATACAGCCTTGGCTTTTCAATTAAAAGCTTCCGGCGAGTTACTCCTAAAAAATTTAGAAGAATTAAAAATTAGTTTGAAGAAAAAAGCACTTGAACATAAAAATACTTTGTGCGTTGGACGAAGTCATGGAATTCACGCTGAAGCATATTCGATGGGTTTAAAATTTGCTCTCTGGTTTGAAGAAGCCAAAAGAAATATTGATCGATTAAAACATGCTATTGAAATTGTTAGTGTTGGAAAAATCTCCGGAGCTGTCGGCACCTTTGAACACCTTCCTCCTTTTGTTGAAGAATATGTGTGTAAAGAACTTGAACTAAAGCCTGAACCTGTAGCCACACAAGTCGTTCAGCGCGATAGACATGCAGAATTCTTGACAACTTTAGCAATTACCGGCTCTTCTCTCGAAAAAATTGCAATTGAAATTCGTCATCTTCAAAGAACAGAAGTATTAGAAGCCGAAGAATATTTTTCAAAGGGACAAAAAGGTTCTTCTGCAATGCCGCATAAAAGAAATCCAATTGTTAGCGAACGAATCACCGGCATTTCAAGAATTCTTAGAGCAAATTCAATGGCTGCTTTAGAAAATATTGCCCTTTGGCATGAAAGAGATATTTCTCATTCGTCAGTGGAACGAATTATTTTACCAGATTCTTGTATAGCACTTGATTACGCACTACATCTAACACGCCAGCTGATTGACAGATTAATAATCTATCCAGAAAACATGCTTACAAATTTAAATTTAACAAGAGGTTTAATTTTTTCGCAATCTCTTTTACTTCGCCTAACAGAAAAAGGTATGTTAAGAGAGGATGCATATGCACTAGTACAAAAAACATCAATGGAAGTGTGGGCTGACAAATCCAAAAACCTTAAAAATGAAATTTCCCACAGCGAAGAAGTAGTAAAATTATTAGGTATTAGTGGAATTGAAGACATTTTTTCAAATAAAAACCTACTTAAAAATATTGATTTCATTTTCTCTCGTAGCATAGAAAAAGATTAGGTTTTACTCCAAACCATCCAGTATAGAGCCGTATACTTCTAAAAAATTTTATTATCCTCTTGACAGAATTTCTTTCAACTATTATTTTAGCACTCATCAATTTAGAGTGCTAATCTAAAACATAACTAAAAGGAGGCCTAAATATGGCAGATTTCAAAATCAAACCATTAGGAGACAGAGTAATTGTCAAAGCAAAAGAAGCAGAAGAAACTACTCGAGGCGGCATCATTCTACCAGATACTGCAAAAGAAAAACCAATTGAAGGAACTATCATTGCTGTTGGTGAAGGCAAAACAACCGATGATGGTAAGTTGGTTAAACTAATTGTAAAAGTCGGTGATGTTGTGCTATATGGTAAATATTCCGGTACAGAAGTCAAAATTGATGGTGAGGAATATTTAATTATGCGCGAAAGTGACATTTACGGAATTGTTAAATAACAAGTTTGAAAAACACGGAGGAAAATTATGGCAGCAAAAATAGTTGAATATAGCAGTGAAGCTAGAAATGGTTTAAAAGCAGGTGTTGATAAGCTTGCTAATGCAGTTAAAGTTACATTAGGCCCCAAAGGAAGAAATGTAATCATCGATAAAAAATTTGGTGCACCTACAGTTACTAAAGACGGTGTAACAGTAGCAAAAGAAATTGAACTTGAAAACCCGATTGAAAACATGGGTGCTCAAATGGTTCGCGAAGTTGCATCTAAAACAAGTGATGTTGCCGGTGATGGAACTACAACTGCTACCGTTTTAGCTCAAGCAATTTACAGAGAAGGATTGAAAAATGTTACCGCTGGTGCTAACCCAATGGATTTAAAACGCGGTGTTGATATTGCGGTTACAAAAGTTGTCGAGTATTTAAAATCTATAAGCAAAGAAGTTGGCGGAAGAGAAGAAATAGCCCAAGTTGGATCTATTTCTGCTAACAATGATAAAACAATTGGAAATCTAATTGCTGATGCAATGGAAAAAGTTGGTAAAGACGGCGTTATTACTGTTGAAGAAAGTAAATCAGCTGATACTAACCTTGATGTAGTAGAAGGTATGCAATTCGATCGCGGCTATTTATCACCATATTTTGTTACAAATTCTGAATCAATGGAAGCAACGCTCGATGATCCATATATCTTAATTCACGATAAAAAAATCTCTGCTATGAAAGATTTACTTCCGGTACTTGAAAAAATTGCACAAGCTGGAAAACAATTATTAATTATTGCAGAAGATCTAGAAGGTGAAGCATTAGCAACTTTAGTTGTAAATAAACTAAGAGGAACGCTAAAAGTTTGTGCTGTAAAAGCTCCAGGATTTGGTGATAGAAGAAAAGCTATGTTAGAAGATATTGCAGTATTGACTAATGGAACTGTTATTAGTGATGAACGCGGTTTCAAACTTGAAAATGCTACACTTGATTATTTAGGCCAAGCAAAGAAAATTACAGTTGATAAAGACAATACAACAATAGTTGAAGGTGCCGGTAAAAGTGATGAGATTAAGAAACGTATTAATGAAATTAAAGCTCAAATTGAAAAAACAACATCGGATTATGATAAAGAAAAATTACAAGAACGACTTGCAAAATTATCCGGTGGTGTAGCCGTATTAAAAATTGGTGCTGCAACAGAAGTTGAAATGAAAGAAAAGAAAGCTCGTGTTGAAGACGCATTACATGCTACAAGAGCCGCTGTTGAAGAAGGTATTATTCCCGGTGGTGGAGTTTCTCTTGTAAGAGCCATCGCTTCTTTGGATAAAGTTCAAGGAGAAAATACTGACCAAAATACCGGAGTTAAAATTGTTCAAAAAGCACTTGAAGAACCTTTGAAACAAATTGCTGCTAACGCCGGTTTAGAAGGTGCAGTTGTTTTGAATAAAGTACTTGAAGGAAAGAATGATTATGGTTTCAACGCACAGACAGAAAAATATGAAAATTTACTAAAGTCTGGTGTTATTGATCCGACTAAAGTTGCAAGAGCAGCTCTTGAAAACGCCGCTTCCGTTTCAGCATTACTGTTAACTACAGAAGCAGTTGTTTTTGAAAAGAAAGAAGATGAAAAACCAATGCCTCCAATGCCGCATGGCGGAATGGATGGGATGTACTAAAAATTAGATTTTAGTAATTTGTAGTGAGATAATAGAAAACCCCGAAATATTATTCGGGGTTTTTCTTTTTTATTAGAATGATAAAAAAAATTATTTCAACTCATCTTTAAAATATTCTATAGCCAATCTCAAGCCATCAACGCGATTAAATTTAGGTTGCCATCCTAAAATCGATTTTGCTTTCGAAATATCCGGCTGCCTAACCTTTGGATCATCTATAGGTAATTCTTTATAAACAATTTTACTTTTTGAATTAGTAAACTGAATTATTTCTTTTGCAAATCCTTCAATTGAAATTTCATTTGGATTGCCAAGATTAACCGGCTGATTTTCCTTAGATAGAAGTAACCTAAAAATTCCTTCCATTAAATCATCAACATAACAAAAACTTCTTGTTTGAGTGCCATCACCAAACACAGTTATATCTTCATTTTTTAATGCTTGGGAAATGAATGCCGGCAAAGCACGTCCATCATCGAGACGCATACGTGTGCCATATGTATTAAAAATTCTTGCAATTCTAGTTTCTAATTTGTGATAAGTATGATAAGCCATAGTTAGTGCTTCAGCAAATCTTTTTGCTTCGTCGTAAACTCCTCTTGGTCCAACAGGATTAACATTTCCCCAATAATCTTCACTTTGCGGATGAATCAACGGATCACCATAAACTTCTGAAGTTGAAGCCAAAAGAAAAGTTGCTTGTTTTTCTTTAGCCAAACCAAGTGTCTTATGAGTTCCTAATGAACCGACTTTTAATGTTTGAATTGGAAATTTTAAATAATCAATTGGACTTGCAGGTGAAGCAAAATGTAGAATATAATCTACTTTAGAAGAGACGTGAATATAATTTGTAACATCCAGTTTAATGAATTGAAAGTTTTCGTTGCTGAACAAATGTTCAATATTTTTTATTCTACCCGTCAGTAAATTATCCAGGCAGATAACTTTCATCCCTTCAAGGATTAATCTATCACAAAGATGCGAGCCAAGAAATCCAGCACCACCAGTTACAACAGCAACTTTTTTAGTCATCTTAAACTTTTATACGGGTTTTTTTTGAGCCGTTTGTTGGGCGGGAATAGTAGTAGTAATATTTGTAATATGATCCGTATCCGCTCCTATACGTAAAATTATTTAATAATACACCTATGAATGAGCTATGTTCGTGACTTAAAAGTTGAACCGCTTTTTCCATTAATTCCATTTCGGTATTATTAGCTGAAACAACAAGCAAAGTTCCATCAACTAAACTTGAAATTATTTCGGAATCTGTAACAGCAATTACGGGGGGCGAGTCAATTATAATGTAGTCGAAATCATTTTTAAGTTTTTCAAGAAAACTTTCCATTTGTGTCGAACTAAGAATTTCGGATGGATTGGGCGGAATAGTTCCAGCAGTAATATAAAATAAATTATTAACTTCAGACTTCCGTAATATTTCCTGGAAAGTTGCTTGTCCGAAGAAATAATCAGTAAAGCCGGGATAACGCTTTTGATTAAACACCGAATGAATTCTTGGTTTTCTAAGATCAGCATCGATGATGATAGTTTTATAATTTGCCTGAGCAAAACTTCCAGCTAAATTAATTGAAGTGGTAGTTTTACCTTCCTGGGATATCGGAGAAGTAACTAAAATGGTTTTCAACATATCTTTATCTAGTCGCGAGAATTTTATTCTTGTCCTCAAAGCACGATATGCTTCGCTAGCACTTGCATCAGGTTTCTTTGCAACAATAAATTCAAAATCTTTGTTGCCGCTTTCCATACCTTCTATTTGAGGAATCCAGGCAAGTATGTTGATATTTTTGTTAGTGATATCTTCTGGAGTTTTGACAGTGTTGTCTAAATAATTTCTTACAAAAGCAAAACCAATTCCCATTCCAATTCCAAGCACCAAACCGATTATTACGATCAACATTCGATTTGGTTTTGAAGGGCTTTTTGGCAATAATCCTTCATCAATAATTAGCACATTACCTAGAACGGACTGTTCATTAATAATTGCTTCTTGATATCTTTCTTCAAGAGCAGTATATGTTTTTTCATAGGCGTCTTGCTCTCTTTGTAATCGTGCTTGATCAACAGCCACAGTTGGAAGTTTGTATAATTTTTTATCGTATTCTGAATTTATCTCGCTTAACTTTCGGAACGAAGCCATAGACGATTGGTACTTTGTTTCTTCTTCTAAAACTTTGGCTGTTAATGCTTTTATTTCTTCGGGTGTTGCAGCTAAAACACCAGCTTTAAAAACAGAAAGTTGACTATTCAATCTTTGTGTAAGCTCATCAATTTTTGTATCGAATAGTTTTACTAACTGTGAATTCGGTCCCGCATCTTTAACTGCTTTATCTTTTTGTGCTTTTTGAAGAGCGATATCTTCCTGAAGTCTTTTAATGTAAGGCTCGTTGGCCAGGTTTTCAATGTAATTATTAATTTCCGGGTTTCGCTTTTTCAGTTCATCTTTATAGCCGCTTAAAGTACGTTCGGACGCAATTAGATCTATTTTAGTTAAGTTCATCTTTGCCTGAATATCGGATGATTCTTTTATCAATGCACTTGCTTGTTCCGGAAGCTGAACAATTCCCTTCTGTTCTTTATAATTCTTAAGTGCTTCTTCAACATTTTGGAGTTCAGATAATTTTTCATCTCTCTGTGTTGCTAAAAAATTCTTAACAGCAGTAAGCTGCATTCTGTTATATGATAAATTAATTTCCTTATAAGCCGCAGCATAACAATTTGCAACAAGAGCAGCTTCGTAAGGTGAAGGAGATTCGACTGCGACCTCGACAATATCCAGTCCGCGTTTTTGATCGATTGAAACTCTGGAACTCAACATCCTTACGATTGCGTCAGTAGATTTTAGCTGATCCGATGTACCCCCAAAATTTGATTGATCTTGCATTATTAAAGAAAAATTCTTTTTATTTAAACTAATCCTAAAAGTATCAATCAAAGCATTAGCAACTTTTTCTCTTAGCCGATAGCTTTTCAATATTTCAATTTCGTTTGCAATAAATCTATCACTTCCAAAATCTTGAAATTCTGGGAGTAATGATCCTTGTAAAACACTACCTTGCGGTTTGGAAATTCTCAATACAGTTGTCGATTTATAAATATTTGGTGCATTTACAGCATAAATAATAGCAACCAATAATCCAGAAAAACTAATAAGAAATATTGGAACAAAATTTAACTTTATGAGATTAATATAATCCCTAAGTGTATGAGTCTCTTGAATATTTGTACTATTTTTTTGAACGGTATTCACATTTCACCATTTAATTTCTTACAATGTTCATGACTAAAATAGTAAGTGATATTAACGCACTAAGCAAAGACATCCAAATACTAAAATTATCTCTGAAATACATTCGCGGTGAACCGGGAACGACTAATATATCACCAGCTTCAAGTTTAGGCACCTTTCGATATTTCGAGTCTAATTTTGATTCATATAACAAATCGTTATAATTAAATTTGATTAAAGTTTGAGTCGAATCCTGGTTTATTCTATAAATTCTTAAATCTTCAAGTTCAGCAGCATCAGTTGGACCTCCAGAAAATGATAATAAATCAGTTACCGAGGTATAGCTGGGTACGGTATATTTTCCAGGGTAACGAACCCAACCCCATACTGCAACTTTAATATTTACAGAATTTGGATCTGCATAATTAAAAAACCCGCCTTGGGGCTGGTATCTCATTCCCATAACATCGGCGCCCAATTCATAATCTTTTACTTGCCCGATTATCGATAACCCTGAAAAAAGAATTAGAAGCAAACTCCTTTTTATTATAGACATTTGATTTTCCTTCTGTTTATTTATTTCTCATTTAGCAATAGAGAAATCTTCATTGATGATATGAAACTTCCAACAAACCCTAACATTATTCCTATCAATAATACGATGATGTAAATGTATTGCATTTGGTAAGTGAATTTAAGACTTAAATAAACCTTAGTCAATAACGTGAAAACAATGTAAACCAACACGCAACAAATTAACGATGAGATCAATCCAATAAAAATTCCATTTAAAATAATTGGGATTTTCATTGTTTTTATATGTGCACCTACAAGCTTCATTGTCATATAAAGATTTCTATTTCCAAATATTTGAATTTTATTATTACTATAGACAAGATAGGTTGCAAATAATATTAATGTTACAGAAATTAAATAGATTATAACTTCAAATGATTTCAATAAATTTAAGATTCTAAAAACTGTTCTGTAATCGTAAACTACATCCGATACACCTTTCATACTTTTTAAATTCCCGGCAATGATATCAAGGTTGCTTTCATCAAAACTTTTTGGTTTAAGTTTAACAATGAAAGAATTTGGCAGCGGGTTCTGATCGAGAACTGTTTTAAATCCTTGCCCGGTTTCTTGTAAAAATAGTTTTTCGGCTTCATCTTTATCCACAAACTTTACATTCAAAACCGAGTTTTGATTTTGAATATTTTTTTTAAGCAAGTCGAGCTCATTATCAGAAAGAGTTTCATCCAAATAAACATTTATTTCAATTGATCGTTTAATCTTTTCGGAAAGTGAATTTGCACTTAAAAAAATAAAAATTGAAACAGTGCTTAGAATAACAGCAATTGTAGTAATAGAAATTGTAATTGCCGTTGCAATTGATGATTTTCTGAATATTCTAAAAGCTTCTTGAATGTAAAATAATATCATAACGATTTAGTAATTTGATTCATCAGTCCAGCGGAGAATTTTCCATTTATTGTTTTGATTTTTTGCCAAAGTTAAGTTTGCTCTTCCATCAACATAAATAATATCAGTAGGATTGAATGTAATTGTCAAGTTAAAACTTCTTACAACTCTAGTTGAATCACCTGTGATGGAAATAATATTATTCCAAATTAAATCCAAGCGTTGAGAATTTTGAAATAGTCCATATGTAACTCGCATTTCATCATCTCTTCCCCACGAAACATCGGCAGCTAAATCGTAATCGCGATAAGTAAATGAAAAGTTTTTATCTAACAATTGATTATAAATTACAGTATCTCGAAACGAATATGCATATTGAAAATTTTGAAACACACCGTCAATTTTGCTTTGATCGCTAATCAGACTGTTGTTCTGACCGATAGTTTCATCAATACCTGGTGCAAATGGATTTATACATGAATTAAAAGCAAGAGCAAGCAGACAATATATGGTCAAATGTTTAATACAACCTCCCTTTCAAATCACTCCAGCTTTTTGAATTATTTTTTCGAAAATCATTCCATTCAACAATAACCCATTGATTTCTTGAATCCAAATATATTTTGAACTGTGTATTACCGGTATAGTCGCCGGATATAGATTGATCACTTGCTACCAGCGTAAGTTTATATTCGAATTGATAGATAGCGCTATCACCAAAAGTCGTGTTGCTGGAATTAAATAATGACAGTGTAATTGATTTTCCTTGAGATGAAATGGATTTTAAATTTCTAAAGTATTGACGCTCTGACTCTAGGCTCCAATTATTTAATGATGGATATTGAGAATTTGACCCTGCCGAAGGAAAATATTTAAAACTCTTTTTTAGAAATGATCCATCAACAAAAGAAGCTAAATAATTTTCCAAAATTTTATCTTCCAATGAAGCCTTAAAATTGCTAAATAAAATATCCGGCGTTGTAGCCGGTATAATATTATTGCCCGAAGTCGTTGGTTCTTCCGAATCACGGGTTGTAAGTAAATCACATGAAGCCAGACCAATCAATAAGAAAATAAATGCAGTTTTCATTTTGAAAAAAACATTATTAATCTTGAAGAATAATTTTCATCAAAGTCTGAACTGTCATAATTACCATAAATCCTAAAACATTTGTAACCAGCTTTAGTCATTTCAAATTCAATTTTTTGCTTTGAATACAATTTAACTGACTCCACATATTTTCTCTCACTAAATTCATTTGAAATGGTAATTTCTTTTTCGACCCGGTCATTAATTATTCTTCGACTTTCTAAAATAGATTTATCATTTAATTTCTTTACGGAAGTACCAATTAAATTCAATCGAAGAAATTTTTCAT
>Ga0233420_10001119_pt1 | contig 10454 bp, 8 predicted proteins | sample Watercolumn_Mata_4_FD_183009 | JGI IMG/M metagenome (GOLD analysis project Ga0233420, IMG submission 183009) | Freshwater microbial communities from Lake Matano, South Sulawesi, Indonesia - Watercolumn_Matano_2014_102_MG | ecosystem: Environmental > Aquatic > Freshwater > Lake | place...
GGGTCAGGGCGGTATTGAGTTCCACGGGGGATAATTCATCGGCCAGGCGGGTTCTCAGAATGCCGCCATCTTCCTTGCCCAGATCGGCGGCCACCGAATACCAAACATAGGCCTCAATCAGGTTTCGGTCCACGCCGTCCCCGCGCTGGTACATTTCCGCCAACACCATGGCCGCACCCGGTTCGCCATTTTCCGCCGCCCGGCGGAACCAGCGGGCCGCCTCGGCATGATCTTCGTTCAAAGCCAGCCCATAATAGTGCATCAACCCCAGTTTGGCCTGGCCGGTTGGATGTCCCTCATGGGCGGCCTTCTCATACCATTGGCAGGCCAAGGCGTAGTCTTGCTCGACTCCCAGCCCTCGCATGTAGAGGTTACCCAGATTGACCTGGGCGCTCGGATCCCCGCGCCTGGCCAGTGGTTCGAATTGGGAGAAGGCCTCCCGCCATTGTTTGGCTTCCACCGCCGCGAGTCCCTTGCTCAGGTCGGCGGCATGCGCGGGGATGGCCAGGAGAAGAACCCATCCCGCCAGTCTTGACAGCGTCAGCACCGGCAATGGTCCGTCGTAAGGATGAGCTTGCCGATATGCCGGCAACTTTGCATGTGTGCGTGCGCTCTCCAGGCCTCACTCAAGGGGAAGGTCGAATCGATAACGGGCCGAAACTCCCCCGATTCGATCCTGGGCCAAATTCGGGACCGAATGGCCCTGGCCAGTCGTGATTTTTCTTCCAGCGGACGAGAGCGCAGCGTCGACCCCATGATGGTCAATCTTTTCAGCAATAGCGGAGCAAGGTTGATCTCGGTTTTCGCTCCTCCCTGCACGGCAATCAGCACAAGCCGGCCTTGCGGCGCCAGGATGGCCAGGTGCCGGGACAGGTAAGGGCCGCCGATGATATCCAGGATCATGTTCACCCCGTCGCCTTGGGTCAGTGACTTTACGCGCTCGGCGAAATCCACCTCCCGGTAAGGAATGGCCTCGGCGCCGAGTTTTTCGCATGCCCCGCATTTTTCCGGGCTACCGGCGGTGGCCAGTACCCGGGCGCCAATCATTCTGGCGAGTTGAATGGCGGTTATACCGATCCCACTGGTTCCTCCTTGCACAAGTAGCGTTTCGCCGGAGCGGAGGCGCCCGAGTTCGAAGACATTCGCCCAGACGGTAAAAAGGGCCTCCGGGAGTCCAGCCGCCTGGATCAGGGTCAGGTTGGACGGCACCGGCAGGCACAGGCGGGCCGGGGCCAGGCAATACTCGGCGTAGCCGCCGCCCGTGACCAGCGCGCAGACGACAGCCCCCGGAGTCGGTTCGGAAACACCGGACCCCACTGCCACGATGCGCCCGGCCACCTCAAGACCCGGAATATCCGAGGCGCCCGGCGGGGCGGGGTATAAGCCTTTTCTTTGCAGGATGTCCCCCCGATTGACACCGGCCGCCGTGACCTCGATCAGCACCTCGCCAGGTCCGGGTTTCGGGATGGGGCGTTCAGTCAGGGTCAGGACGGTTTCATCCCCGGGCTGCTCGAAAACAATGGCTTTCATGAGGCCTGGCGGATCGGACATCGTGATATGGGTTTCAACTGGTTTTTGGATGCAGGATCGTATTGCGGGGAGGCTGGCTGGTATCCGGATCAGGATAATCCAGGGTGAAATGCAGACCCCGGCTTTCCTTGCGCAGCAGCGCGGAGCGGATGATGAGTTCCGCCACGATGGCCAAGTTGCGCAATTCCAGCAGGTCGTTGGTCACCCGGAAGTGACCATAATATTCGGCGATCTCCTGCTTGAGCAATTCGACTCTCCGCAAAGCCCGCTCCAGACGTTTGTCGGTGCGAACGATGCCCACGTAGTCCCACATGAAGCGGCGGATCTCGTCCCAATTGTGGGCGACCACGACTTCCTCGTCCGAGTCGGTGACTTTCGATTCATCCCATTCGGGCAGCTCCGGAGGAAGGGGACGCTCGTCCAGGGTCGACAGGATGCGCTCGGCGGCCTGGCGGGCGAAGACGAGACACTCCAGCAGCGAATTGCTGGCCATTCGATTCGCGCCATGCAAGCCGGTACAGGCCGCTTCCCCGATGGCGAGCAATCCCGGCACGTTGGTACAGGCCCGGTGATCCGTCAGGATTCCGCCGCAGGTATAGTGCGCGGCCGGAACGACGGGGATCGGATCACGCGTGATGTCGATGCCAAGCTCCAGGCATTTGGCGTGGATGGTCGGAAAGTGACGGATGACCGACTCGGCGGGGCGATGGGAAATGTCCAGGAACACGCAATCGGCTCCCAGCCGTTTCATTTCGTGGTCGATGGCGCGCGCCACGATGTCTCTGGGGGCGAGTTCCCCCCTCGGATCGAAGCGATGCATGAACGGGGTTCCATCCCTGAGGATCAAGCGCCCGCCTTCACCGCGTACGGCTTCCGAGATCAGGAACGATCGGGCATGGGGGTGGAACAGGCAGGTTGGGTGGAATTGGATGAATTCCATGTTGGCGATGCTGGCGCCGGCACGCCAGGCCATGGCGATGCCGTCCCCGGTCGCGATATCGGGATTGCTGGTATAAAGGTAAACCTTGCTGGCTCCCCCCGATGCGATCACCACGTAACGGGCGCGAAAAGTCTCGACGCGCTGGGTGTGACCGTTCAGCAGATAGACCCCGAGAACGCCCGGATAATGCGGGTTTTCGGAACGATCGCGAATCAGGTCGATGGCATTGTAATACTCGTAAAGCTGAATATTGGGGTGCTGACGCGCCTTTTGCTCCAGGGATGTCTCGACGGCCCTGCCGGTGGCGTCCGCCGCATGCACAACGCGGCGGTGGGTGTGCCCCCCCTCGCGCGTCAAGTGCAACTGACCCGAGCCCGTCTCGGATTCCACCTCCGTGAAGGGGACTCCCTGGTCCAGCAGCCAGTCGATACAGTCCTTGCCTTGAGAGACGACCAACCGGACGGTTTCAGGATCGCAAAGCCCCGCTCCGGCATTGAGGGTATCCTGTATATGTGACGCTATCGAGTCCTCGGCGTCGAGGACCGCGGATATGCCTCCCTGCGCATAGAGTGTGTTCGATTCCAGGATTCCCGTTTTGGAAATCACCGCGACACTGGCCTGATCCGCTAGTCTCAGAGCGAGGCTGAGCCCCGAAGCTCCGCTTCCGATTATCAAGACGTCAAAACAAGGTGAGTTCATCGGAGATTTGGACCATGCCATGTCAGTTGTCCGTACTTTAACCGAATTCGATCGCTTATCGATGATCCTCCGTCCTGTCGCGGGCGATGAGACCAACGAGCCGCTGATTGTATGGCGATGACTAAACAACGATAATTCAGTGTTCACGGGCGCATTCACGGATCTCGGATCAGCGAACCCGCAAGGCCGGCTCCGCACCACACTCATGCAGTTGATTTCCTTGAATCCGCCGCTGATAGCGGTCACAACCGCCATCGACCCACTGGCGTAACTACAGGAAGGCTTCCCGAGATGGGAGAAGAACTTGACGAGGAACTGGTTAGGCGTGTCCAGCGAGGTGACAAGAAAGCCTTCGACGTCTTGGTAAGAAAATACCAGCACAAAATAGCGCAATTGATCAATCGCTACATCAAGGACCCGCATGAGGCGCTCGATGTGGCTCAGGAAACCTTCATCAAGGCTTACCGCGCCCTCCCGGGTTTTCGTGGCGATAGTGCTTTCTACACCTGGCTCTACCGTATCGCCATCAACACGGCGAAGAACCATCTCTCCATGAGGAGTCGCCGTCCCTCGGACGATGAAATAGAAATCGAGGATGCGGAACAATTCGAGTCCGGGGGGCGTCTGAGAAACCATGAAACCCCTGAGGGCATGTTGTTGAGCGAGGAAATAGCGGCCGCGATCCAGGATGCCCTTCATCATCTTCCCGATGAACTCAGGACGGCCATCACTCTCAGGGAATTCGACGGTCTGAGCTATGACGAAATAGCCCAAGTCATGGGATGTCCGGTTGGCACCGTGAGATCCCGCATATTCCGTGCCCGTGAAGCCATCGACAAGAAGCTTGAACCCCTGATACGGTAATTGCCATGAACAACCAAGACATGACTGAAAATTTGAGCGCTCTTCTGGATGAAGAGCTGGAATACAAGGACAGCCTCCCGCTCTGGACGCGGATTGGCCAGGATCGCGCGCTCGGCGAAAAAATGCACCGTTACGGCATCGCCAGGGAATGCATGCACTTCGAACGACCGCTTCTGATTGATATGGGCTTCGCCGATCGGATCAGCCAGGCCATCGCCGAAGAGCCTACCATTTTGGCGCCGCGAGCCGTGCGGCGGAAATATCGGGAGAGGCTGGCCACACTGGCCTTGGCGGCTTCGATCGCGGTACTGGCCGTATTCGTGGGTCGGTCGCTCAATGAGTATTCTCCGATGAGGGCCAACGCCATGTTGGCGCGGGTCGACCTGGGCGCCTCCACCGTGCAGGCTTCCATGGAGCCCGAGTTACGAGATTATCTGACCTTGCATAACGAGTCCGCCTACATGGCGGGAGCTCAGGGTCTGTTGCCATCCATTCGGCTGGTTAGCGGATCAGCCTCCCATTAGTAGAGGCGGATCGATCGGCCGTGCTGAAGTTTTTTGTTGATATTCGTGGGGTAACGCTACTGATAGGAGCGTGCGCGCTGTATTCGGTTCAGGTCGGATCGGTGGAAGCGATCACCCCTCCACGGACCGTTACCGATTGGCTGCTCAACATGCGGCAAGCGGCGAGTTCATTGAGTTACCAGGGCATCGTGGCCTACATCAAGGATCAGCAGGTAGATAGCTTTAAGCTATATCATCGGGTCAGCGAGGGTCATGAACGCGAGCGGCTGATTTCCATGAATAGCCCTTACCGCGAGGTGATACGCGCCGATGGAAATGTTGCGTGCTACTCCGCCGATGGTCAGCAGGTTGTCGTGGAAACCAAGCCCTCGAATCAAGCCCTGTTCATGAGTTTGCCGAAAGACACGTCCACCATCGAGCGCTTCTACCGCATCAATCTCAGGGGGCAGGAATATGTCGCGGGGGGATTGACTCAGGTTGTTGCCCTCGAACCGCGAGACGCCTTCCGATACACTCGGCTATTCTGGATCGATACATCCACATACCTGCCTTTGAAGCTGGATGTGTTGAATGAGGATGGGCAGTCCGTGGAACAGATGGTTTTTACCACGATCAACGCCAAGGAACCCATAGCCGCTACGGATCTCGAACCATCGCCACGCACGAGCACGGCCATGACCCGGATCCGTCACCGGGAGTCCAAGCCTGTGGGGAAGCTCAAGTGGACGTTGGAGGACGTCCCCGAGGGTTTCCAGATCGTGTCCTATTCGGCTCTCAAACGGCCTCCTTCGAACTCAGCCATCGAGCATATCTTGCTGAGTGATGGCTTTTCTTCGGTCTCCGTCTATATCGAATCCAAGGAGGGTGGCATTAACACGGGAACTTACCGTATGGGCGCCATCAGCGTGGATACCGTGGTCGTTGGCGGCCACCTGGTGACCGTGGTGGGAGAGGTGCCGATGAAGAGCGTGGAGCGTATCGCCAGCGGCATAAAACAGCGCTAGCCGCCGCCCGACAGGCCTGTGTCACCCGAAATCGCGAGGTTTGCGCATGCGCTGGTCCCGATCTAGTGATTCACAAGACTCCGAATGAATACACGCCATCTTGGCGTCCAATTTTGATAGCATCCGGGCTTGACATAAAATTCTCTTCCAGAGTAACCCCCCATGAAATCGGAGTATTTCCGCCATCACTGATTCGAGCTCGGAAACGCCGACCATCAGAGCGCCAACCCTAGCCGTGCGGCGCAATAATCATGTTTGCGTGGCTTTCACCTGCAATAATCCTAGAAACGGCAGTTGACCGCTTCATCTGAAACTTAAGTGCCTGCGATGACTAAAAATTGCCTTGTGATTGGAGCCCGCCGGCTGGGTGAGGCCGCTGCGTGCCCGAGAGCACGGTTCCCGAGCCGCCTGGCGGCGTTGCTCCTCCTGACAGGGGGCTGCCCTGCGCGTCGTCGCGCCTTGCCGGACAGATCGGGAACCGCACTCTCGAACACGCCCAACCGCCGTTTCTAGGATAATCAGGTTCATTCGATCGTGAACCTGGATGGCATCGACTATTCATCTGAAAACCGCCGTTGCCGCTTCGGGGTCTGGTCCCCTCATCGGCGGTCAATCCGGCACCGTGCACCATCCCTGCGCTTAACGTTCACCGAGATTAACATTCCTGGAGCTTACTGATGTTGAAAGCCAAATGGCCTTTCCTTCCGCTGACTTTTGCCCTGGTCGCTTGGGCCTTGCCCGGTTACGCGCAACTCCCCGATTTCACCGCGCTGGTCGAGCAAAACAACGCGGCTGTCGTGAATATCAGCACCACCCAGAAAGTGGCTGCCGGCGAGATGCAGCCGCAATGGCCGGAGGGGCTGGAGGGTCCGGAAGGCATACCCTTCGATGACTTGTTGAGGCGGTACTTCGGCGAGGGTGGTCCGGGAATTCCCGGCGTGCCCGGCGGCCCTGGCGGTGGTGAGCCGAATGAAGCCAAGTCGCTGGGCTCCGGTTTCATCATATCGGCCGATGGTTATGTGATCACCAACCACCATCTGATCAAGGATGCGGAGGAGGTCGTCGTTCGACTTCAGGATCGACGCGAACTGGTCGCCAAGATCGTGGGATCGGACAAGCGCAGCGACATTGCCCTGCTGAAGTTGGAGGCCAAGGAACTCCCCGTGGTCAAGCTGGGCTCCTCCGAGGAGCTCAAGGTTGGCGAGTGGGTGCTGGCCATCGGGTCGCCGTTCGGATTCGATCACTCGGTCACGGCCGGCATCGTGAGCGCCAAGGGCCGCAGCCTGCCCAGCGACAACTATGTGCCCTTCATTCAAACGGATGTCGCGATCAATCCGGGCAATTCCGGCGGACCGCTGTTCAACCTCGATGGCGAGGTGGTTGGCGTGAATTCGCAGATCTACAGCCGGACGGGTGGGTTCATGGGGCTTTCCTTCGCCATTCCCATGGACGTGGCCCTACAGGTCGTCGAGCAGCTCAAGGCGCAAGGCAAGGTGTCCCGCGGCTGGCTGGGCGTGCAGATTCAGGATGTCACGCGCGAACTGGCGGAATCCTTCGGCATGAAAAAGCCCCAGGGCGCACTGGTCGCCAAGATATTGCCGAAGAGCCCGGCCGAGGCGGCCGGACTCCAGATAGGCGACATCATCGAGCAGCTCAACGGCAAGGAGATCGAATCATCCGCCGCGCTGCCGCCCATGGTGGGAACCACCAAGATCGGTGAAACCGCGAGGTTGAAGGTCTTGCGTCAAGGCAAGTTGATCGAGGTGCCGATCAAGATCGGCATGCTGCCGGATGAAGAGCCCGAGATGGCCAAGGGCGATGAACCTTCCACAGGCGACAAGGTATCTCGGCTCAATCTGGCCGTAGCCAACCCGACGCAGGAGCAGCGCGAACAGCTCGAACTGCCCAAATCGGGCGGTGTCATGGTCATGGGCGTGAAGCCTGGTCCGGCGGCCGACGCCGGCCTGCGCAAGGGCGATGTGATCCTCCGCATCCAGGATCAACCGATCCGCGACGTTCGCCAGTTTGGCGAGATCGTGAACGGTCTGCCGAAAGGCAGGACCGTGGCGCTGCTCGTACAGCGGCGGGGCGGCACGCAATTCCTGGCCCTGAAACTCAAGGACTGAGTCAGTGACGGAACAACGACACATACGCAATTTTTCCATTATCGCGCACATCGATCATGGTAAATCGACCCTGGCGGACCGTTTCATCCAGACCTGTGGGGGCCTGAGCGAACGCGAGATGTCCGCTCAGGTGCTCGATTCCATGGATATCGAACGCGAGCGCGGCATCACCATCAAGGCGCAGAGCGTCACACTGGATTACCAGGCCAGGGATGGCGTGACCTATCAGCTCAACCTCATCGACACGCCGGGCCATGTCGACTTCTCCTATGAAGTGTCGCGTTCCCTGGCGGCCTGCGAGGGCGCATTGCTGGTGGTGGACGCCGCTCAAGGCGTGGAGGCGCAGAGCGTCGCCAACTGTTACACGGCGATCGAACAGGGTCTGGAGGTGATTCCGGTCCTCAACAAGATCGATCTCCCCTCGGCCGAGCCGGAGCGCGTCTGCACGGAAATCGAGGAAATCATCGGCGTGCCCGCCGACGAAGCCTTGAAAATCAGCGCCAAGACCGGTCTCGGCGTCGATGAGCTCATGGAGCAACTGGTCGCCAAGGTGCCGTCGCCCAAGGGTAATCCCGATGCGCCGTTGCAGGCGCTGATCATCGACTCCTGGTTCGACAACTACCTCGGCGTCGTCTCGCTGGTGCGCGTCGTCAACGGCTCCATCCAGCGCAAGCAGAAAATCCTCCTGATGTCGACCGGCAAGAGCCATCTGGTCGACAAACTCGGTGTTTTCACGCCCAAGCCACTGAACAAGGAAGCCCTGCGGACCGGCGAGGTCGGCTTCGTCATCGCCGGCATCAAGGACATCTTCGGCGCGCCGGTGGGCGACACCATCACCGCCGCCGACCAACCCTGCGCCGAAGCCTTGCCTGGCTTCCAGCAGGTGCAGCCGCGGGTGTTCGCCGGGCTCTATCCGGTCGAATCGGACGATTACGAGGATCTGCGCGAGGCGCTCAATAAACTCCACCTGAACGACGCCGCCTTGAATTACGAGCCGGAAACCTCGCAGGCGCTGGGTTTCGGTTTCCGTTGCGGTTTCCTCGGCATGCTGCACATGGAGATCATCCAGGAACGGCTGGAGCGCGAATACGACCTTGATCTCATCACCACGGCGCCGACGGTAGTCTACGAGGTGCTCAAGACCGACGACTCGACGGTCGAGATCGACAACCCCTCCAAGTTGCCTCCGCCCAACGAAATCGTCGAGATTCGCGAGCCGATCATCGAGGCCAATATCCTGGCGCCGCAGGATTATCTGGGCAACGTGATCAGTCTGTGCATCGAGAAACGCGGAGTACAGAAGCGCATGCAGTTCATGGGGGGGCAGGTATCCATCAGCTTCGAGCTGCCGCTCAGCGAGGTGGTGCTCGACTTTTTCGATCGGCTCAAATCCGTGAGCCGCGGCTTCGCCTCCTTCGACTATGAGTTCCTGCGTTTCCAGGCGGCCCCACTCATCAAGCTCGATATTCTCATCAACGGCGAGCGGGTCGACGCGCTGTCCCTGATCGTCCATCGCGACATCAGCCAGTCCCGCGGCCGCGATCTGGTCGAGCGGATGAAGGATTTGATCCCTCGGCAGATGTACGAGGTGGCGATCCAGGCCGCGATCGGTTCCAAGATTATCGCCCGCTCCAGCGTCAAGGCCATGCGCAAGAACGTCCTCGCCAAATGCTATGGCGGCGATATTACCCGCAAGAAGAAATTGTTGGAAAAGCAGAAAGCCGGCAAGAAACGCATGAAACAGGTCGGCAAGATAGACATTCCGCAAGAGGCCTTCCTGGCCGTCCTTCGCGTCAACAAGGAATCATAGATGGATTACGATTTTTCGTTTTTTCTGGTGCTGGCCACCTTTGTGACCGGCGTCATCTGGGGTGGATACCTGTTATTGCTGCGCTGGCGATTGGCCGCTGCGGACCGGCCGGAACCGATGTGGGTCGAGTATTCGCGATCGTTTTTCCCGGTCGTTCTGGTCGTGATGCTGCTTCGTTCCTTTTTGGTCGAGCCGTTTCGCATTCCGTCCGGCTCCATGATGCCGACCTTGCTGATCGGCGATTTCATTCTCGTCAATAAATTCGCCTATGGAGTGCGTCTCCCCGTCGTCAACACCAAGATCATCGAAGCCGGTTCGCCCAAGCGTGGCGATATCGTGGTGTTTCGCTTCCCCAAGGATCCCACGGTGGATTACATCAAGCGGGTGGTCGGCCTGCCGGGTGACCGAATCGGCTACTACAACAAGCAGATTTACATCAACGGCACACCCATCAAGCAAACCCCGCTCGGACAATACTTCGGCGGCAGCCAGGGCGCGAGCATGGACGGCGAGTCCCTGTTCAGCGAGGAATTGGGCGACGTCACTCACGATATACTCGCCAGAATCGGCGAGCCGTCCGCTCGCGAGGGTGAATTCGTGGTGCCCGCCGGCCAATATTTCGCGATGGGCGACAATCGTGACAACAGCAACGACAGCCGTTTCTGGGGCGCCGTGCCCGAGGCGAACCTGGTCGGGCGCGCGTTCTTTATTTGGATGAGTTGGGATTCCGGCAAGCCCGGCATCTCCTTCAACCGGATAGGCACCATCCTGGAATGATCCGGTATTATTCCAGCCGGCTTCCCGGGCGAACGGTTCAGTCCGACCAGCGGGGCATGACGTTCCTGTATTTTCTGGTCATGCTCGCCGTGTGGGGATTGCTGGCAAGACTGGCCTTTCAGCGGGTCCCCCTGTACCTCAATAACGCCAAGTTGGCGGCATCCCTGGAAAGTTTGAAGG
>Ga0233420_10001120_pt1 | contig 10453 bp, 7 predicted proteins | sample Watercolumn_Mata_4_FD_183009 | JGI IMG/M metagenome (GOLD analysis project Ga0233420, IMG submission 183009) | Freshwater microbial communities from Lake Matano, South Sulawesi, Indonesia - Watercolumn_Matano_2014_102_MG | ecosystem: Environmental > Aquatic > Freshwater > Lake | place...
GATTCCGGATGGACATGTGGGCGTGGGCGGCGGTTCATTTGCTAACACCGTGCTGCGTGAGCGAATTGACAACGGCTATGGTTTTGCCATTCGTGAATTAGACAGCGGCAAAGTGATCGTCACTTACGTGACCACCGACAGCCCGGCCGACAAAGCTGGAATCAAAGTGGGCGCGGAAGTGACCGAGTTCAACGGTCTGCCCATCAAAGACGCTATCACCAAAGCAGACGCATCTCTTGCGGGTCCGTTTTCGCAAGAACCTTACAAACGCTACCAACAAACCCGCTATCTCTTGCGCGACAAGTTGGGCGCAGAGGCAACCGTGAAATTTGTGAACGCCAACGGTCAAACGCAAACTGCCAAGATTATCGCAATCGCTGAACGAAACAGCTACAGCGTAACTTCCATCTTTCGCGGCTTCGATTCAAATGCCCTGCCCGTCGAATCCAGAATCCTTGACTCGGGCGCGGGCTATATCAAGATCAGCACCAACAGCGACGATCTTAATCTGATCATCCGACTCTTTGAACGCGCGCTCAAAGTGTTCGCCGCCAACGACGTCAAGGGCGTGGTCATTGACATGCGCCAGAACAGCGGTGGCGCGCCGTTGGGTTTGGCGGGTTTTTTCTACGACAAAGAAATTCTGTTAGGTCAGTTGCAGTATTACAGCGAGAAGAGCGGCAAGTTTGAGAACGAGGGACCGCGCCAAAAAATTCTGCCCAACGTCAATCAATATAAATTTGACAAACTGGTGTTGATGGTTTCGTTTGCGTGCTTCAGCGCGTGCGAGATCGAGTCGTACGGTTTTTCCAAAGTGCCGGGCGCCATCGTCGTCGGCGCAAGCTCGTCTGCCGGGGTTGAGGCAGAAGTGGCGCGGGGTCAGTTCCGATTGCCCGAAGGGTTGAGTATGCAAATTTCCACCGGGCGTTTTCTAAACCCGGATGGTTCGATCTTTCTGGAGGGCGTGGGGGTTCAACCGACTGTTAAAGTTCCTGTGGATGAAAAGTTCGCGCTCTCAAGTGAGGATGTAGTTTTGAAAACGGCGGAAGCGGCTGCGCTTGGCAAAGCCATCGGCGGCGGCACAAGCGGAAGTGGACCCACCTTTGCTTCGGCTGCCGACTCTCGCAAGGCGCTCGGCACTATCAAGACTCTGGAAGATGTGGCGAAGGAAAAATACAAGGACACCGAACTCTCGCAAGCGGGCAAGACTTACACTTACACCATCGGAGCGACGAGCGCGCAAAGTTTAATGTGGATCACCGGTTGGTGCGCGACCACGCAAGCGATCCTTGACGACAATAACAAAAACATCACCTACACATTTTCGATGAATGGCAAGCCGCTGGATATTACTCAGTTCGCAGTGTTAGAGGGAAAACAAGGGACGCAGTTCTGCAAACTTTACATGATGTCAGTTTCGAATTGGCCCAAAGGCGATACCAAGCTCGAAACGAAAGTAACGTTTGCTAATAAGATCAACGATGGCACCGCCGATTATCCGGCGGGCGCACATTCGTACGTGTATACGGTAACAGCACCGTAAACATAAAAACCGACGCGGTCTCAAAGACCGCGTCGGTTTTTTTATTGTAGAGCCGTTGCGTATGTTGTTGTAGAGCCGTTGTATCGCAACGTCTCTACTCAGTCGGTGTAGGCTGCTTCGGTGCGGTCAATGCCGCAAGCTGCGCCCTCAGAGCGGCTTCGCGTTCCTCGTACGTTTTGCGAATTTCGGCAAAAGCCTCATCGGTTTTGGCTCTGCCCATTACTTGCAGTTCCCGACCCGACATCGGCGCGAGTAACAACGCCGCCACCGACCCGACCACTGCGCCGCAAAACGCCCCGGCAATGAAACTGAATGTGCGTTGCATAGCAATCTCCTGATTTAGAAATTGGATCTTAGAAGTTGGAATCCAAATTCCAACTTCTAGCTGTTCATTATATGCCTCTTGGCAATCTCCACCAACTCACTCATTGGTCGCAGGTCGCCAATTGGCATCGCGCGGTTGGCGGTGGAGGTGTGCGTATACTGTTTCACCGGACTCCCCGCCGGAAGTTTACGACTCGCCGCGCGAAAATCGTTTTTGGTCATCCAGCCGCATACATACACTCGCTGACCGTAGATCCAGATATTCCCCCAGTCGCTTGGCGCGATGATATGCGTCTGGGTAAGCGTTGAACTGTGCAGCCCGATCTCGCCGCGCGGCGCGCGCGCGACGGCGACATACAGCAGCGAATAAAATTTTTGGCTCACCGTCGCGCGTGTGCGCGGCAATAATCGCACTCGCTCGTGGATCGCAGAGCGATTTGCATCTTGCCCGCCCACTTCAATGGTGATCGGTTCACTCTCGTTTGTCTTCAAGGCAATCTCGCCCAACGGCTTCCACTCGTGACCGTTCACCCAGAGCGCGGGGGGTGTGTAAACTAAAAAGGCGGGCAAATTTTTTGCCAACGCCTTTTCTGTTTCAGACGAATGACGCGCTTCAAGCCCGGTGACAAAACCGAAGATGTAAAGATCGTTTTCTTCCATACGCTTGCTCTCGAACTGATCTTCGGGGATCAACGCTTGCGCCTCTAACGCCCAAGATGGATCGTTATGCAAGGAAGCGATCTTGAAACGGTTGTAGATCAAATGACTCTTCAGGTCGCATCGCCTGCCGCCAATCGCCAGATCAAACTTGTCCACTTCGGTGAACGGCGTCGCGCCCAGTCGTTGATACGGCACCGACTCATTTTCAAACCAGCGGCGCACCGCCATTTCAAACGCCACGCCTGCCACAATTTTTCGCAAACGGTCTGCCTTCTTTAAATGCATCCGGTTGTGCGTATAGTGAAGCGAGTCGCGCGCGTATTGCACACCGGCGATGGAGAATTGGGTGTCGTAGGGAAGAACGAGAATATCAGGCGCGGTCAGCGGCATTACTTAATGCGGCGAATAGGCAGAATGATGATGGCGATCAAGATGATGATGGTGATCGCGCTCGCCGCTAATGTCCACTGACGAAGCGGCGACAACTCCGGTGTTACCGTCACGGCATGGGCACCAGCCTCCGCCCAAAACCCGACCAACCCCAACGCCGTTGGCGTCGCCTGAATCGTTTGCCCATCTAGCATCACTTTCTGATAGGGATAAGCGGAGTAAGCGAGTTGGACAAAGGCGCGTTGAGGGAGAGAGAAATTTATCTTCACTAAATCATTCGTCAGCGCGTAATCTTTGATCTCGACCAGCACACTGTTGGCGTCGTTAACTTGAACCACGTTGTTTGCCTGCGGAGTCACTGTCGCAATAATCGGGGCGTGTTTGGTTTGCCACAAGATCGCTTCGCCTGTTTGCATCACTCGTTCCGCGCCATCTAAACGTGTCACCGTTGAGTCGGTGGTGATGTATCGAATGTCAAGTTGATAAAGCAGATCGAGGGTCTCGCTTCGCAGTCGCCTATCTTTCGCGTCTGCCTCCAATGATGTGATGACGTGATATGCCAGTGTATGAATTTTATTTGGCGCGTCAGGGATTTGACCCAACAACCCCGGTTGCCCGCTCCACATTGAAACGGAGAAGGCGTTGGTGTAGCCGCCTCGCAGATCATAAAGGCGCGATGTTTTGTCACCCGATTGCCTCAACATGTTCCAGATCGGTTGTCGTCCCAAACGATCTCCGGAATAGATGTCAGGATATTTAATGTTGACCCAAAGTGAGGTTGGAATTAAATCGGCGAGGAAGACTAAACATATCGCAACGCCCACGCGTTCCAAAACAAAATCGCTGCCGATAACGGATTGCATAAAACGAGAAATTTGATTTACCCGGCTCCGCAACCGTTCGCCGACCAGATGAACTAACACACCTGTTAAAGCCGAGGCAGGCGCGATCAGGATCATTAAATACAAACCTGGTGAGGTGCCAGTCACGTACGCTAAATTTCCAAAAGGCACAGTGTGGAAGATCGCGTCAAAGAGAGAAGGAAAGTAGGCGGGCGTAAATGTCATAAAGACGGCAATGGCAAATTGCAAAACGAGCGCGGCGCTCTTCCAGTAATGGCTGATAACGATAAAGAAAATTGCCAGCACCGCAAAAAATAAAATAGAGTTGCCAACATACCCGCCGAACCAATCGGAGTAATAGCTGTCCTTGAAGATCAAAACATTTTCGAGTCTGACTACGGGCAGCCCAAAAGCATTTCGATCTAGCATCCCGCCGATGGTTACAAGTGCTTGCTCAGCAAATGTTGGAACGATCTCATAAAGAGCCACGACGAGTCCGGCGAGATGAGCGGAGACGACAAGAATGACCCGCCGCAATCCAAGTGGAATGCGTATCGCCGTTCCGTCCAAGAGACGAGTCACGACATAAATGCAGCCCAAGGCAATTGCCCACGCGGCATACAGTTTGTGTGTCCACACCATTGCGCCAAGGGTGAGAGCAAGCGCCGCCCAGAGTTTGTGTTTGTTTTGTTCTTCAGTAGCAAGTCGTTCGATGAGATAAAGTTGTAACGGCAGTAGAGCAATAAAGGGTGAGACCGATAATTTGCCGACGATGAGGAGCAAATGGTAACGATAAAATGTTCCGCTCCACGCCAGCGAGGCGGCAGCCCCTGCGACTCGGGAGCCGGTTAATTGGCGCACGTACAAATACATGGGATACGCCGAGACGATATGCAAAATCAAAAGAGTTAATTCGGCGGCATCTTCCACATTGCGCGTGAGGAAACTGATCCAGGCAACAAGATAATAATATGCCGTGCTATAAAATTGCAAAAAGGGGTGCCCGAAGTAAGCGTAGTTTGACCAGAAGGCAAACCCATTGCCGTCTTTGATCGATTCGCGGATCGCCCACGGCGTGCCAATGTGCGCCATGGCATCGCCTGCGCCAACGTTTCCCGGTTGAATCAAATAGCTCCCCAACAAAAACGCCGAGACGCCGATGAACATAAATAAGCGGATTCGATTCTCCAACGTCGCCCGTAGCCAACGTGATAACGATTGATCGATCACTTCCAGATATAACACGGTGACGCCGCCAACCGCTTCCAAAGCTCTCAACGCCCAACGACCCGTATACAACGTCTCAACCCAATCGGGAGCGGGCGGCCACGGCACGTACGATACGGGTGGTGTATAGCCGCGAATGATTCGCCAATACAGCAAGTCAAACGCAAAAAAGATCAGCGTCGTCCAAATGATGATCTGCCCATACTGAGTTGCCCATTTCTTTGATGACTCAACCCAAGATTTGATCATTCTTCTTTACTAAACTGCAAACAATAATGATGAAACGTATTGCTGACCCAGGCGCTGTTTAAACCAAACGGCGCGAGACGTTGATTGTCCTGCATCCAAATCTTTTCATCTTTAAGCGTGTAGGTTTTACTTAATCGCCGCGCAATGTCCCATGCCAACGGATAAATCTTCCCGCCCTTCTTGACGTTTTTGACGATGATCGTCAAATAGGCTTTGTCTTTAAGTAGTGGGTGAAGCGATTCGTAAATGCGGCAGAGCTGCTCGACGAAGGATTCGTAGTCGTCAATGTTGCCCACGTCACGCGCATCGTCGGAGTAAAACACGTCTAAGCCTGCGCTCTGGCGTTTCTTCTGCGTCTCACTGCCGCGCATTCGCAGCATATCCCAGTACGGCGGCGAGGTGATCACGTAATCAATGGGTGGCAGATTCAAATTGACTGCATTCGAAGCGTCGTCGTTGAAAATTTGCGGATGATATTTTTTAGGGAAACGTTTGCCGCGCGATTTGATCTCTTCGTCAACGATCTCGCGGGCGATAGCGGCATACTTTGGATTCAGTTCAATGCCGATGCTGCGGCGGCTTGATCGAAGCGCGGCGATCAATGTACTGCCCGTGCCAACCATCGGGTCTAGCACTGTTTGATCTTTTTTGGTGAAGAAGCGGATAAACTCTTCGGCGAGCGTTTCGGGGAATTTTGCTGGATGCTGCAGCACGCCTTTCTTGCGCGGCGGCGGGTTGTGGATGAACCACGATTTTTGAAACTTGAGCCACTCGCGCGGTTCGAGGTCGTTGAGCCGGTTACGGGGCATGGGCATCACGGCAATTTGAATGCCCTCATCCCGTTGAACTTCACGGTGAAGTCGCGGGTGACGTTTGAACCAAGCCACAAACCGAATCGTCCGTTGGAGTATGCCGAGTCGGTGGCAGTATCCACCTTTGTTTGGTTGATGAATAACGTCATGGTGGAGCCTTTAGCAAGTACGCCTAACACATTGAACGCTCGTGATCCGCGTGTGATGGCAGAGGAAATCGTCCAATCAATTAAGGGATTCGCCGCGCTTCCTCCAAAACGGAGCAAACGGTAACGACCGTCGCAGTCGAGTTGAAAGACGTAATAGTTCGCCACGTCTTGAGCGCGGAAGATCAACCCGTACTTATCGAGTGTGCCGCAGTTGCCCGGCGGAGTTGCGCCGACTTCGGCGTAGAAGTCGTCACCTTGACGACCAATGATTCGCACCGAGTACGAGCCGGAACTTTTTTGGGTATAAGTAAGAATGCCACCGGCAATGTTCACAACGCTGTCGCCCGCGTCGCCAATTGCCCACAGACCTTGCGACTCGAATGTTTCTTCAAAGATCAATGCGCCTACTTTTATTGCGGTGGGTGCTTCGGTTGCGGTGGCGCTAGGCGCAGGGGTAGAGGTGGGAGCAGGAGTAGAAGTGGGCGCGGCAGTTGTCGCCGAAATGTTTTGAGTCGGCGCGACGCTTGGCGAAGTGGGCGCAAGTGTGGGTTGCGCGGTGGGTTTGGTGAGCGGGGTTTCGCTGGCGGGCATCACTACCGGCACGGGGGTGCTGGTGGGACGATCCAACGGCACAATAGACGTGGGGGCTAATGCGGTCAGTGTGGCGGCGACCCCGACTTCGATGACGAGGGGGCGCGGGCTGCAAGCGGCGATCAAAATCATTCCTGCAATGAGCAGGGTGCGTTTATCAAAATGCAAAACCATAGAGACAAAAAAAGGACGATGGACAAACGCCTAGTCGGAAAGATTTATCCGTCCTTCGTCCATCGTCCTTTGTGCGAGAGTTGAGATTTATTTGATGTCGTACACTTCTACATCATCAAAGATAACGGTCATATTGGGGGTCAAGCGCGAAGCGGCATATAAACCAATCGTGCCATCCGCAAATTGCTTATCCGTGACGGTAGTGAGGAATTTGTCGTTGACGTAGAGACTCAAACTATCGCCCACAGCGCGCACACCCAAGATGTTGCGCTGCCCCAAGGGATTGATGGAGTTGGATTTGGTGAAATCAATTATCGTTTCAAACACGCCTTCTACGCGGCGAAGCAAACGGTATGTGCCGTCGCACGAGATGCCGAATAAATAGAAGTTCGCGTTGTTATTGTAACGGAAAAGCAAGCCATAGTTGTCGAACGCTTTGCACTTGCCATCCGGGAGGCGGGTGATGACAGTGGTATAGGTGTTGCCGAATTTTGTCCCGCCAAATGTCCAGGTGATGTTGTCAACTTCTTTGGCGACAATGGTGAAGGCTTCGTTCTCAATTTTTGTTTTGCCGGTTGCGGTCTCGGTTTCAAACCAATACTTGGCAATAGAAGCCAAGAATGTTTCGCGGAAGATCGGGTTGGGGTTTGCGCCCGCGAGAGGGTCTTGCGCCGGAACTGCGGTGGGTGCAGTGGTGGCGGCGGGTTTGGTGGCGGCTGGCTGCGCGGCAGTGGCGGCGCCACCTTGAGTAGGTGCGGTGGTCGGCTGCGAGGCAGGGGTCGCTTGCACCTGCACCGTCACCGGAACTTGAACGGTAACCGGCACTTGCACCGTCATCGGCACCGGCACTTGCACCGTCACTTGTTGCGGCGGCATCGCTTTCACGGTGGCGATCTGTGCGTTGACCGTTGCCACTTGATTCGCTTGCGCGTTCACAGTGGCTTGTACTTCGGCGGAGGGACCACACGCCGTGACAAGCACACCGAGTAAAGTCAAAAGTAGGGTAATCCGTTTCATCATCTTTTTCCTTTGTATAGATTTGATGCGATGAGGTCTTGCCTCATCCTTCGTCGCTCAATGGTAGCCTATCTTTGAGCGTCACACGGTTAATTTTGTGTGTGCGCGGCGTAGTATATCACAGGCAAACTTCTGTTTTATAATGAGGTCTATGCCGGGTGCATTCGCCAAACGCGCTCAACGTGTCTACGAACTTTTACACAGTGGCTATGGCGAGCCCACTTGGCGCGCGCATCATCCTGCACTCGACGAGTTGGTGTTGACCATTCTTTCGCAGAACACGAATGACATTAATTCGGAACGCGCTTTTGGTTTGCTGCGCGCGGCACTGCCTACGTGGGAAGCCGTGCGTGACGCGCCGACCAAGAAAGTGATCGAAGCGATCCGTCCGGCGGGTTTGGCGAATCAAAAAGGTCCGCGCATTCAAAATGTTTTGCGTCAGATCACGGAGGAGCGCGGCTCGCTCGATTTGGAATTTTTGCGCGAGATGCCGGTAGAGGACTCGCGCGCGTGGTTGACCAAGTTCAACGGAGTGGGTCCCAAAACGGCGGCGATAGTTTTGCTCTTCTCTCTTGGTGTTGCCCCCTTTCCAGTGGATACCCATGTCTATCGGGTCACCGGACGGCTCGGACTCCGCCCCGAAAAAATGTCGGTGGAGGAGGCGCACACGCATTTTGAATCAATCTTCGATCCTAAAACGTATTACGCCGCTCACCTCAACCTGATCCGTCATGGGCGCGAGGTGTGCCACGCCCGAAACCCGAAGTGTGACCAATGTATCTTGCGCCGGAAGTGCGATTACAATAAAAAAGGATGAATTATCCAAAGGACGCTTCGCGTGAAGGATGAATTATGAATCGTTGTTCATTGCTTCATCCGTCTTCCTTCTTAATTCATAATTCCTGAATGGCTCTCCCTGAAGATCGTCTCTCCGCACTCTACGAAGTTTCTCAAGCTATCGGCTCGTCGCTCGATCTCGCCGAGGTTCTGAATCAAGTGATGGATGCTGTGATTCGACTCACCAAAGCGGATCGCGGCTTCATCATGCTCTTCAATGAAACAGGCGGGTTGGATGTGCGCGCCGCGCGCAACGTGGATAAAGAAACGATTGACGGGCAAGCGATGGAAGTGAGTCGCTCGGTGGTGCGCGAAGTGGCGAAGATCGGCAAGGGTGTCGTGACAACCAATGCTCAAAACGATCCGCGTTTTTCGTTGCAAGAGTCGGTTGTGCAATTTTCGCTGCGCTCGATCATGTCTGTGCCGCTCAAAGCGCGTGGCAAAACTATTGGCGTGTTGTACGTGGATAACAAAGCGCGCGGCGGGATGTTCGGCGAAGAAAGTTTAACCCTTCTCGAATCATTTGCCAATCAAGCCGCCGTCGCCATCGAGAACGCCCGCCTTTACACCCTCACCGATCAAGCCCTGGCTCAACGCATCGAAGAGCTAGAGACTTTGCAAAACATAGACCGCGAACTCAACGCGAGTCTTGATTTTAACCATGTCATGTCGCTCGCCCTCGATTGGGCAAAGCGAAACACCGGCGCTGAAGGCGGATGGATCGGGTTGGTGGATGTGGCGGCGAGGGTGATCAGAATTGTGGCGGGAGATGAAACGAACAAAACGATCTCGTTTGACGACAAACTGATCCGCTCCGCGTTAGCCGCCACCGAAGCGACGGCGATCTCGGCAAATACCAACAACCCCGTCGCGCGACTTTTTGCACCTGTGCGCCGTGAGCGCCGACCTCTGGCCCTCATCTCGCTAGAACGAAGCGGCAGCAACTTCCCTCTCGTATCCGTTTCATTCATGTCACGTTTCGCCGATCACGCCGCCTTTGCCATTGAGAACGCCCGCTTATACGAGGCATTAAAGATCGCAGATCGCAAACGCAACGAATTTGTCTCGCACGTCTCGCACGAATTGCGTTTGCCTATGACTTCGATCAAAGGGTATACCGACTTGCTCAAGAGCGGCGTCACCGGCACCATCACCGATCAGCAAAAACAATTTCTGCAAATCATTCGCACCAATGTAGATCGCATGAACGTCTTGGTGACTGATCTCTCGGATATTTCCAAGATCGAAGTCGGGCGGCTCAAAGTGGACATCGGCGCAGTGGATATGGCAATGGTGGTCAACGAATGTGTGGACTCGTTGAAGTTGCAAATTGAAGAGAAGAAGCAGACGATCAAAGTTAACCTTCCGTCTCTGCCACCCGCTCGCACCGACAAGACTCGCTTGTCGCAAATATTGGTTAACTTGATCAGCAACGCCAGCAAGTACACGCCGCAAGAGGGGATGATCGCTATCACGGCGGATGTCCGCGCCCCCTTTGTTCGTGTCTCGGTTGCCGATACGGGCTTCGGCATGAGTCCCGATGATCAACAAAAATTATTTTCGCAATTCTTTCGATCCGAAGATGCTCACGTGCGCGAACAACCTGGTTGGGGTTTGGGTTTGCACGTCACAAAGAAA
>Ga0233420_10001121_pt1 | contig 10452 bp, 7 predicted proteins | sample Watercolumn_Mata_4_FD_183009 | JGI IMG/M metagenome (GOLD analysis project Ga0233420, IMG submission 183009) | Freshwater microbial communities from Lake Matano, South Sulawesi, Indonesia - Watercolumn_Matano_2014_102_MG | ecosystem: Environmental > Aquatic > Freshwater > Lake | place...
GCCAACAGAAAAGAGGAATAAAAATCCCGGATGACCTCCTCGACCAGGTCTTCCTGCTCATGGTATTTCTTGAATTTGGCCAATAGCTCATCGCTTTCCATGCCGGCTTTCCAGGTAAGGTTAGTGGATATTGCTAATGTCATTCGGCGGCGACACTGAACAGCGGAAACGCGAGGCAAACCCCGCTGCGACCGTCGCCCGCGTAGCTGCTGCTGCCTTCCGAGCCGGCGCGCAGCAACACGCTGGCCCGGGCCTTGTCCGCGAGCGTGGAGGGACGACCGCTCAGCGTGCAGCGCATCCAGCCGTCGCCCACCGCTTCTATCCCGGCCGCCCCGAGCTGGCCGTTGCCATAGCGCGCGGTGTGCGTGACCGTGCCCGCGACCAAGTCGAAAAATGTCTCCACCATGTCGTCGCACTCGCGCGGCCCGCGCAGCCATAGGGCAAGATGGCCGCGCCCGGCAGGCTTGGCCAGGATGCTGAAGACAAGTTTGGAATCCGTCGGCAGCGCCAAGTCATGCGAAAGCATGTGCGCTGCATTCTCGCCATTCTCGACCAGAAGAACGTGTCGCGAGGTTCCCAGCGGCTGAACCGAATATGCCGCCGCCGGCTCGGCTGCGGCCAGGCATGCGTTGATGGTATCCCATGCGGCGAATTCGGACGCGCAGCGCGACGTGTCGGCATCAGCGCTTTCCTCTCCCCATGTCAGTCGCATCAGTATGGGCGCATAGCGGCCATAGCGGAAGTTCTTCGCCTCTTCTGGGTCGTTGCTGAAGCAGGCGTTGTTGAAGCCTACCGAGGCAGGATCGATAAGGGAATTGACCTCTGTGCAATAGTTTTCGGCCAGCAGTTCAGCCGGCATGGCAAAGGGCGCGACACCGAGCGTACTGGCCACATAGGCCACGTAGAGGGCGGGCGAGAAGCGATGGAAGGACTGCCCCGCCTTCTCCTGCAGGGCGTCGAACTCCGCCACCGCAACGGTCTCGCCGGCGGCCAGGCGGCCGAGGATGTCGCGCTCTATGGCGCGAATGCCCTCCAGCCGCTGGATGGCGTGCTCCGGCTGGCCGTCCGTGCCGAAATTGCAGATCATGGAAACCAGCATTTCGCTACCGGGCGCCTTCTTCATCACGCGCAGCATGTCACGCCAGATTGGGGCATGGGGCGGCTTTGCCACGTGCAGGGCCTGGTTGCTGATCACCATGTCGAAGTAGTCGTCGGGAAAGCTCGACGGCGACTCGCCGAGGCGCTCGAAGACATAGCGCACGGCGGGGAACTGCTTCGCCACATCGTGCGGGTGCTTGCCGCGCAGCCAGTAGGTGTCGCTCGACTTGAGGCCGAAATCGTCGGCCCCCCACACCTCGCAGCCGGCCTTGGCCAGCAGGTTCGGCAGGTCGGAATAGCCGCAGCCGACATCGATCACCTTCTGCCCCGGCTGCCAGCGGTGTGCCGACTGGATCCATTGCTGGCCGAGCGCGCCGTTGCGGAACTTGTCAAGTGGGATGGGAAAGACCACTTCTCTGGCCAAAGCCAATCGCAGGAAGGAGGCAAGGGTACCGACCTCCAGATAGGACACTCTTAACATGAGCGTTTAACTCTGATCAAAGATGAAAGGGGCTATATTTCAGATCACAGGCGTGCGGTGCGTGACAGAGCGATTAGCAGCATGCCACGGCGGTCGGCGATCTCGCCTCCAGGTCCGGACAGCCGCCGGGCCGCGGCCTGGCTGTCGACCAGTCTCCCCATGGGGGTGGTCATTACGTCCGGATCGAAAACGAAGCGGTCCGTCGTGCAATGGGCGAAGGAAGGTTCTGTGCCGACCCGCAGGCGGCAGCAAAGCATGCGCGCCAGAACGGCGGGCGACTCGATAGCCAGTTCGCGGGGAATGCGACCGCTCTCGGCGCGGAAAGCATCTTGCGGCATCGCCAGCCAAGTCTTTTCGGCTTCAAACACTTCGTGAATGCGGTTGAAACCTCGGTTGCCGGCAAAAGGCAACTGCACAGCCAGTAGCACCTTGGTGAAGGGAAAGATTGAGCGATACAAACTATCAAGACTGCCACGATCTATCAATTTCCATGCGGTCTCCGCTTCCGTTAACAAGTAGCCGCCGTATACGTAGCCCCCGGAGATGGTGGATAAGGGGACTGCCTCGACACCACGGTCAGCCAGATGATGCTCGAACTCGCTATCACCGCCAGCCAGTACGGCAACTCGCTTCCCTTTTTCCCAGTTGGCTAGGCGATCTATCCATCTGGTTGCAAGGTCCATAGGGGTGAAGCGGGTGCGACCCATGTCCGTAGGCGATGGGTCGCCCGCGACTTCTTGATAGTACCAGGACACTCTGCCGAACAGCAGTTCATTGACTTTAAACATCGTACCTCATAAGACTTGGCTACGGTAATTTATCACAATAGGTCCGGATCGTGCAGGCAGGCGCTGATGCCTCCATCGAAATTCAGTACGGTGCCGTTGGCAAACACCGATTCCTGTTCCACCAGCATTCGTACTAAGCAGCCCAGCGCCTCGGGTGAGCCTATGGCACCGCACGGGTGGTACGCTTTCAGCACCTTCAGCCCGACTGGATCATCGGCGAAGCCTGCCCGCAGCATCGGCGTGTCGATAGCTGCTGGCTCGATCGCGTTGACACGGATGCGACCGCCCAGTTCGATAGCGAGCGAGCGCGTCAGCGCCGCCAAGGCGGCCTTGCTGGTCGCGTAGGCGGCGAAGCGCCGCTTGGTCAGCCTTGCATGGATACTGCCTATGTTCACCACGCAGCCATGCGCAGCCTCCAACTCTGACAGCAGGGCCTGGGTCCAAAAGAATGGCGCCAGCAGGTTGACGTCAAGCGTCCTGCGCCAGTCTTTGCGGCCGAGGGTTTCCACGTCGCCGAGGATTTGCACGGCCGCGTTGTTGATAAGCGCCGCCAGCGGTCGTCCATCCAGATGACTCCGGATTTCAGAGAATACGCGCTCAGCTTCGCTAGGATCTTCCACGGTACGAGCAAGGTCGACGCAAACGAAGTAGCGACATGGCAGGTCGACGCAGGGTGCGGCGTTGTCGGTTGCAATCACGGCAAAGCCGGCGGCATCGAGTTCCCGCACCAACGCCTGCCCGATACCACCACAGGCGCCGGTCACGATGCAGCAGCGCGATTTCGTCTCAGCCATACAGAAATTCCATCAGCTTACGGATGGCGATTTCGCTGGTACGGACTACGGCATCTGACGTATTCGAGGCATTGTGGGAGCCCAGGATGCAGCGAGGATGAGTTCGCAAGTAACTCTCCATCGGCAGAGGTTCGACCTCGAAAACATCAAGCGCAGCGGAGTGCACATTGCCCGACTGCAGGGCGGCTTCGAGCGCGGGTTCGTCTATGACCGGGCCACGGCCGACGTTGACAACACGCACACCCGGCTTAACCTTGGCCAACACCTCGGCGTTCACTATGTGACGGCTGCTGGGGGTGAGTGAACAGGTCACGACGATGAAGTCGGCTTCTTCAACACGATTCGGCCATTCGGCGCGCTGGACGGCGGCAAGCCCAGGGCTATCCGGTGCGGCGGGATCGTAGGCGATGACCTTCATGTCGGCGGCGAGCATGCGCTTGGCGGTATTTTTACCGATGTCACCGTAGCCGACGAGGGCGACAATCTTGTCGGAAAGCGAGATGCCGCGCGGCTTAGGCCATTGGCCTTGCCTTATTCCTTTATCGATCTGAAAGGTTTCGCGCGCCAGGGCAATCACATACCCCACCGCAATGTCGGCGACCTCACCGCCAAACATGTTGGGGGTGTTGGTGATGGGGATACCGAGATCCTTGCAGGCGGCAAAATCAACGTTGTCAACACCGATACCCCATTTGACAGCGGCCTTGAGTTGGCCTGCTTTACCGGCAGCGAAGACTTCACGCGTGGCGGGGTCGTCGCCTATGATCCAGCCGTCGTGCTGAGGAACGATTACCTTGAGTTCTTCGACACGCAGGGTTTGCACCACTTTGGGAGCGGTGACTTCTACACTGTGTTGTTCGAAGATGGGGCGAAAGTAATCGATCATACCTAGCATGGGCGGGCAGGTCACCAAGACTTTCATGATGCTATTCTTTGATTCTCGAGCAGAAAACGGGCGGCAATAACGGCGAAGTCCCAGTCTTCGGGCGTATCAATGTCAATGGATTCGAAACGGGGACTCTCCAACATGATGGGGTGCTTGCCGATGCGTGCCTGAGTGCGGGTAAAACTGTCCCGGGTGAAGAGATACAAGTTGGAGTTCTCCTCGTACCAGGGTTCCAGGTCCTGAGTGGGTATGAGGTTGTCTGGGTCGTGGTTGATGGCGCTGCCATCGGCCCGGTAGAAACGGGTCTGAAACTTGTTGACGGTAAAGAGAGAGTCGGCCTGCCAGTCTTTCTGCCCAGACTTGAATGTAGCGATCGCATTACGAATAGTTTGCGGGCTCAATAGCGGATTGGTAGTGTGAGTCATCAGATAGAGATCGGCCGGGACGTTTGCCACATCATCCGCCAAGACGAGATTCATGCTGACGAGATCGCCGCAAATCTCTGGCCTGCGGTCCCGAATGAGAACACGCTCCGATTCGGTCAGGCCACTGTCCGCCAGTGTCTGCCGCGCATCCGTGTTAATAACGATCTGGTCGATTTCCTTGACTGCCAGTAGCGTGTCGAGAATCCAGCGGAACAATGGCTTGGCGGCAAACTCGCGGAAATTTTTGCCGCTGACGCGGGCACTGTGTGCCTTCATGGGAAGCAAGGCAACTATGTGGTATTGGGAGGGGGTCATCATGTTCAGGATTTACACTCAATCGGGGTAGAAATACTTTTCCTTTTCGGTATGTGAAAGCTTGCGGTGTTCATGGTTGCCGTGGCACGAACCATTGTACTGGTTCCATCGGTAGAGAAATATATCTCGCAAATTGCCCTTGGGATTACCCTCGGCACGCGCGGTATACCAGTCCTTGCGCACACTAGTGAGAATATAGCGTACCGTATCCCAGAACGTGACATGAATGTTGGGCATGATTCTCTGCAAGGCAATGGCCTCGCGTTCGAACCGGCGGCGCACGTAGGCCCAGCTTTCTTTGTGGTAATGATAGACGGCTGCCTCGGCGACATAGGCAACCTTGCCACCGGCTTTGACTAGGCGTTGTGCAAGCTCCATGTCCTCAAGACCCGTCAGATCCTCGTTAAAACGGTGTCTTTCCCAGACACCCCGGAGCAGTGCCGCATTGGCATTATTGCAGAAGAATCCATCTTGCGGGATCTGTGACTGCGCCGGGTAATACTTGGCGAAGATCCGTGTTTCACTGAAATGACTGTCTTCCCAGCCTTCTTGGCGGCCATAAGTGTATTCCGCTATGCCATCGAGAATGGGCTGGCAAAGCCGTTGCAGCCAATGCTCATCCTTGGGTACACAGTGTCCGCTAATAAAAATCAGAATATCACCGGTGGCCAACTCACACCCCATGTTCAGCGAACGCCCAAAGGAAAACTCCTCGCGGGTGATATGGTTTATGTGGCAGCCATGACGGTCGGCAATCTCCAGGGTAGCGTCGGTTGAACCCGAATCGACCAGGACGACTTCCGGATGCAGGTCTTGGATCTGTTGGGCGGAGATCGCATCGAGCAGGGTGCCAAGGTGGGTATCCTCGTTGAGTGTGCGGATCACGATGCTGGCCCGGATTTTGCCCAAGTTGATGACGGTCGGTCTCAGCAGAAGGCTGAAGTCGGGATTCATGTACCGATGGATGTGCCGGATCTCGCCCGGGTCCACGGCGTTGATGGCGAACATATCCCAGTGCACGGCAACGACTTGACGCGCACCGATCTCAACCGCGAACTGAAAGGCTTCGCGCACCGACATATTACCAATGATTCCACGCCGTCCACGGAAAAAGTTGTGCTCGTTGACGGGCAGAAACGCCGTATGAATGGGACCCTGTGCCACTAGCACATCGATGATTTCCTGCCTCGCCGAGGTATCCCCGGCAAGGTAGATGCGCTGTCCGGCATAGTCCAGCACAAAACCCACGCAGATCAGTTGTCCCTGTGCATCGCGATCGATCTCGGGATGCGCCGCAGGAACAGCTAAAACTTGCAGCGTATCCGCGAGGGGGATCCAGAATTCCGTAGCCAGCAGAATACGGCTGGAGTCAATTCCCCATTCCATGAGTCGGGCCACGACGGGGGCCGGTCCGAAAAACTTGGCCTGGGGGGATGCTTGCGCCAATTTGGGCAACGTATGTGGATCGCAGTGATCGATGTGGGCGTGAGTGATTAGCACCCAGTCCGCGTCCATTACCTGCTCCGGTGGGTACGGTATGGACACTTGGCGTACCAGGTCGGGTGCGTCAAGCTCCTGGACCGAGTGTGATAGGTAGAGATCCAGGTAAACGATCGCACCGCGAAACTGCAACCGACAACCGGATTGCCCCAACATCTGGACAGGAATTCGTTGCATGGAAAATATTCTTAAAGACAAAAAATCTGTAGGTAATCGGCCTTCTCAAAGACCGTGCAAGCTCCGCCCAGTGTGGCATCCAGGATACGGCGACCGGCCAGCTCATATTCCTCGCGTGCTAGGCGATAGGATTCTTCCGATTTCGCCAAGTCTGGATTATCCCATGTTTGTCCTCCACCAAAGTAATCGGGACTGAAGTGATTGGGATCAGAACCCTCTAGTACTCGCGCTTCATTGGGTGCCCCGGTGTATTCATATCGGTGATCCATACCGATGATAATGACTTCGGTGAATCCTAGGTAATGGGCAATCTGCAGAGCGGCATAAGTTACTGTCCATCCTTCATGCATGCCTTCCCTGGCCAGATCGTGACAGAAACCTGGACGCCTGATGCCTGCCTGATCAAGGTAACAAGAGTGTGTACGTATGACATGAGTTAGAGCGTTTTCCTCCAATACACCTTTCGCGGCGGCCTGCCCAATAAACTTGACACAATTTAGCGACTTGATTTGATCAGCAGCTTGCTTGACGACCTTGAGATTGATAGCAACGTAATATCTTGGATAGAACTTGAAGCGCCGCAGTCCGAGATAGATTTTATTCATGCCTATGCAAGTTTCGTTCTTAAGAAAAGAAAGATCCATGCGGTTCAAGGAGGGTCCATTCGCAACCAACACACAGCGTTCACCCGCGTGGCGATCTTTCATGAATGTCAGCCTTGGATTCATACTGTTCTTTTGTGTGTGCAAGGGAACCACCGATGCAGTTTTTCCAATTACCAAATTTTGCATGAACTCCATCAATGGTCCATCGCTGATGCGCAGGCATCTTTCGTAAAATCGGCGTGCCCCTTGGGCCAATTGCTCCGCAAGTCGTTTGCTTCGACGTATTGCAAGCACGGCCTCAACAATCCGTTCGGATGTGGTACTCTCCAAAACAAAGGCATCATCATGATGCACTGACTGTAACCCTATATGGCTTTGTCCCAGAATTACCGGCCGGCCCATGGCAAAGTACTCAGGCAGCTTGCTCGGTATCCGCTGGTCATTGAAATCACCCGGTTCACCGGGTTGCACCAAGATATCTGCGGCCGCCAATACCTCTGGCACCATGTCCCGTTGCAGCCAACCCAATTCCTGCGTAAACGAAGAAGAGGTAATGGCCTCCTGGGTATTTTTACTGTTCTGTCCGGTGCGAAGCAAGTGGGTTGAATGCTCTTGCTGATTGAGTTGCACGACCGCACGGTAGAGCTCGGCAACCTCATGCTTGTTGGCTTGATGGACATTGCCGGTGTAGGCGAGAACACAATGATCGTCTGGGATACCATGCACCCTCCGCAGTGCGTAATTCGTGGGGCGTGGATAGAAGAGACGTTCATCGGCCGGGGCAGATAGTATCAGTGATGGAACACCTCGTGAATTGAACCGCTGCAATGTCTCTATGACCAGTGTCAAGCCGTCGGCTTGGTCGAGAAAACGGCGCCCACGGATTGGGTGATAACGGTGAGCGGGGATGCGCCGGTCAAGTTCCTCCAACGGTAGCTCGGCCAAGTCGGCAAATGGTTGGTTCAGGGCGACTGCGGTCAGATACTCCTCGTTATCCTCGAGGTGGATCACCAGCCGGCAGGTAACCTGCTCGCGAAATTGCTCGACGAATCGACGCACGATTTCACGGGGCGTCCAGGCATGAATCAGATCGGGTAGACGGCCATCCTCGAACAGCGTTGCGGGTGACGCCAAGGCTTGGCTGTAGGATCGGGCTGGGATCTCGCCCCCCGCTTCGACATGATGGGCATCAGGTACCGCAACAACGCAGTCCGCCCCTCGATCCCGCAAGCGGGCAGCATGGATTTGAACATGATAGCCGCTGTTGCTGTCCAGCGCATGAGGTAGAATAAAGAGGATATTGATTGGTTTTCTGTCCGTCCATTTTCTTCGCGGTAAAGCTTTATTAGGCTCTGTGGCGCTGGTCGAGAGTTGGCGGGTGTAGTCGCTCCAAAGCTGTTTGAAATGGCGATGATTGCGTTCGACGCGCTCATTGGTTAGCGCGCTGTCGCGCTTGCGCGTGCTGCTCTCGGCGTGCTGTAGGCCTAGCTTGGTCAGGCACCAGGAACGCTTGCCGAGGTCACGGCTCATGCGCAGGCAGAAATCGATGTCTTCCAGACCGTAGTCATATTCAGCCGAGAATCCGCCTAATTCCTCGAAATCGCATTTGCGGCAGAACAGAAAGGCGCCCGTGACGGCAGGCTGCAAGCTGCCGGCTGAAGGTTCCTGCGCCAGATAGGCCTTGAGATTAGGATGTCGTATTTGTCTTGGATGATGGTAGCCGCGCCGTTCGCTCCAGGGAAACTCAATACCCAGGTGCTGAACGCCGGGTTCCTGGCCTGGATCGAGGCTGTCGGGGTCATCGTCGAGCCGGATGCCAACGATGCCAATGTCCGGTTCGTCGAGCTTCTGGAGCGCAGATGGCAAGGCGTCGGCGCTGTAGATGATGTCATTGTTCAGGAACAGCAGGTTGGGATAGCGCGCCCACTTGGCGGCGAGGTTGCAGGACGCCGAGAAGCTGTGATTGGCGCCTCGCTGGATGTAGCAGAGTTCGCCATATTCTTGATAGCGGGCGATGATGTCTGGGGTTGGATCAGCCGGATCACCAAGGACGCCATGGTCAACTACGATCAGTTCGACCGGGCGGTGGGTGTTGGTCCGGAAGAAAGCGTGTAGCAGGCGATCCAGCAGTGCGGCACCATTCAGCGTGAGGATGATGATCGATACTCCATTACGGTCAGTCGTGGGTAGCCATGGCAACTTGCAGAAGAGAGAGCCGAGGAGGCGAGAGGCACAGAGACGTTGCAGGTCGGGCGCCAAAGGTCGCAACGGGCTCTTCAAACATGCCGCTTGTGCCTCCTGGCTGATGGGACTGACCACAATGCCGCCACGACATTGCTGTAGTGTTGGGCTGGCTACAGTGATCTGATCAAAGGCGCCTGCCAAGCTCAAGGCTAAGCGGGTACTCGTGGGACCAATCAGGCTATCGAGCAGTGAGTCTTCCTGAATTATTTCGTTCAGGGGAAGAGGCTCATTCGTATTGGCATACGCGGAGTCCTCGTCATCAAGATGAACCAGAATCGAGCTTTCCCAAACCAGTTTGTAAAGCAACCAAACAATGAACTCCGGCATTCGTGGCCCTGCCAGATGGACGAGGTCGTAAGGGTGGCCCAGGACGAATTCCATGGCTTGCTCGGTAAAGCGGTGTTCGTCCTCGAATGCGAGAGCATGCATCGGAACGTCCCGATGGTTGGCCGACATCGCTCGATTATCCCATTCCGATGAGCTCAGCATGACGATTTCGACCTGAGCGACGGGATGATAGATCTGGGACAGGGTATCGATGCGCCTAAAAATGCCTTGAATTAATGCCGACCCACAGACTGCTACATGGGGGGTGGCGGCGGTTCGCTCGCGGCGGTAGCGACGTCGTGCGAAGACTAAATTGTTAGCGACCGCGAGCTTTTTACCCAGTGCCGGCGCTGTAGTGATAAGCCGTAGATAATGCTGGATTGCCATGGCATATTGACGAGCCCGCAAGGCATGGTTGCCTTGGGCGAGCAGGCTCTGGGCATGACATTCTGGCATGTGTCGCTTAATCAATAGACGGCTTAAGTTATTCGCATCTCACAGGAATTGCGAGATGGTAGGGTATCAGACGCGCAGCCAGTGCTGCTTGGCAAGGTGATCTGTCTGCCAACCCGGCCGCGCATGGGGAGATGGGACAGGCAGACCGAATTGGACGGATTTAGGTGGGAATCTTCACGGGGCGTTCTGGGGATCATCCGATCTGGGCGAATGGATTGGTCAATGGGGGAAACATAGAAATATAGGGGTCTTGCAATAAAGCATTTTGAAATCAACGCTTATCATAGGTTTCCCTCAGACCGCGTTTCCCATCGAGATCAGCTCCAATCTTCCCCGCCTCAATGCTCCCCAAACAC
>Ga0233420_10001122_pt1 | contig 10447 bp, 11 predicted proteins | sample Watercolumn_Mata_4_FD_183009 | JGI IMG/M metagenome (GOLD analysis project Ga0233420, IMG submission 183009) | Freshwater microbial communities from Lake Matano, South Sulawesi, Indonesia - Watercolumn_Matano_2014_102_MG | ecosystem: Environmental > Aquatic > Freshwater > Lake | place...
CCAGGCGCTCGCTTGTGAGTTTTTTGCCAAGAACAGTGACAACGTAAGAGTCAAGGTCTATACGATTTCGCCCAAGATGGATAGCGAGATCGCGCGTCTTAAATTAGCAGCGATGGGAGTCAAGCTCGATCGCTTGACGCGCGAGCAGAAGCGCTACCTTACCAGCTGGCAGGAGGGAACATAATATTCGGAAAATGAGCCTAGAAGGATATCGGAATCGTCTACTTAACGCAAAATACGTCAGATCTTCAGGAAGCAGAGAAATAAAATAAGCAAGTTGGTTTCTGCTACAATAACTCAATGAAGACCCCACTTCCAGTCTCTCGGCGTTTATCCGCTGTCCCGGCCTCTCCCATCCGCAAACTCGTCCCGTTTGCCGAAGCGGCGAAAAAAGAGGGAGTGAAGGTGTACCATTTCAACATTGGGGACCCTGATGTACTGACTCCCGATGTGATGATTGATGTGCTCCACCACTGGAAAAGAAATCCGGTAGGCTACGCCAATTCCCACGGAGAAGCTCCGCTTTTAGAAGCGTTCCGCGCTTACTATCACCGGTTGGGTTACACATTCCTGGAAACGCCAAACATTCAGATTACGACGGGTGGCTCGGAGGCGATCTCCTGGGCCATGTTTGCGACCTGTGAGGTCGGGGATGAAATTATCGTTTTTGAGCCGTTTTACAGTAACTACAATTCGTATGCTGTGGTCCATGGAGTGAAGCTGGTACCCGTGGTAACGACATCGGAAAACGGATTTCATTTGCCACGTCAAGAAACGATAGAAAAAGCAATACGTGACAAGACGCGCGCGATACTTATTTGTAACCCCAATAACCCCACCGGCACCGTCTATACCAAAGAAGAAATAGAAATGTTGGTGGCACTTGCGAAAAAACATGGGTTATTCCTTATGTCAGACGAAGTGTATCGGGAATACATCTATGATGGCAGGATGCAAACGTCCTTACTTTCCTACATGCAGGAGATTCCAAATCAGGCCATTATGCTTGACAGTCTTTCCAAGCGCTATAGTGTCTGCGGCATCCGGATTGGAGCGCTTGTTTCTCTTAACGCCGATATTATGTCCGGCGTGCTGCGCATAGGACAGGGGAGACTTTCGGTAGGACTTGTCGATCAGGCAATGGCGGCGGAACTGACACATGTTCCCGATGAGTACATGAAAGATATCCATGATGAGTTTGAGAAACGTCGAGACGTGCTCTACGAGGGGATGAGAACAATTCCTGACGTCGTCATCCCCAAACCCGAGGGTGCGTTTTACACCATCGTTGTGCTGCCGGTCGACGATGCGGAGAAGTTTTGCCGATGGCTGCTTACCGATTTCCGCGATCACAACTAGACGGTGATGCTTGCCCCCGCCGCGGGATTCTATGCCACACCCGGGAGAGGCAAGAACGAAGTGCGGATTGCCTATGTATTAAACACCACAGCAATTAAGCGATGCGTAGAACTCTTGAGAAAAGCACTTCAGCTTTACACCTCGGAGGTGTAAAGATCGTACGTATGAAAAACCGAAAGAAACTCGTGATGTTTGATATTGATGGGACACTCATCCGACCGCTTCGGCCACTCGATGGTATTCAACGATTTCGTCATTCGATCAAAAAAGTATTTGGGAAAGATATTGGTCCCGTTACGGAAGTGCAGTGGAAAGCGCGACAGTATAACGGCACGACAGATCGATATATTTTGTGGGATATGGCCAAACGCGTCGGTGTGAGCCGAGACGCGTTTGTGGATCGGATAGGAGAAATTGGGGATGCGTTTGTGGAGTATCTGGGTCGTATTTCACGAGAGCGTGCGCCGTATGAGGCAATTCCTGAAGGCAAGCAGCTGGTTGATGCCGTCATCGCCGCAGACCATTTATCTCAAGGTATGTTGACAGGAAATTTGGGTCAGGGCGCGTCGTGGAAATTACATGCTACGGGGTATCCGGATTTTGCATTCGGCGTGTATGGCCATGAAGCCGACGATCGAGTCGATCTTGCTCGCCTTATTATTCCTAAGGCACACGCATACTTTCATCATCGTTTTCGTCCAGATGACATCATTATTATTGGTGATACGGTTCATGACGTTTCATGTGCGAGAGCCATTGGCGCATATGTTGTTATCGTCGCAACTGGCTGGAATGTGACGAAAGAAGAATTTGTCGCGAACCCTCCTGACCTCCATGTGGACTCGCTCATGGACGAACCAGTACTCAAATTGTTAGGATTAGGGAAATGAAGCTTTTCTCCGGTACCTCCAATCGGCCGCTTGCTGCGTCTGTTGCCAAAGAACGTGGTATCACGTTAGGTAACGTCGAGATTACCAGATTCATCGACAACGAATGCCGTGTGTTTGTCCAAGAGAATGTAGCGGGAGAAGACGTGTTTGTCTTGCAGTCGCTTTCGATCGTTGCGGATCAAAACCTTGTGGAACTTTGCCTTTTGGGGAGTGCACTGAAAGACTTGGGAGCGAAAAAAGTAACGGCAATTATCCCATGGATGGGGTATAGCAAGCAGGATAAAGCATTTAGGAAAGGTGAGGCAGTCTCGATTCAGCTCGTTGCCAAGTTTATCGAAGCAGCGGGCTTTGATAGAGTGATCACCGTTGAGTTGCATTCAAGCGAAGTGCTCAAGTTCTTTCACGTTCCGATAACAGAAATATCAACACACGAAGTACTCCGGAAAGCATTAGATCTTACTGATTTCGTCGTCGTCTCGCCCGACAAAGGCGGCACGTCTCGCAGCGAACGGTTTGCAAAAGAAGCGGGGGAGGATATTGCGTATCTACAAAAAAATCGAGATCTTGCATCTGGTGAAGTGACCATACGTAGCATGGAGGGTGATGTTTCGGGAAAGTGCGTCGTTATTTTTGATGATATCATAAACACCGCCGAGACAGCGGTCAAAACGAGCAGATTTGTTAAGCAAAGGCGGGCCAAAGAAGTGTACTTTTTGGCAACTCACGCAGTACTGGCTGGTGATGCGTCACAAAAGCTTGCTCACAGTGATATTGATCGAATAGTTGTCACGGATACCATTGTTGTTCCCAAAGAAAAACAATTTGATAAACTTACTGTCATTTCAGTTAGCCATGAGCTTGCTTCCAAAATCGCTTGAGCGCCTTATAGAATCATTTGAACGCCTTCCCGGAGTGGGCCCCAAGACGGCTCAACGTCTCGCATTTTATCTGCTTCACGTGCCGCAGGAGGAACTGGACCAGTTTGCCCAGCGTTTACAGGATCTCAAAAACCACACCGTGCTTTGCTCAATCTGTAAGAATGTAACAGAGAGTGATCCGTGCGCCGTGTGCAGCAATCCCGGCCGCGATCAAGGGACTATCTGTGTTGTTGAACAGCCGACTGACGTTCTCTCCATAGAGAAAACGGGAAAGTACCAAGGAGTGTACCACGTGCTGCACGGGTCTATTGATCCACTCAATAATATTGGGCCGGATGAGATCTATATAGATGATTTGGTTAAACGGGCCAAGGGAGTGCAGGAAATTATATTGGCCACCAATCCCAACATGGAGGGAGAAGCAACAGCAATGTACATCACCAAGCAATTAAAAATGAAAAATGAAAAATGTAAAATTACTCGTTTGGCGCACGGATTACCTGTTGGGGCTGACATCGAATATGCCGATGAGGTGACACTCACTCGGGCGCTGGAAGGAAGAAGAGAATATTAATTCTCATTGACCTAATTGCTCTAAACGAAGAAATCAATACGAAGAAAGATTAGGAAATTTCCTAAATTTCTTCTTCTTGTTTAGATCAATTAGAAATTAGAGCACTTAGAAATTTTCTATGGTTACCAAGAAACAAGTAGAGAATGTTTTAAAAACCATTCCCGATCCGGAAATTGGGGTATCGCTGTGGGATTTGGGGTTGATTTACGGGATAGCCATTGACAAGAAAAATAATGTGACAGTGAAAATGACGCTGACTACCATCGGGTGTCCGCTCTTTACCCTCATTGCTGATCCCATCAAGACAGAAGTAGGGAAACTTAAGGGAGTCCAAAAAGTTGAAGTCGAACTTACCTTTGATCCGCCGTGGAATACCGATAGAATGTCTGACGAGGCAAAAAAACAATTAGGATTCATGTAATATGGCAAAACACGGCGGCATATTGGGTCAAATCGGCGAATCGTTTGAGCAGATCGGGAAAGATGTGGTACGGGAGACGGTGAAGGCGCCACAAGATATCACAGGCAAGGCGCTCGAAAGTTTGGGAATGTCCGGAGGGAAAAAGAATCCCAAGAAGCAAAGTGCCACGACCCCGCCTCCAACAGCACAAGAAGGAACCGCTCAAGCGCCGGCGGAGCCGGCTCGTGAGGAGACCAAGCGGGCGATAGCGCGAGCCGCGCTCGAAGAGTTGATCGGCAAGAAACCCAAAGAAAAAGAATTGTCGGTCTGGGAGAAAATCCAAAAAGAAGAGGGGGAGCAAAAGGAACTCGAGAAGAAAAAGAAAGAAGAAGCAGCCAAGAAAGAGCTGCCCAAAATAGGAAGTAAGCGACCCCGCGGCGACCTCTACGGCATTAAAGCGAAAAGAGCGGCGGCAGAAATGAGCCGCAACGTGCGGCAGGATTGATATAATACAGAATATGAAGCTTTACAATACATTGACGCGCAAGCTTGAGGATTTCTCGCCGTTAGCGAAGGGGAAGGCAACCTTTTACCACTGCGGACCGACAGTCTACTGGACACAACACATCGGAAACCTTCGTGGAATGACCGTGGGAGATATCCTGGTCCGCTCCCTGCGCCGATTCGGCCTCGATGTGATGCACGTCCGAAATTATACGGATGTCGGCCACCTCACGAGCGATGCCGACACCGGGGAGGACAAGATGGAAAAGGGGGCTAAACGGGAAGGTCTCACACCGGAGCAGGTTGCAGAAAAATACATCAAGATTTTTGAGGCGGATGCGCGGTCCCTCAATCTCGTTGAACCCAATGTTACGCCCCGCCCCAGCCAACTTATTCCCGACATTATCACCATGGTAGCCACACTTATCGATAAAGGATATGCGTATACTACGGATCTTGCAGTTTACTTCGACGTTTCCAAATTTCCCAACTATACACGGCTTTCCCGGCAAAAGTTGGAAGAGAACGTTGGAGGAGCAGGAAAAGGTGAAGCAGAGGATCCCGACAAGCGCCATTTTTCTGATTTTGCATTGTGGGTTTTCAGAAAGGGAGCCCATGCTAATGCGCTTCAGACGTGGGAGTCGCCGTGGGGAGTTGGTTTCCCAGGTTGGCATATCGAATGTTCGGTGATGGCAAAAAAATATCTCGGGGTCACGATCGACCTCCATATGGGAGGAGTGGAACACATTCCGATCCATCACACCAACGAAATTGCGCAATCGGAAGCAGCCAACGGCGCGCCATTTGTCCGATACTGGTTGCATAATGAACATCTTGTCGTCAACCAAACCAAGATGGCTAAATCAGAGGGGACGGGGTTATCCATTGCCGAAGTGAAGGAGAGAGGGTTTGATCCGCTCTCGCTTCGTTACTTCTACCTTACCGCTCATTATCGCACTCGCCAAAACTTTACTTGGGAAGCATTGGCAAACGCCGCTAATGCGTTAAAAGAACTGCGTTTGCAAATTTCAAATCTCAAATCTCAAATGTCGAAAAGAAATACGTTAAGCCAGGAGAAGTTAGAAAAAGTTGATGAGTACAGGAAGAGATTTGACGAAGCACTTACCAACGATCTCAATACTCCTCAAGCGCTCGCGGTTGTGTGGGAGCTTCTCAAATCCAACGTTCCGAGTCAGGATAAGTACGATTTGCTTTTAGACTTTGATGAGGTATTGGGGCTTAAGCTGTCGGAAATTGCGAAAGTTGAAGCAGAATCTATTCCCGTAAACATACAGAACTTAGTCACGAAACGTGAGGATTTGCGCAACGCCAAAAAGTTTACCGAGGCTGACGCAGTGCGTGGTGAGATTGTTGCCAAAGGGTATGAGGTAGAGGACACTCCCAGCGGGGCCGTCGTAAGAAAAAAGACCAGTTGACTGCGAGCGAGCTCCTATTTCAATACGGTCACCTGAGCGGCGACCACCTGTTTGGAAGCAACGTCAAAGGAGTCGGAGTTGACGGTGAAGGCCACCTTCGTCCCGGGGGTTGCAGAGAGGAGATTAAATGAACTGGGAGGGATCACGTTCCATGTGCCGTAATTGACCGCTTTGCCGCTTCTGCTACTCGGATCGAACTGAACGTCGGAAACGGAGATGGTCCCCGCCGCCTCATCGACACTCTCCACCGTGCCCGTAAGTTTCAAGGTGTTGGTCACGCCCGCTTTGGCGCGGATATCGGCAGCTCCCTGATTGTTCCTGACTGCGTCGATGATGGCAGTGGTGATAATGCCAACGACCACAAGTGCGCCGAGTGCGATAGCATAGATCATACTGTCAGGCCTTTTGTTCATTAGAATTATTGTGCACTGCAAGTCATCTACGTGTCAAGCGCAAAAGCCTCATAGCGCAGGGGCCACATCATGATGTAAGATAACATACACCAGCTATGAAAAACATTCTCAACATCTTCCGATTCACGGGATCCTTTCGCGGTTGGTATGCGAAGATGAGTTTGTTCATCATCATTGGCGCTCTCCTTAACTTCGTGACGCCATTTGTGTTAAAGCAGATCGTGGATGTCATCACCCAAGAGCTGACCGGGCGTGGCGGAAATATTACCACGATTTTCTGGGCATTAGGGATCCTCCTTGTTGCCGATGTGGCTGGGACGGTGGTTGCCACATATAGCATGTGGATTGGAGATTTACTCGCCGTCAAGCTCCAGACGTTTCTTTCGAGTACGTTTTACCAGCACGTACTCAACTTGGACGTGGGGTATTTTGACAACATCGCCGTTGGAAATTTAACCAACAAGCTCTACCGGGGGATTGCCAGTATCACAAATTTTATCCAAAATGCAACGAATAACTTCCTGCCGTTTTTCTTGACTGCGTTAATCACCATCGGCATCCTCATGTTCTACTCGCCGGTCGTAGGCATCCTTCTTGCGGCACTGTTTCCGCTTTACACCATGATTACCCATCGCTCCTCCATTGCCTGGGGAAAACACGAGGGAAAGAAAAATGAAATTTCGGATATCTCCCAGGGGAGGGTGCTGGAGAGTTTAAGTGGTATTAGAATCGTGAAAGCATTTTTGGGCGAGTTGTTTGAGTTTCGCACCTTTCAGAATGCTCGGGAACGTGTCGAGGAGGTGACGAGAAAACAATCGAGGCAGTGGCATATCTATGATTTTTACCGCCGAATTCTTCTCAACGCCGTACTGTTTCTCATTATTTCCTACATTCTCTACCAGACGTATCATGGGATCTATACGTTGGGTGAGATGACACTCATGTTGCAGCTCGTCAATCAAGCGCGCTTCCCGCTCTTTGCCATGAGCTTTATCATCGGCCAAATCCAGCAGGCAGATGCCGGAAGCAAGGATTTCTTTGACGTGCTGAGCACCCCCCAAACGATACAAGACAAAAAAGGCGCTGGGCAACTTATCTGGCCGAAAGGGCAGCAAGGGGCAGCACTTGTGTTTGATCGCATCTCGTTTGCATACGAAAACACTCACGCTGATGTGCTCAAAAACATTTCCTTTTCGTTGCCTTTTGGTCAAAAGCTTGCATTAGTGGGGGAAAGCGGACAGGGGAAATCAACGCTTGTTAATCTCATCCTGCGCTACTACGTCCCCCGAAGCGGCACGATCAGACTCGCGGGAAAAGATGTGGCGCAGGTGAGCAGCGAATCGCTCAGGGAACACATTTCCATCGTGTTTCAGGATGCGTTGCTCTTCTCCGGGACCATCGCAGAAAATATCCGCTATGGCAGTCCAAACGCAACAGAGAAGGAGTTGCGTCGGGCCGCCAAACTTGCCAACGCGACGGAGTTTATTGATGATCTTGCGTACGGGTACGATACGGTCATCGGCGAGCGCGGGGTGAAACTCTCCGGCGGCCAGAGGCAGCGGATTGCGATCGCGCGCGCAATCCTCCATGACGCGCCCTTTATCATCCTCGACGAAGCGACGAGCTCGCTTGACAGCAAGTCCGAGCTTTTGGTCCAGCAGGGACTTGCGCATCTTACCCGCGGCAAAACCACGATCATCATCGCGCACCGCCTCTCCACACTTTCTGGAGTCGATAAAATCTTGGTGCTCTCCGGCGGCAAGGTTGCGCAGTTTGGCTCGCCGCAGGAACTCCTAAAGCTTAAGCAAGGATTGTACGCGCGCATGATCACGCTTCAGAAAACGCTCCTTGGCGCGACAGAAGAAGAACGCGCCGAGGCACTCAAAAAATACGATCTGGTGGGATAATGGTAGCGTTACTTGTGGGGTTTCATGATAGCGAGATTGATGAGAATGAGCCAGATAAGTACGGGGATGGCGATTGCTTTCTGGAAAATTCCGCGATACTCGAGGTAGATGCCGAGGAAATAGAATGCAAACCAGACGATGCTTCCAGTTAACGCCGTAAATCCGGCAATGAGGGTGTAGGGAACCAAGCGAGCAAATCTAGTCTCTTTCCCCAGCACTCGGGTGAGCTCCACGATGCCCAATGGCGAGAGCATGAGGAAGATAACCACCAAGCTTACATGCACTAAACCCGTGGGGCTAAGAAGGGTAAAGTCAAGCGGTACGTTTTCGATAGGATCCGTCGGGACAAATGCGGCGATGACCAAAAACAGCGCACAGATCATAAATATTGTTTTGATCACTTTCACCGACGTCCCATCGTGAATGAGATTGGTAAGCCACGTGCCGGTGAAATAAAGTCCGATTGCTAGCTGGATGAAGTTGATACTCTGGATCCACCCATACTGCTCTATGGCAAGGCGGCTTATGGTGTAGTTGACGTGGCTGTAACCTGGTGTGATAAATCCCAGTATCAAAACGACGATGGCAAACACCATGGGGCTAAAAAGCGGAAACAGCCCCAGCGCCATAGTCCCTTATACGAGATGCCGCAGCCGCATCTGCTTGTAGACGCTGTGCTTCTCAAACAGCACTGCCCCGATGCCGATCAGGACAAAGATTGCTCGGGCAAGCCACCCTAAGATCGGGACGAACGTGAATACAACAAGTATCAAGAGCCCTACGAGGAGTTGCCACGTGCGATGTACTTCTTTCTTAAACCAGACAAATACGCCGCGGCCGATAAAAATGGCGGCATATATATGTCCGACAAAACACAGCAACCCCAGTGCGACCAATAAGAATATCCCTAGTGGGATGCCAATCACGGTTACGAATGCCGTAATCGCCACGATCGGGAGCACGATGACTGAGGCAATCCCCAGACCAAATGATCCCCATGCATTTTTCTGCATCATCCCCACGGCCTTTTCGCTAAAGCGCGGGAGCAGCGCGGTAAGGATAAGCCCGAGCACAAAAACTGTCAGGAATGCGATACCTGCCATGATAAGTGCCGTGCCCGTAAATACGCCGCTTGCCCCCAGCAAGCCCACCTTTGCAAGCCCGGGTTTTGTTTTGGTTTTCGGCAGATTGTGATACGTGAGCTCTCCCGAAAGTGCCACGTTATCCGCAATCGTTGCTTCCTTCTCGCTCCAGTAGGTGACGTCTCCTGCCACCCTCGTTTTGGGTTGCATGATAAGTTGGCCGACACCAGCGAGGATATCCCCTCCGACTGAGCTGTTGACCATGAGCGTCCCTGCTCCAGCGGTAATTCCTTTGCCTACAGGAGCCAAGACATTGAGCGTCCCGCTTCCTGCGACTATGCTTCCTGCGATACGAGCGGTGGGGTCTATAGCGATCGTCCCTGCGCCAGCGGTGACGTTGCCGCCAACTATCGAGGAAATGGTGAGACTTCCTCCTGCGGCCCTGATGTCTTCTTTGACCGGACCTTTGATATCGATCATCCCGCCGGTAACCAGTAAATCGCCGTTTATCGTTCCATCGATGAGCACGGTACCGCCTGCTACATACGCGTCCCCGTTGACCGTGCCCGAAACCGTCACGGTATCACCGGCTGCGAAATAATCCTTGTTGACGACCTCGTTTCTTCCGAGCACGACCGCAACAGGTGCGCGCTCACCTTTAGCAAGTACTGCGGGAACAAAGAGGGTGACAGAGAGAAGAACAAGAACGAACAACTTGGCAAATAATTTCATACCATAAACCCCCTCTACGTCTACGATACACAATCGGAAATAGTATGTAAAGAGGTCTCACCCCGCTTCTCTTAGAGGTAGCGCTTAAACCACACCGCTGCAATCTTGGCAACCCGCTCGAGTGCACCAACCTCCTCAAACAAATGCGACGCGTGAGGGACGATCACGAGTTTCTTAATGCAGGTAAGCGCTGCCGCTGCCGTGAGAATAGAGGACGATGTGAAAATTACACTTCGGAAGTGGAACAGCTTAGCATGTCGGGTGTTGTTGAG
>Ga0233420_10001123_pt1 | contig 10440 bp, 13 predicted proteins | sample Watercolumn_Mata_4_FD_183009 | JGI IMG/M metagenome (GOLD analysis project Ga0233420, IMG submission 183009) | Freshwater microbial communities from Lake Matano, South Sulawesi, Indonesia - Watercolumn_Matano_2014_102_MG | ecosystem: Environmental > Aquatic > Freshwater > Lake | place...
TGGCGTCGGCTGCATCCTGAGGATGTTCGCCCGGGGGACACCGCTGGATGCAGCCGACGCCACCATCGAGAAACTCGAGGAGATACTGGGGCCGGACAACGTGAAGATATCGGGGTAGGACAGACCCGGCGCGTGCTGCGGAGGTTCGGGTCGCCTCCTGTTTTGCCGGGTTGCCCTTGTTTTTTCAGGTTACTTTTATAACTTGTTGCTTGTATTTTCATAGCGTTTCGATTTATCATCATCCCTAAACCGGGTTTATACAATGAGCGGAAAATATCTTGTTGCAACCGACCAGAACTTCAACGACGAAATTCTCGCATCCGACAAGGTCGTGCTTGTCGATTTCTGGGCCGCATGGTGCGGACCCTGCATGATGCTCGGTCCGGTGATCGAGGAGCTTGCCGGTGATTATGAAGGCAAGGCCGTCATCGCCAAACTCAACGTGGACGATAATCCCAAAACTGCTGCCGCCTACGGTATTCGCAGCATTCCTACCATGATGGTCTTCAAGAACGGCCAGGTGGTCGACCAGATGGTCGGTGCCTTGCCGAAGAACATGATCGCCAAAAAGATCGACGAGCATATCGGCTGATCCTGCCCTGTTGCTGATGATCCCGGCTGGGCTGCCTGCCGGGATTTTTTTTGGGATTTTTTTCAACTTCATCTCAACCAGTCGGAACTATGGAGAAGGAAATCCGGGATGTCGTTATCATCGGAACCGGTCCTGCAGGCTATACGGCGGCAATCTATACCGGAAGGGCGAACCTGAAACCTCTTGTCATCGAGGGAATGCAGCCGGGAGGACAGCTGATGATCACCACCGATATCGAGAATTTTCCGGGTTTTCCGGAAGGTATCAATGGTCCCGAGCTTATGTCGAGAATGCGTCGCCAGGCCGAACGCTTCAGCGCCGAGTTCGTCTATGGCAGCGTGGTGGAGGCGGATCTTTCTCGAAGTCCTTTTTCCCTCATGCTCGATGACGGTCGCGAGATCATGGCCCGCGCACTCATCATTGCGACCGGCGCGAACGCGAAATGGCTCGGCATTGAATCCGAGAACCGCTACAGGGGACGGGGGGTTTCTGCCTGCGCCACCTGCGACGGGTTCTTTTTCAAGGAGTGCCGGGTGGTTGTGGTCGGAGGCGGCGATACCGCCATGGAGGAGGCGCTCTATCTCACCAAATTCGCTTCCCAGGTGACGATCGTGCATCGCCGGGAGGAGTTCAGGGCCTCGAAGATCATGAGCCTGCGGGCGGGCAAGAACCCCAAGATTTCCACCATGCTCAATGCCGTTGTCGACGAGATACTTGGCGACGGCCAGAAGGTTACCGGCGTCAGGCTCAAGGATGTTCGCACCGGCGAGCTCAGCGAACTGGCCTGTGACGGCGTGTTCATGGCCATCGGCCATGCGCCGAACGCCGAGCTGTTCAAGGGTCAGCTTCAGATCGACGATTACGGCTATATCGAGACAAAAAAATCATCCAGCGAAACCAGCGTGCCCGGGGTGTTCGCCTGTGGTGATGTGCAGGACTACACCTACCGCCAGGCGGTGACCGCAGTTGGTTCAGGCTGCATGGCAGCCGTTGACGCGGAGCGTTTTCTCGAATCGATCCGCTGACGAGCCGCCCCTGGCAGCGTGATATTTTGCAGAACCGTAACCGGGATCCATTGGGTTTCATGCCCAGCTTTGCGTAACATGAACGCAGGAATTTTTCCCTGGCACTGAGCATGACCCTTATGGATCGCATCAGACCTTTCAGGATCGAGATCGAGTGGAGCGAACAGGAAGACTTCCTGTTTTCCTGCCACTACCGCCCGGAACATTCCCGCGAACGCCCGATCATTCCGGACAGTGCCGAGCACCGCTTTTTTCCCGTCATGAGACGCGCGATGGGCAACGTGCTGCGCAAGCTTCGACAGGAACACCTCTCGTTTCCGCTTTTTCTGGTAACGCTTGCCTTCGAGCATCGCCATCTTCTTTCCGAAATCGAGCAGTTGCTGCATGCCCTGCACCGGCACCTTCAGGAGCAGCAGTGCGCGGGAAGCTGGAGCTGCTATGTCTCGGGCGACGCCACCCGGCCCTCCCCGTCGAGGGGCGGGTAATCAACCCCTTTTTCGCGGAGATGCTGGCTGAGCCGGGGGTAGGTATACTCGAAGAGCATGCGCTCGATATCGCATTCCGGCAGGGATGGCCGCTCGTACATGCCGGCAAGCAGCCGCTGGCGCTGGGCCTCGAACAGGATGATCGCTCCGGCTACCGAGACGTTGAGCGACTCCACCATGCCGAATATCGGTACGGCGATGCACCGGTCGGCTCCCTGCACGGCATCCTCTGAAATGCCGTCCCACTCGGCTCCGAGCACCACTGCTGTCGGTACGGTGAAGTCGATCTTCCTGAAATCCACGCTTCCGGCACCCGGGGCGGCGGCAAGAATCTGCATGCCCTGCTGTTTCAGTTGACGGTAAACGCTGTCGATATCGTTGTACAGGTTCATTTTCACCCACTTGCTCGATCCTGCCGCTGCGTTGTGACGCGTGAAGATGTGCTTGCGGTAGGAAACCGCATGCACCTCGTGAATGCCGGCGGCGTCGCAGCTTCTGAGAATTGCCGCAAGGTTGTGGGATTTGTTGACATTGTCCATGACAACAGTCAGGCTGGTCTGTCTTTGAGACAGCATCTGCCGGATTTTTCTGAATCGTTCGATCGAAGCCAAAAGTGCCGTACAGGTTTTGGGATGGATGACCGGAGCATAAAGCATAAAGCTATCAATTACCCGGTATTTTTCCCGTTTTTTCTGCATAACAGCCTGCCGGACAGGGTGATTGCCGGAGTGCACTGCCTGCGAGGCCTGCGGTTTTTAACGGTCATTATCATAAATTGCATGCAGTTACATTGTGGGAACCGTTCAGGCCGGATGCTCCCGGAATTCATCGCCGGGTTTTCGGGGCATGATCCGTTTCGTGCTGCAGCATGCAACACGTTTTCCGGCAACGGTTCCGTGGCAATCCGGTTTCAGACGATATGCAGTTACACTACAAGAAACATCCGCATCTGGAGCGCCTGCTCAGCAATGCCCGCGAGGTTTCTCTGGACGGAACCCTACGGGTGCTCATCCTCAGCGATCTGCATATGGGTAACGGCGGCAGGCGGGACGAATTCCGCCTGAATGCCGATCTTGTCAGAACACTCCTTGCCGACTATTATCATCCCGAGGGGTTCAGCCTTGTGCTCAATGGCGATGTCGAGGAGCTTTTCAAGTTTTCCCTTGAAAGCATCACCGCAGAGTGGGGTGAATTTTACGACCTCTTTCTCCGCTTCGAGGAGAACGGCTTTTTTTTCAAGACCTTCGGCAACCACGATGCTGCGCTGCTCGATGAAAAGGAGTACAGGCTTCGGGCACACATGCTCGAATCGGTGAAGTTCCGTTACGGCAAAGAGACCATGCTGCTCTTTCACGGCCACCAGGCATCGGTGCTGCTCTGGGAAACCTATCCGCTGGTGAGCCGTTCGGTGGTGTTTTTCCTTCGTTATATCGCCAAACCTGTGGGGATCAGGAATTTTTCCATTGCCTACAACAGCCGCAGAAGGTTCGCCATCGAAAAATCCATTTATGAATTTTCCAACAACGCCAAGATCGTTTCGGTGATCGGTCATACCCACCGGCCGCTTTTCGAATCCCTTTCAAAGGTCGATTACCTGAACTACCGTATCGAGGAGCTGTGCAGGGCGTACCCTGCTGCCGGGGGAGAGGAGCGGCTCATCATTGAGGAGAAGATAACGGCGCTGAAGGAAGAACTCGATTCGTGTTACAAGCAGGGCAAAAAAATAGGCCTGCGGAGCGGCCTGTACAATACGCTGACCATTCCGAGCGTTTTCAACTCGGGCTGTGCGATTGGAAAAAGGGGGATCACCGCACTGGAGATCGAAGGCAGCATTATCCGGCTGGTTTACTGGTTCAACGGCAAGCAGAGCCGGAAATTTATCAGTGACCGGGACAACCGCCCAAGGGAACTCGCCGATACCGGCTATTACCGCATCGTGCTGAACGAGGATCATCTCGATTACGTTTTTTCCCGCCTCCATCTGCTTGCATGAATGGCGGGATGCCGATGCGAAACCCCTGCCATCGCTTCCCGGTGCTGTTCCCGCACTCCTTGCGCCGGTATTTCCTGCCTTTTCCGATGTGCTGCAACGCGGTGATCTTGCCGCGCAATCTCTCCGGATTCTCAGGCTTGCCAGGTGGTCAGCACGGGAATTCACGGGAAAAGAGGCGGGAGGGGAAAGACTGCTTCCGTTACCCGAGCTTCAGGAATTCCGTGATTTCCGCCGGGTTCCGCACCAGGGTTCTCGCTCCGTATTCAAGCAGTTCGCCGGCAGGCCTGAATCCCCAGAGCACGCCGAGCGGGTACATCCCCGCTCTTGTTGCCGTCTGCATGTCGATGCCGCTGTCGCCCACGTAAAGGATCTCCCCGGGGGCGAGTTCCAGCATGCCTGCCACCAGCAGCGCTCCTGCAGGATCGGGCTTGTGCGCGATTCCCTCGCGGTGCCCCATCACCACGTCGAAGCGCCACCCTGCAAGCAGTTCTTCGGCGCAGAGCTGTGTGAAGCGGTCTGCCTTGTTCGACAGGATGGCTTTCCTGACTCCTCCGGCGGCAAGGTCGTCCAGCATGCCGGCGATGCCGGGATATGGCCGGGAATGACGGTTCCAGTTGGTGCTGTAATGCTCCATGAGCTCCACGAGCAGTGTGTCGATCAGCGCTTCGGTTGCGGTGTTTTCCGGAAGCGCCTTGCGCACCAGTTCACGCATGCCGTGACCGACGAGGTAGCGTCCCCGGTCGAGCGAATGGACGGGGTAGCCGTGTTCCGCAAGGACGGTGTTGAGGGTATTGACGACATCCTCGAGTGTATCGAGCAGGGTTCCGTCAAGGTCGAAAATGACTGCTTTGAAAGACATGGATAATCGGTGGTGTGACAGGTTACTCTTTTGATGCGGTGACAAGGAAGATGCGGTATGTCGCCTGTCTGCCAGCTCGGTTCGTCTTGCTGATCTCATGGGCGGTGCTGAACGATATCCGCCCGAAACCGGCTTTTTGGAGCATTGCCTGCAACGCACCCCGTTCGAATCCCGGATGCACCTTTTCGGATGCATCGTCGTGGAAGAAGCCGTCTTCGAGATCGAGGTCGGCAAGGGCTATGATGCCTCCTGGCCTGAGCATCCGGAAGAGACCTGCGAGCAGTGCCCCGGTGTCGGCAATGTGGTGCAGGGTCATGCTGCTGAAGATCAGGTCAAGGTTTTCCGGCAGGGGGGCAGCAGGGGAGTTCCCGAAAAGATCGGCCACAAGCGGCTGTACATTGCCAATGCCGAGGATGGCGGTTTTTTTCCGGAGCACGGCGATCATCTCTTCCGAGGTGTCCAGCGCGGTGATCAGGCCGAGACACGGTGCAAGCGCAAGGGTCACCAGCCCTGTTCCGCAACCGAACTCCATGGCCTGCATGGAGGTCCGGGGCTTCACGGTTTCGGTGATGGCACTTGCCACGGCATCGGCAAGTGCCTTCCTCACAGGGTTTTCATCCCATTCCGATGCCATCCGGTCGAATCGCTGCGAGCTGTTCCATGATGTTGTCATAAGGCAATCCTGAAAGGGGCGTTGTTATTTTCCGCTGTCGCAGATCCGTTTCTTCCGGCCGTTTTCATCGAGGCACACAAAGGTGATGTGCGTGCTGAAGACGATGACCCGCTCCCTTGTTTCGATGCTGTCCTTGTACACGTGTACCGTGTATTCGATCGAGGTTTCCCCGATCCTGTTCTTCTCGGTCACGAAACACAGGATCGTGCCGCCGCGGATGCTTTTGCGGAACTCGACCTTGTCCATGCCGACCGTGACGAAGTTGCAGCCCGGATAATCGAGCGTGACGGCAATATAGCTCACCTCGTCGATCCATTTCAAGAGGTTGCCGCCGAACAGGAATCCGTAATGGTTCAGGTGTTCGGGAAGCACCAGTTTATAGTTTTCCATTCTCAGGAGTTTTTTTTACGGTGCGGGTCGTGCCGCCGGAATTGTCCGGAAGATTGCCGTTGCGGGCCGTTTCTTCCGGGTTGCTCTGTTTTTGCGACAATCTACTCATTTTCTCTTGCCGGAGAAACCAGTATCACGTTTTCCCGCTCTACGACAACCTGTCCGGGGGGGAGGTTTTTTGACCGGCGTACATATTTTTTCAGGGTGTACATGACCGGCGCCAGTTCCGAGTGCCGGGCAGCAGAGTGCCGGGCTGCAAGCTCGGCGGCTTTCCGGATTATCTCCGTATGCTGCAGGGTCGCCCCCCGGAGCACGCAGTGCGATCCGGCGCTGCCCCGGGCGTGCAGCCAGATGTCGTGCGGTTTTGCAAACGAAAAGGTGAGCTGCTCGTTGTTTTTCGCGTTCTTGCCGATGTAGAGCACGGCCGAGGCCGAGAGCCGGACGGTCCTGAACTGCGATGCCGCACCGGTTTTCTGCAGCGGGGCTCCGGTTTCCCGCAGTTCGGCCGAGTGGGCCTCAACAAACCGTTTCACGGCTTTCGGCGACGAAAGCGAGTCAAGTTCCGCGATAAGAGACGCAAGTGTTTTCCTGCGCCTTTCAAGCTGTCTGCTGCGCTGCTGCATGACTTCGAGACGCCCTCTCTTTTTCGAGGCTTTCAGGAAGTAATCCGATGCATTGCCTTTCAGGGATAGCCCGGGTTTCAGGGGTATCGACACGTCAGGCGAGCCAGGGTTCAGGATGTCGGGTACCGTAATGCTCAGGGGCCCGTTGCGTTCAAGGTAAAGCGCACCCATGAGCAGGTGTCCGAAGGTTTCATCCTCAACGGCGCTTTCGGCGAGCTTCTCCGGATCGAACTGCTGCAGTTCTCCGATGGTTTTCCGGAGCTGCAGCCTGAGTCTTGCTCCCAGCTCCTTCCGGGCGTTTGCCGTGTGCAGCCATCCCCACATGGACGAGCTGTACCTGCCGAGACCCTCCAGCACGGAACTGCAGGTTACGGCCTCGGGGAGCGGCGTGTGCAGGATGCTGAAGAGCGGTTTTCCTTCCGGTGTTCTCCCGGTTTGCGGCATCGGATCGAGCAGCTCGTAGAACAGTTCCCGGAAAGCTGCCACATGTGCTTCCGGTTCCCGTTTTCCCCCCCAGCGTTCAGCAAGGATGCGCAGCAGGTTCCGGTCGAATCCCGGAATGTTGAGCGCCTCTGTGTGAGTTTCTTCCGATGCGGCCCCGGTGTGTTCGATGAATCGATCCTCCGCTGCGGAAGAAAGCTTTTCAAGCTCCCGGATGATATTCTGTTTCCGGTTGACCCCGGAAAGGCTGTAGGGCGTGCCGGCAAGATCGGCCCGGTTGCGGCAGGCATCGGCGACAAGGCCGTCCCGGACGAGGAAAACGTTTGCTTCCGCACGGTAGAGGCGAAGCACCAGGAGGTCCCCTCCGGCAAGCCGTACGAGGATCTCCCGGTCGAAAGGCGACATTTCCACGCTCTCGACCTCCCGCTCGCACACCTCCGCCAGCAGGCTTGCCGTGTGCCGCTTCTTCCTGCTGAGCCCTTCTCTCGTGAACACCGAAAGTTCCGGTATGCGGGAGACGATCACCACCTGCAGGTGTTCCCCGAGAGCCGTGACAAAACTGACGGCGAGTTCGTTTTTTCCTTCAGAATGCACCTCGAACACGAATCCGCCCGCCAGCCGTTCGTGCAGCTCCATGGCCGCATGGTAGAGCGTGAAGTAGTTGCGGTGCATCAGGAGTTGCTTAAGCGGTTGTTTTTTATCTATCTTGAGGAGGACATTCCCTAATGTATCAAAAAGTATAGCGATGTCGGAAGAGCAGGGTTTGCCCGGATGCTGCGGCTCCGGAAATGGTGACGATAACGGCATGCAGGAAAAAAGGCTGGGATGGCATGAGTACTTCATGAGCGTCGCCCACCTCATTTCCCGTCGTGCGACCTGTACGCGTGGCCATATCGGCGCGGTGATCGTCAGGGACCACAACATCCTTTCGACCGGCTACAACGGAGCGCCATCGGGGTTGCCGCACTGCAACGAGACCAACTGCAGGATTTACCGGAGCACCCATCCCGACGGAACCGTTGAGGAGAACTGCGTCAACACCATCCATGCCGAAATCAACGCGATCGCTCAGGCGGCAAAGCACGGTGTGTCGATCAAGGACGCCGATATCTACATCACGGCCAGTCCCTGCATCCACTGCCTGAAAGTGCTCATCAACGTCGGCATCAGGACCATCTACTACGACAAACCCTACAAGATCGAGCACATTGACGAGCTGCTCAGGCTTTCCGGTGTCCGGCTGGTACAGGTGCATGTCGAAGAGCGGTAAAGGGGGACGTGTTGGCTGAAGGTATCCATGAAACCTGTATGCGGCGCTGCATCGAGCTTGCCCTGAAAGGCTCCGGTTCGGTCAGTCCCAACCCTATGGTCGGGTCGGTTGTCGTTGCGGACGGACGCATTGTCGGCGAAGGGTTCCATATGCGGTTCGGAGGTCCCCATGCGGAAGTGAACGCCATCGCATCGGTTGCCGACGGGACGGTGCTTTCCCGTTCGACGCTCTACGTGAATCTCGAGCCGTGCTCGCACTTCGGAAAAACCCCGCCCTGCAGCGACCTCATCATCGCAAAAGGGATACCGCGGGTGGTGATCGGCTGCCGTGATCCGCATGAAAAGGTTGCGGGCAAGGGGATCGAAAAACTCCGTGCAGCAGGCGTGGAGGTGCTCGAGGGCATACTTCGGGCCGAGTCGGAAAGGCTCAATGAGGCGTTCATTACCAGTCACCGCAAGGGACGCCCCTTCGTGGCGCTGAAGCTTGCACAGACGCTCGACGGCAAGATCGCGACGGTTTCGGGTGCATCGAAATGGATTACCGGCCCGGAGGCGAGAGCCGAGGTGCACCGCATGCGCTCCCTCCATGACGCGGTGCTGACCGGAGCGGCAACGGTGATTGCCGACGATTCCGAGCTTACGGTGCGCCACTGTGCGGGACGCAATCCGCTTCGCGTTGTGCTCGATCCGAAACTTTCTGTTGCTGACGGCGCAGCGGTGTTTGACGACTGCGCCGAAACCCTGCTCTTTACGGCGCACTCCATGCTGGATTCCGAAAAAGCCCGCAGGCTTGCCGGAACCGGTGTTGCCGTTTTCGGGGTCAATACCGACGGGTGCGGCCTCGATCTGGCCGAGGTGCTCGGCGAGCTGCACCGGAGGGGGGTGCTTTCCGTGCTGGTCGAGACGGGAAGCCGTCTTGCCTCCTCTTTCGTCGCAGGAGGATTGTTCGACAGGCTGTATGTGTTCGTGGCGCCGCTCCTGTTCGGCGGAGACGGCCTCAGTGCATTCGCCCCGCTCGGTATCAGGCTTCCGGCAGAGGCCCCGAGACTGCGGTTCGAGCCCCCGCGCCTTTTCGGCCTCGATCTTCTTCTGACAGCATCGTTCTCTGAAGAGCAGTAAACAACAGCAACCATGGCACGAAAATTTTCAAAAAGGGAAAACGGCATGTTCGACCGCGTCTTCAACAATCCCGACCTGGGTAAATTGCTCCTGAGACTTTCCGTCGGGGGCCTGATGCTTTTTCATGGCATTTTCAAGCTGCAGCACGGCTACGGTTTCATCGAAAAGATGCTGGTGAAGGTGAACCTTCCGGACTACATGTCCCACGGCATTCTTGTCGGCGAGATTCTCGCGCCCGTGATGATCGTGTTCGGGTTCAATACGCGTCTTGCGGCGCTCCTGGAGGCGTTTGTCATGGTTATGGCGGTGTACCTGGTGCACATGGGCGATCTCGCGTCGTTCAACGATCACGGAGGCTATGCGCTGGAACTCCAGGCGCTCTATCTTTTCGGTTCGCTGGCGATCCTGTTTCTCGGAGCCGGCCGCTATTCCCTCGGGGGATCGAACGGCCGCTGGAACTGACGCTTGCAGTGGGCCCACTTCTCGATATCCGGAACATCACGGCATTCCGCGGTGCCACGAAGGTGTTCGACGGGCTTTCGCTCCGGATCGAAGAGGGGTGCAGCACGGCGGTGCTCGGCCCCAACGGGGCGGGGAAGTCCACGCTGCTGAAGCTTGTTTACGGCGAACTGCATCCTGTTTTTTCGGCGGACAGCCATATCCGTATTTTCGGCCGGGACCGGTGGAATGTGTGGGAACTCCGTTCCCGGCTCGGTGTTGTGTCCCATGACCTGCAGCACGACTATCTTTCGTGCGCAAGAGGGCTGAACGTGGTGCTTTCAGGTTTCTATTCGAGCGTCGATACCTGGCGGAACCAGTCGTTCGGCGATACCGAATACCGCAAGGCCGGAGCGGTGATGGCGCGGCTCGGCATCGAAAGCCTGAAGAACCGGGAGTTCGGCTGCATGTCAACCGGTGAACAGCGCCGGTTCCTGCTTGCACGGGCACTTGTCAGCGATCCGCAAGCACTG
>Ga0233420_10001125_pt1 | contig 10413 bp, 12 predicted proteins | sample Watercolumn_Mata_4_FD_183009 | JGI IMG/M metagenome (GOLD analysis project Ga0233420, IMG submission 183009) | Freshwater microbial communities from Lake Matano, South Sulawesi, Indonesia - Watercolumn_Matano_2014_102_MG | ecosystem: Environmental > Aquatic > Freshwater > Lake | place...
ATATTTCAATAATTTTCTTGAAATCATAAAACAGCCAGCTCAAAATTCAATCCGCTGCAATACTCTTAAAATTTCACCCAATGAATTGATAAAAAGATTAAAATCAAAAGGATGGATTATTCATCAGCATTTTAGCGATTATCCAGAATTAATGGTAATTAAAAATAATCTTGCACCAGGCGAACTTGGACGTTCGCTTGAACATCTTTTGGGATATTATTATGTCCAGGAAATTGCAAGCATGCTTCCTATTCTGGCTCTCAAGCCGAAACCAGGAGAAAAAATTCTTGATTTGGCAGCTGCACCAGGCTCAAAGACAACGCAAATTGCAGCAAAAATGAATAATACTGGCTTGATAATTGCAAATGATGTAAGCATAGGAAGAATAAGCATTTTAGCAACAAATCTCGAACGTTGCGGTATCTCAAATACAATTATAACGAGAAAACAAGGATTTGAATTATGCAAAAAGCTGAAACAACAAAATTTTCTCTTTGATAAAATTTTGTTAGATGCTCCATGTTCAGGAGAAGGAACATTAAGAAGCTCACAGGCAACAGCAAAAATGTGGAATATTCAGTCTGTAAAAAATCTTTCAAATATCCAAAAATCATTAATCGCTTCTGCAATTGAACTTCTAAAGCCAAATGGAGAAATAGTTTATAGCACATGCACTCATGCTCCTGAAGAAAACGAGGAGGTTCTGGACTTTGTCCTAAAGAAATTTAATAATATAAGAGTGGAAACAATCAACCTTCCTGTGAAATGCAGGCAAGGATTAACTTATTGGAATAATAAGAATTATGATAAAAGCATAGAAAAATCCTGCAGAATATATCCCCAGGACAACGACACAGAAGGATTTTTCGTTGCAAAATTAAGGAGGATAAAATGAATTTTTTAAAGATATTCAAAGAAGATTTGAAATATTATGATTCAGAGAATAAAGAAGTGAAAACAATTTTAAAATATATAAAGTTAAAGAAGAAGAGAGTGCTGGATATCGGAACGGGGATAGGAAGACTTGCATTTCCCTTATCAAAATATGCAGGAGAAATTGTTGCATTAGATAAAGATAAAAGGTTCAAAGTTTGTTTTAAAAACAAAAATAGAAAAATAATATTTGTTAATAAAAAATTAGAAGATTATTCAAGGAGAAACCAAAAATTTGAGATAATTCTGCTTTCTTGGCCGATTTTTGATATAAATTTCCTGAAGATAATAAAAAAGTTAATGAATGGAAAAAGTTTATTGATTTTCATAACATGTGACAATAAATCTGACTACGAAACAATTATTGATAAAATAGGGATTATAAAGTTTAGATATCTTAATAAAAATACAAAGGATAAAAGAAAATTCCTTAAATCTCTTCCCGATTTGTTTAAAATTATAAAAAAAAGAAAAATAAAGACATATTATAAATATCCTAATGAAAAAATAGCATTTAGGATTATTAAAAATGGATTAAAATTATGGTTTAATATAAATCTGAATAAAAAGGCTAAAGAAAAACTCAAAAAATTAATCAAGTTACATAAAAAAAGAAATAAAGTAATATTTAGGGAGGAGATTTATTTTTATATAATGAAATTAAAATGCCGATAAAAATATTCAATGAAAAAGAAAAAGCAGGAATTGAGAAACAGCTTCATGAAAAATTTGGAATAAAATCTCTTCCCGGAAAAATCCTGATGCTTGGAGCTGAAAGATTATTTTTCTTCACAGGAGAACTTAGCGATGAAGAGCTAAAGAAAATTGAATTGATTACTCCGATTGAAAAAATAGGATGTTATTTTGCAAAATTAATTGACGAAAAAATAAAACTCACAATAGAAGGCACTCAAATACTTAAGAACCAAATCAGCAAGAATATATTTGAAATAAATGAAAAGCAGGCAGAAGAATGGATGAGTGGAAGGGAATTGAACATAAAAACAGGTATGAAAGGCTTTGTTGTAATAAAAAATCAAAAAACAGAAGACTTGCTCGGCTGTGGAAAAGCATCTGAGAACAAGATAACAAATTTCATTCCAAAATCAAGAAGATTGAAGGCAAGAACTTAAAAATAGGCAATAATATGAAATAAAATGAACCCAAAAGACAAAGAAAAAATTCTTCAGGCAGGAAAAATCGCAAGTGAAGTGAAGAAATACGCAAGAACAATTGTAAAAAAAGGTGTTCCTTTGCTTGAAATAGCTGAGAAAATAGAAGCTAAAATAGAACAGCTCGGCGGAAAACCTGCTTTTCCTGTAAATTTAAGCATAAATGACATTGCTGCCCATTACACTCCAAATCATGATGATAAAACTATAGCAAGCGGATTGCTCAAGGTTGATTTCGGAGTCCATGTTGACGGCTGGGTGGCAGACACTGCATTTTCAATTGATTTGGAAAACAACGAGGAAAACAAAAGATTGATTCTCGCATCAGAACTCGCTCTTGAGATAGCATCAAAAACAATAAAATTAGGAGTAACAAACAGCAGAATAGGAAAAGAAATCGAGGAATCAATAAGTTCAGGCGAAATTTCTCCCATAATCAATCTAAGCGGGCATCAAATAAAGCAATATGAACTTCATTCTGGTTTGACAATTCCAAACATCAATAATAATCAGGAAATTCCCATTAAAGAAGGACTTTATGCAATAGAACCTTTCACTACAAATGGTTCAGGCAAAGTTTATGACGGAAAAAATTCAGGAATATATGAACTGCATTCTGAAAAAAGTCCGAGAAGCCAGACTGCGAGGGAAGTTTTAAATTTCATAATTAAAGAATACAATACCCTTCCTTTCTGTTCAAGATGGCTTTACAAAAAACTCGGGGCAAAATCATTGATTGGATTAAAACAGCTTGAAGAAAACGGAAATCTCCATCATTTCCCGATGCTTATGGAAGCAAATCGGGGTAAAGTTGCACAAAGCGAAAATACTTTTTTGGTTGAAAAAGACAAAGTTATTGTGACGAGCGAATAAATTATTTAATAAACAGCTTTTCCATTGAATTTATTCATTAAAGTATCATAATTTCTTGTTGTTCCACATCCAGAACAATTATAATTTGCAAATGATTTAACAGGTCCATATCCTGGCTGAATGCTATGATAATTAAATTCCTGTTCTTTTAAACATCCTAAACAATAGGCAATTAATATATCTGGAAGTTTCTTTCCTGTTTCCTCTTCAAATTTTGCCTTTTCCTCCAGGTTTTTTTCGTTTGTCATTTTATTTGCTTAAGAACCCTCTTTATAAATTTATCCTAAATAGCTGTTTTCAGCAGGCAAAGATGCCCTCGCTGATTTCAGGAAATTCTCCTCAACTTTCTTGTAAATTTCAAGAACACTCTTGCTTACGCTTGGTTTGACTTTCTTCAACGCATCTTCAAAATGCGATTTCTTAACTATCTTCGCGCTTATTGATTCTCGAAGCGCAATCAGTGCTGCTTCTCTTGATAGTGCCTCCAAGTCAGCACCAGTATATCCTTCTGTCATCTTTGAAATTTCATCAAGCATTTTTTCCCTTTCCTTTTCATCATAAAACTTTTTTCCATCTCCCAATGGCATGTTCTTAGTATGTATTTTAAGAACCTTTAACCTTCCTTCTTCTCCAGGTGCATTTACCAAAAGAATCTTGTCAAATCTTCCTGGACGCAATATAGCAGGGTCAAGCATGTCAGGACGGTTTGTTGCTCCTATAATCAAAATATCCTTCATGTCAACTATTCCGTCCATTTCAGCAAGAATCTGATTCAAAACTCTTTCAGTTACTTTTGTTCCCATCTCAATTCCTCTTTTTCCTGCAAGAGCATCTATCTCATCAAAGAATATAACACATGGCGCAACCTGCCTTGCTCTTTCAAATATTTTCCTTACTCCTTCTTCTGATTTTCCAACCCACATGCTAAGCAACGAAGGTCCTTTGACCTGTATGAAGTTTGCTTCTGATTCTTTTGCAACAGCTTTTGCAAGCAATGTTTTTCCTGTTCCAGGAGGCCCGTAAAGCAAAATACCTTTTGATGGTTTTATTCCCATTCTCTTGTAACTGTCTGAGAATTTCAACGGCCATTCAACAGATTCTATTAATTCCTGTTTTACATTGTCCAATCCTCCGACATCATTCCATGAAACATTAGGAGTTTCAACAAGAACCTCTCTCATCGCAGAAGGACGAACTACTTTTAAAGCATCAAGGAAATCCTGATGTCTTATAACTAATTTCTCAAGGAATTTTGGAGACATTGGTTCATCTCCTTCTATTTTCATATCTGGAAGAACTTTTCTAAGAACATTTATTGCAGCTTCTTTTGCTAACGCTTCCAAATCAGCTCCGACAAATCCGTGCGTGATTGATGCAAGTTCTTCAAGATTTACATCTTTTATCAAAGGCATACCTCTTGTATGAATTTTAAGAATTGCTAATCTTCCTTCTTTTCCAGGCACGCTTATTTCAATTTCCCTGTCAAATCTTCCAGGTCTTCTTAATGCAGGATCAATTGCATTGACACGATTTGTCGCTCCTATTACTATTACTTTCCCGCGCGATTTCAAGCCGTCCATCATTGTCAATATCTGCGATACAACTCTTCTTTCAACCTCTCCTGTGACTTCTTCTCTTTTCGGCGCAATCGCATCAATTTCATCAATGAATATTATTGCAGGCGCTGTTTTCTCAGCTTCTTCAAATATATCTCTTATTTTCTTCTCACTTTCTCCGTAAAACTTTGACATTATCTCAGGTCCGTTTAAAAGAATGAAATTCGCATCACTTTCATTTGCAACAGCTTTTGCTAGCAATGTTTTTCCTGTTCCAGGAGGTCCATGAAGCAAAACTCCCTTTGGCGGCTCTATTCCAAGTCTTTCAAAAATTTCAGGGCGCTTCAAAGGAATTTCCACCATTTCTCTTATTTTCTTTATTTCTTCGCTTAATCCTCCTATATCTTCGTAAGTTATTTCTGGTATTTTTTCATCATCAGATATATCAACTGCCTTTGAATTCAAAACAAGATCTGTATTTTCAGAAATATAAACAGGTTGATTTGGTGTTGCGTTCACAACAACGAATTTAATTTGTGTAATGCCTCCAAAATGTCCCATGCCCATTCCCTCAAAAATATCTCCTAGGTTTCCAAATATATCATTCAAATCGCCAAGCTCGTCTGAAATCAAATCTCTTCTTCTTTGCACTCCTCCAAGAACAATTACATCTCCCTTAACAACAGCTCTTGCAAGCAATCCTCTTCTTAAACTGTCAGGATCTGCCTGAACCATTATTCCTTTTTGTGCCGGTGCTATTGTTATTTTCTTTGCTTCCTTAACATCTGCTTTTGATATGTGAACTACTTCTCCTATGGCTGCTTTTGCATTTCTTCTTGATATTCCGTCAATCCTAATAATTCTTTCTCCAACATCTGCAGGATAAGCTCTGTCTGCAATTGCAACTGTCTCTCGGTTTCCTCTTATTACTATTATATCTCCTCTTCTTATTTCAAGTTCCTTCATTGTTTCTGAATCAATTCTGGCAATTCCTTTGTATGCATCATCCTGCAATGCTTCAACAACCTTCAATGAAACTTCTTTCTTTGTCATTTTATTCCTTATCCTCTTTTTGTTTTTCTATTTTTTTGATTATTATTGATTTGCTATTTTTCGGATTTGCTGAATCATAAAACTGCTTTGCGTGAAATGTTGGTTTTCCATTCTTGACAATTTTCATTTCTCTTGCTTTTATAATTCTTGAATTCCCTTTTGCTTCTTGCCTTTCATTGCCTTCAAAATTAAGGGATACTCTTCCTGCTTCTTCAAAGCAAAGTTTTACCATATCGTTCATCTTTTTTTCCTGTTCTTTTATGAAAGAAACTATTTCCATGGGAATTGAAACAGCATAACTGTTTCCAACCATTCTCATTTTTACATGAAATTCTTTATTTTTTAGATTCATAAATTTTTCATATTCAGATTCATCAACAGGATGAATTAATCGATTTCCACATTTTTGGCATATCATTGTTCTAAGAATAAATCCATTTCTTTCCAAATCTCTCTTTTCCATTTTAGTTTCGCATTTGTTGCACAAAATTTTGCTGTCAAATATGTCTGTCATTTTATTTTTCTTATCTCTTTAATTGTTGAATATTAGCCGTATCTTTAGATACGGCTGGGTTGAAAAGAGGTTAATAGGTATATACCTCTTGTATACACTATAAATATACACTATTTAAATATTTCTATAATTCACTCCTCTTCATCAAGCCCGCGAATTATTCTATCAAGATTTCTTGTCACATGGCTTATTGTTTCAGCTTCTGTTGCTTTTGGATGCTCTTCCATATATTTAAACGCATACGAAGCTCCTGCAATAATCGCCATCTTCAAAACTTGGTTAGTTACCATTAAATAAAATAAAAAATCTTCTTTAAAAATATATATACCAATTTATTAATAACATTTAAAACTTCTGGAGTTTTATTGTTTTTATGAAATCAAAAGAGGCTGTAAAAAAATTCTGGTTTCTTCTTTGGAAAGATAATAGCTTGAAAGGATGGATTTTTGCAATTGTTTTTCTGTTTTTATTCATAAAGCTTCTTTTATTCCCTGTTCTGAATCTTATAACCGGAACATCTCTTCCTCTTGCGATAGTTGAATCCTGCTCTATGTATCACAAGGGAGACATAATCTCTGACTTTGATTTATGGTGGAACAGACATGAGATAAAATATGATGAATATAATTTCAATAAGACAGACTTCGAAGATTTCTCTTTCAAAAATGGGTTTAACAAAGGAGATATATTATTTATCACGGGAACAAAGTCAGAAAAGCTTGAAATTGGAGATATAATAATATTTGAAGCAGGCACAAAAAATCCTATAATACATCGAATAATAAAAATTTCAAAAGATAGTGATGAATATATTTTCTCAACAATAGGAGACAATAATAATGGACAGTTAACGATTGAAAAAAGAATAAATGAAAACCAGATTGTCGGAAAAGCTAATTTCCGGCTTGTTCCTTTTGCAGGATGGGTAAAACTGATATTTTATGAATGGCAAAAATCGCCAGAAGAAAGGGGATTATGCTATGAAAACTAAATTTTTAAAATAATTTTTAAATTCTTCAAAACCAAAATTATTTAAATCCTGCTTAAGTTAAAACCAGAATAAAGAGGATAATCCGAAGATAAAAATAAGATAAAATGGAATTTTGTCCGAAATGCGGTTCTGTTCTTGTAATGAAAACAAAGAAGATGGGCTGTCCAAGATGCAATTATGCATCAAAAGCTAAAGCAAAAATAACAACTTCTGAAAAAACATCAAAAGTTAAGGAAGTTCCAATAATCTCTCCAAAAGACACTGAAACTCTTCCTATAATAGAGGAAAAATGCCGTGAATGTGGAAATGAAAAGGCATATTTTTGGACAGTTCAAACACGTGCTGGCGATGAAGCAGAAACAAAATTTTTCAAGTGCACAAAATGCGGAACAACTTGGAGACAATACAGATAATAATTATCTCTTTTTTATCCTTAGTTTATCTTTATATTTTTCCAAAAATGATGGAAGTTGAGAATGCACTTCTTCATTTATTGGGAAATTATTTAATGAAGCCCACATGTAGGCGTTAATTTTTTCTGTTTTTGGCAGTTTAAAAAAATTTGAGCTGACAATAACTCTAAAATCAAGCCCTGTCCAATGAACTCTTTTTCCTTCAACTATCTTTTCTCCTTCTCTAAATCCAAGATATTCGTTTTTAAAAGTCAATGCCCCATATTCTTCAACAACAGCTTTTTTAAAGGTGCTAATAGGGTTTTCATTTATTAAAAAATGACAGCTTCCAATATCATATCTTCCTGGCTCATCTCTATGCCCCTCTGCTCTCTTTCCAAGTAAAACTCTGCCAGACTCATCTTGACAAATAAAAATAATATAAATTTCTGGTCTTTCCATTAATAATCACAAAAATTTTCAATTATAAATATTTCTATAATCAAAAGATATAATCTCAATAATATAACTAACTTGTTTTTCTTCCAATTCTTTCAGAATATCCACATTTTCCACATTTAAGCATAATAAGATTGTCCTCATCTGAATAAAAGATTCCCATATCAATTATCTGCGCTTTGTCATAACCACACTTTGGGCATTTGTTTGAATATGTCGCAAAAGGATTTTCATTTTTTATTATTCCTTCACCGACTTTCTTCTTCGGCTCAAGATTTTCTTTTCCTTCAAGTGGCTTGACTTTGCGCGAAAACCCGCATTCTTTGCATGTTGCAATAAATTCTTCTCCTTTTCTTTCAGGAATAAGTATCTCCCCGCAAGAAGGGCAAAATTTCAATGTCATGAATAAAATTAATAAACAGGCATTAAATAATTTTCCATGATAATATCAACAATGTTAACTTTATTAACAGCCATTAGATATTTTTTTAAATAAGAATGTTTTCACTGAGATACGGCTCCGTAGCTCAGTCTGGTCAGAGCACTGGACTCTTAATAAAGAACAAATCTCCTTTAAGGGAATAAGGGACATCCAGGTGTCGTGGGTTCAAATCCCATCGGGGCCATATCAAATTTGGGATTTGATTAATCGGTTTAAAAGAAAAGGGAAGCTTATAAAAGAAACCGAAGGTGTCTTTTATTCAAATCCCATCGGGGCCATTTAAATAATAAAAAAATAGATTAGATACAGGCTCCATTAGAACAAGTAGTTCCTGCAAATTCAGTTGAACATAATGTGGATGTGCTATTGTAACAATATCTCTGCCCATCTCCTTCAAAACAATACCAATCAGTTACCCAGCCTACTGCTGAACAATAATCCTCATGAGTTCCAAAATCATCAACGCAGGTGCTCTTGGTTTTTAGATAATTGGGAAAACCTAAAGCATTATCATTATCTGTGCAAGAGTGGGATTCTGTAACTTTACAACTCCAAGTACAGCAGGTAGGAGAAATAGTATGTAGAGATTTTGAAGATACTTTACCAGTAGCATTACAACTAGCATTTGCATGAACAACGCATTGTGCAGAACTTTGAATAGTGTCATCTTGTGCATGGAATTCGTAATTTCCTCCTGTTGCCTGAAGTGCACATTGTTGTTCTGCAGTATTGCAGTCAAATACACAGCATTTATCAGCGCCGATGAATCCTCCTGCACCAGAATATAACCCCAAATCATCACAATAATCTCTAAAGAAATCATTTAAACACTTATCAGGAGTAAATGCATCATCATAATAAGCATATTTTCTGCCATTTGCTATTCTATCTTCCTCGCATTTTTGGACTGCTGCTTGATTCACATCCTTGCAATTCCAAATACAGCATTTGTCATTACTAACCCAGCTTGAATTTGTTACTCTTTGATTTTCTAAAGCACATTTCATAACAGCATAAGTTGAACATGTATCTGCATTCAAAGTCTCACTATAATCTCCAAATTGAAAATCTCTAACGCCTGCATCTTCTTCGCATATTTGTTCTGATGATAATTCAGTATAACAATTATATACACAACATCCAGATGCTTCTCCCCACAAAATGTCCTTTGCCTGCTCTTCTCCTCTTGAATTGCACATTTCAGTTGCATAAGCAGAACACTCTGCAGCATTTAAGTCAGGAGTATGCTCTGAATATTCTCTGTTATTTTGATCTGCTAATAAACCGCATGTCTCTAAATCTGCAAGATCTTCATCTGCTCCCTCATCTCCACCATCATTTTCAGGCAATTCAGCTACACAATCCCAAGTACAACACCCAAATTGTTGTGTCCATAAATTTCTCCAAAGGAATAATCCTTCATGTTCGCAGGAATCTTCTGCAAAACCGCTACAGTCATTCCAGTTAAAATCAGGAGCAAAAAAATCATTATCAAACTTGTTATTTATTCTGATTCCATTGCACATTTGTGCATTTATCTCTTCTTCAACACCATCGCCATCTATGTCCCCGTCATCACCATTTGGAATTCCGTCGCCGTCAATGTCAGGATCATCTATATTTGGAATTCCGTCGCCGTCAATGTCTCCAACAGGATCCTGCACTAAAGGATTATCAACAACATCATCACCATTCACATCAGGGTCATCTGCATTATTTACCAGGTCGCCATCTATATCTCCATCATTTATATCAAGATTTCCGTCTTCATCTGTATCCTCTTCTGGAGAAACAGGAACCAGCGAATTATCCACTATTCCATCTCCGTTAACATCAGGATCATCTCTATTCAAAATGCCGTCATTGTCTGTATCTCCATAAAAATTAAAAGTAAAAACCATATGAGCTGTAAAGTTAAAGGGAGCTAAGACAAAACATTTTTATATTAAGAATTAATAAAGATATCATGAAAAAGAGAGTAAAGAACAAGCTAATAATCAGCTTCATAATTATTCTGTTATTACTAGC
>Ga0233420_10001126_pt1 | contig 10398 bp, 11 predicted proteins | sample Watercolumn_Mata_4_FD_183009 | JGI IMG/M metagenome (GOLD analysis project Ga0233420, IMG submission 183009) | Freshwater microbial communities from Lake Matano, South Sulawesi, Indonesia - Watercolumn_Matano_2014_102_MG | ecosystem: Environmental > Aquatic > Freshwater > Lake | place...
CAGATAATAATCCTCGACCGCTCGCTTAGAAAAGAGCAGGAGCGCATCGAGACCCTGAGCGAAAAACTGAAGAACGCGTTCTTTGTAATATTCGGGTCTGCAGGTACACTGATAGCTGCCATGATCCCATTGCTAATCTTGGGCTTTGGGCTGCTCAGGGGGTTCGCGATAGTGACAATAATCGGCGTGCTTGTCGGCGTATTCATAGCCAGGCCAGCGTATGCAGTGATAATAAGGCATCTTATGAAAGAATAAGGTTGCGGTCAGTTTATATTTTTCCGATTTTCTAGTGCGCCTGGGCTTGAAACATTGACATCGCATAGTGCTGCACAAGCTTCTGCGTACGAGACCGTACATGCATGGAAGGAACCGTTCTTGAAATCTGTGTAATTTGGGTAAAAAGTATTTTTATCGACATCATAAATCCCGACGTCGAACTTCTCTTTTGGCGAGATATATTGCACCATTTTAGCATTTTTGCTTATATCTACCACAGCAAGTCCTGAATTTTCAATTGTCTCCAAAAAATAGTTGCCGAACATCGTATCAATATGGCTCAAATATTTATAAATTCATTGCTTTTTAAAAGTTGTGCTTACTACCTTTCTATCCGGTTGATTATATGGCTGTGACGTATCTGATGAGCAGTGAATCTAATTATAAAAATATGGCACTTGAAGTAGCAGATGGTTTTATAGACAAATGGCGTTTAAACTCTGATGAATTATATCGTAGTGAGATTAATTCAAAATTAAAGTTAAGCGGCAAAAATGTTATTGTTGTTGATGATGATGAAATTTTAGGGAATCGTATTGTTAAAATACTAACTAAATTACGTTCAAAAGTTACATATTTTTCAAATAGTATTGAGGCTTACGATGTGTGTAATAATTGGAATGCTGATATTATACTTTTAGATATTCGGATGCCTGGAATAAATGGATTTGATATTTGTAAAAAGTTAGGGTCTGGTGTTAAAAATGAATGAAAAATACGGCATATCTGGATATGGATGCTATGTGCCAAGGTATAGAATAAAGGCCGAGGAGATCGCGTCTGTGTGGGGCGGTGACGCTGAAAGGGTAAAAGAAGGCCTGCTCGTAGACGAAAAAAGCGTTCCGGATCACGACGAAGATACTGTCACTATTTCTGTTGAAGCCGGCAAAAATGCGCTGCTGCGCGCGCGGATAGATCCGCAGAAGATAGGGGCGCTCTTCGTAGGCAGCGAAAGTCATCCTTACGCTGTGAAGCCGTCAGGCACTGTTGTTGCTGACGCTCTCGGCATAAGCCCGAATGTTCTTGTTGCTGACATGGAATTTGCATGCAAAGCCGGCACAGCCGGCGTGCAGGCTTGCCTTGGCCTTGTAAAAAGCGGTGAAATAGAATACGGGATGGCTATAGGTGCTGACACGTCACAGGGCAGGCCAGGCGATGCATTGGAATATACAGCCGCAGCCGGAGGCGCGTCATTCATAATTGGCAGAGAACCGATAGCAGTAATAGAAGGCATGACTTCCTTCACGACAGATACACCGGATTTCTGGCGGCGTGAGGGCGAAGACTTCCCAAGGCACGGATCCCGCTTCACAGGCGAGCCGGCATACTTCAAGCACGTTGTCTCTGCTACAGAGGCCTTGATGAAAAAGCTTTCGCTGAAGGCCGGGGATTTTGATTATGCCGCTTTTCATACACCTAACGGCAAGTTTCCACTGCGAGCTGCAAAGATACTCGGTCTTGAAAAGGAGAAGCTGCTGCCTGGGCTTGTTGTAAGAAAAATCGGAAACACGTATTCAGGCGCAAGCATGCTCGCCCTATGCAGCATCCTTGACACAGTTGCAAAGCCAGGCCAGAGAATACTGCTCACGTCCTACGGTTCCGGGGCAGGCAGCGATTCGTTCTCGCTGCTAGTAACAGACAAGCTGCTGGAAGCAAGGGAGCGCGCAAGGAAAATAGACTACTACATAAACAGGAAATCTTATGTAACCTACGGCCAGTACGCGAAGCTGAGGAAGAAGCTGAAGGGGGTCGAATAAATGAGTGCAAATAACATGCCGGACATATTTTTTATCGGGAATAAGGAAAGCCAGACGTGTTGCGCCAATTATGCATTAACCTGCGGGTCTGGTATGTTCATTGAATCGAATAACGACCAGTTCAAAACCTATGTTGTAAAAGGCGGTGATAAAAAATTCCTTAAAAAATTAGACTATCCTAATTTTGGACCGGGGTTTAACACTGAAAAATACAAAAGAATTATGGGTATAACACTAACTCCTAGCTACAGAAGGTTGATAGATTATCTGTTCGGTGGGCCGGGAAAAAATGTTTTATTATTTACGAGCTTTGTTAGTGTACCAGAAATTGTATTAACGAAAGCCTACGACAATTCTGATGAAATAATAAAAACTTACAAAAGCTTCGGGCCTGACTGCATCGTAATGGATGTTCCTGACAATTATGCTTCGAGGCGGTTCTTGATTGAAATTAACAGCAAAAAAGAAGCGCTGAAAAATGATGCAGGCAAGGCAATTCCTATTCCTAAGCTGCAGCCGATAAGAATCGGGGAGTTTTGTGGTTGATTATGAAAAATACTGCTGTCATAGGCGTTGGCCAGACAAAATTCGGGGAATTGTGGGATAAGTCTCTAAGAGATATAGCTGTCGAAGCTGGATTGTCTGCTATAAAAGACTCGGAACTTGAAAAAGGACAAATAAAGGCCTTGTATGTAGGAAACATGTCAGCAGGCCGCTTTTCAGGGCAGGAACATCTTGGCGCGCTGGTTGCCGACAACCTTGGCCTGAAGAACGTTCCTGCAACAAGGTGCGAAGCTGCTTGCGCATCCGGCAGCGTTGCCTTCAGAGACGCGTGGCTTGCTGTGGCGTCCGGAAGCATTGATGCCGCACTTGTTGTCGGCGTTGAGAAAATGACTGATGTTCATGGTGCCGGAGCCCTGACTACCTTGGCTGCTGCTGGCGACCAGGAGTGGGAAGCATCGATAGGCCTGACGTTTGCAGGACTGTATGCATTGATGGCCAGAAGGCATATGTTTGATTACGGTACTACGAAAGAGCAGCTCGCCTCTGTTGCTGTTTTGAACCATGAAAACGGCCTGAAAAATGGCTTTGCCCAGTTCCAGATGCCGATAACAATCGAAGACGTGATCAATTCGTCTGTAATAGCAGACCCGCTGAGGCTGTTTGACTGCTCGCCAATAACAGACGGCGCAGCTGCAGTAGTTATCGCAAGCGAAGACATTGCAAAAAAATCAGGCAACCAGGCTGCATACGTTCTTGGTTCAGGAAAAGGCACAGATACGCTGGCTCTGCATGACAGGAAATCTTATACCGAACTTTTGGCTACAAAAATCGCGGCAAAAGCTGCCTATGATCAGGCAAAAATCGGCACAAAAGATATTGAAGTTGCTGAGGTTCATGATTGTTTCACTATAAATGAAATAATAGCCCTCGAGGATCTTGGGTTCGTTGAAAAGGGAAAAGGCGGCAGGTTTATTGAAAATGGGAAAGCCAGCATTGGCGGTGAAATACCGACAAACACCACTGGCGGGCTGAAAGCATGCGGCCATCCTGTTGGCGCGACAGGCGTCAGGCAGGTCGTGGATATAGTAAAGATGATTCGCGGCAAATGCTTCAACAAGCTTGACGCAAAGTATGGTATGAATCTTAACATAGGCGGGTCCGGAGCAACAGCTGTTGTAAATATTTTTGGGAAGGAACCAAGGTAGGTTAATATGAAAAATATATTTAGACGTCCTGATAGTGATAAGCTTGCAATTATTCCTAGTGATCTAATTGAAATAAAACTAGACAATGGTACTGTTGTTAAAAAACATTATTACAACATAACAGCCGATGGATGTGTTGGTGTGTACAGTCCTGAACATGTTAATAAACCAAATCTAATGGATTTTGTAGAATATTATCCTGTTGTTGAAGTCAAAATAAGAAAGATGTCTGATTGATATGCCACATAGAGGATCAGTAGCAATGTCATGGAGACTGGCAAAGCACAGATATGCATTAATCGGGACTGTATGCAAGAGTTGCAAGCATCTTCATTTTCCGCCAAGGGCTATATGCATGAAATGCGGAAAAACCGAGCAGGAACCTTTCAAGTTCTCCGGGCATGGGAAGCTGTTATCCTACACAATAATCCATGCTGCTCCTGATGGCTTTGAAAACCAGGTGCCATATACAATAGGTCTTGTTCAACTGGAGGAAGGGCCTGTCATAAGCAGCCAGATAGTAGGCGATACAACAGGAATAGACATAAACAAACCTGTAAAGATCGTCTTCAGAAAATATTCAGAAGACGGTCAATCAGGCATAATAAATTACGGGGTTAAATTCGAGTTGCTAAACGAATAGCAAATTACAGGTTTTATACGTAATTATTACGTAGGTTAACATATCTCTTGGTTGTATATACCCTCTTGTTTCTTGTGAAAAACTTGATAACATACTTCTTATGCTGTGTTTTAACGACAACTACTTATTATAACATTGTTATACAAAATAAATTAATTATTATGTCAATCTCCATAGGAAATAAAGGGGTGTATTTCTGTTTGTAAAACATATTTTTCATAACGTTGGTTTCAAGTAGAGATAAGTTTATATATTCTCCAGGAGAAATACTGGTCTAATTACAGTGGCAATAAAGGTGCGGTCTAACTATTATGGACTTTCGTTGTTTTGACTGTATAATACACAGTTGAAGACATAATTCATAATACTAACCCTAAAGTGTTATGTCTTCAGCGTATCGTAAAGGGTTTGGGGTGTGCAGCAGTGGAATTAGTAGAAAAATTGAGTTCAAATATCTTTTCTCAGTACCTCCAGAAGGAGAACATATTCAAGAACAAGAACTGCCTTACATCGTCTTTTGTGCCTGGTAAAATAAAGCACAGGGAGCAGGAAATCCAGCAATTAAGCGCTGTACTTGCCCCTGTCCTGAAGGGCTACCATCCAAACAACCTGTTTATCTATGGCACGTGCGGAACAGGGAAGACCATAAGCACGAGGTTTGTGGCCAGCCAGCTTATGTCTATTTCCGGCGAAAACAAGCAGAAAGTAAGGATAATCTACATAAACTGCAAGATGAAGAAGATAGCAGACACCGAATACAGGATGGTTGCCCAGCTCCTGAAAGAACTTGGGGAATACGTGCCTGACACAGGCCTTCCGACCAATGTCCTGTACAAGAAGTTCTTTGACCGCGTAGAAAAGACAGGCTGCACAGTCATCATAATACTTGACGAGATAGACACCCTGATCAAGAAGATAGGCGACGAGTTTCTTTACAATTTTACAAGAATAAACCAGGAGTTAAAATCAAGCCATATAACAACGGTTGGCATCACAAACGACCTTGCACTGAGGAATAACTTTGACCTGCGGGTCAAGTCATCATTATCAGAGGAAGAAATACTGTTCAAGCCCTATAATGCAACCCAGCTTAAGGACATATTGAACGAACGCGTGAGCCAGGGCTTTATGCCGAATACCGTCGACGATACAGCCCTGAACAAGTGCGCTGCCCTTGCCGCCCAGGAACACGGCGACGCCAGGAGGGCGCTTGACCTGCTCCGGGTGGCAGGAGAGATAGCAGAACGACTATCAAACCCGGTTGTCACAGAAACCCACGTCGACATGGCTGAGCAAAAGATCGATATAGACCGCGTAACAGAGACCATAAAAGCCCAGCCAATGCAGTCACAGGCTGTTTTATACTCAATAATAAACGTCGCAGAAAGAATGAAAAATCAGAAGACGTGGTCGGACAAGCGGATATTTACAGGGGAGGTTTTCGAAGCTTACGTAGGCATATGCGAAAAAAACGGGATAAAACCGCTTACGCAGAGAAGGGTAAGCGATCTTATCGGGGAACTGGACATGCTCAGCATAATAGCGGCAAAAGTGATATCCAAGGGCCGCGGCGGAAGGACAAGGGAAATAATTCTCACGCTAAACGGAAATATACTCGAAAGGGTTACAAACTTCCTGGTTGACAGGTTCAATGACTAGGAACAGTGTGGTCTGGATGAAGGAAGAGATAGTTCAAAAATATCTTAGCCAAGGCAAACTGCTTACGCCTAGCGCTCTTGCGGCACTGACAAAAGGGCAGCCAGATTACGTATCAGGGCAGTTCATAGTGGATGAGAAGGCAGAAAAACCGCACCAGGAAAGGTTCCGGGTGCTGAAAAATATAACATCAATAAAGAAGGAAATAACGCAGGACGATTTTATCAGGTTCTTCCGCTCAAAATACGAGAATACCAAGGACATACTTATTACAAGGCTGCAAAAGCCGTTTGTTTCTATAAACAAGCTGAGCTCATTCAGGGATGAAGTATATATAATCTGCATCGTGAGAAGCGCAAAAGAAAGCGACGGCAAAAAAATCCTTGAAGTCGAAGACATGACAGGCTCCATATCAGCAGTTTTTGGCGATGACGTTGACGTAAGCGTCGGCGACGTCGTCGCAATAAGGGGAATATCGTCAAAAAATGTGCTTTTCGGCAAACAAATAATCTATCCAGACGTCCCGCTGCGGCCGCCGAAAATCGGGACAGGAAAAGCGTGCTTTGCGTCAGGATTGATGATACACGAGTCACCCGAGGCAGACGTCAGGAAGTTTTTTTCCTGGTTCGAAGGACAGGACATAAAGTACCTTATAATTGCCGGCGATGTAGGAGACTTAAACAAGTTCGAAAAATTTGTCGACGAATACTGCAGACAGAAGACAGTCATATTTACGCCAGGAGAAAAAGACGCTGGCAATTATCCAAGGCTGCCTGTCAAGTTTGCCGGCAATAACATAATTTCCCTTAGCGACCCAGCAATAGTGGAAATAAACGGGCTTAACGTGCTGCTTATACATGAATTTGACGTTGAAATGCTGAAGAAAAGATACCTTGGAAATTCTAGGGCCGTGCTTGATGAGGATTGTTTTGTGCTGGACCATGTGCCTGATATAGTATGTTTTGGCCACAGCACAGGGTCGCAGATAACGAACTACAAGTCTGTAACAATAGTCACTTCAGGCTCGCTGCTGGCAGAATTCAGGCCGGTAGTAATAGATTTCGAAACAAGGGAAGCAATAAAAGCAACTGTGCAATAGTAGGAAGGCGCGATACGTATGTTGTTCAGAATGCAGATACTCGACATAGACTATTTTCTGAATACAAACAAACCAGTAATAAGGATATTTGGAAAGCACGAAAACGGCACTACGTGCTGCGTTCTTTACGACAAGCTGATGCCGTATTTCTACATAAAACCAAAAGACGTGGCAGAGGAAAAAATCATGGCGGCGCTTGGCGCGATAAAAGACATAAAAGAAGCCTGTGTTGAAGAAAAGTTTATACCACATGGCTATCAGCAAGAAAAAACTAAAGTACTGAAAATAACCATGTCTAACCCGCAGGAAGTACCTGTTGCAAGGGAAAAAATCATTTCGTCCGGCATAGCAGAGAACGTTTTCGAAGCAGACATAATGTTCAAATACAGGTTCATGGTTGACAACGGACTCTGGGGAATGCAGTGGATCGAGGTAGACGGGATACCGGAACAAAAGACGGTGAGGTCAAAATCAATAACGTTCAGGGCAAATTCCATAAAACCCGTGGACGCCGTGGAAAATGCGCAGCTGAAATACATGGCCTTCGACATAGAGTGCATACCGTCAGACGAAAAGCGGCCCGTGGATGCAAAACACGACCCAATAGCAATGATAGCAGTCTCCTTCAGCTCCGAATTTCGCAGTACAAAGTCTTTGGTCCTTGTAGCAAAGCCGTTTTCCGGAGACGATATAAAAGGATTTTCCAGCGAGAAGGAGATGCTTGAAGAGTTTCTGAACATTATAGACGGATACGACCCTGACATAATGACCGGGTACAACATAAATTCTTTTGACCTCCCGTACATTACAGAAAGGCTGAAACAGAACAAACTAAGCGCAAAATTCGGGCGCTGCGACAAGGATGTATATTCACGCACCTTTGGAATAACCCAGGAGTTTTTCGTAGCTGGGCGCGTTGTTGTAGACCCGTACCAGATACTGAAAAGAGACCCGTGGGTGAAGTTTCACAGGTACGACCTTAACACCGTTGCAAAAAAACTTCTTAACGAAGAAAAAAGCGGGGTCGCTTACACAGAAATGGCTGGGTTGTGGAACGGCAACAGGGGAGACATGCTGAGGTTTATAGAATATGCAAGAAAAGACGCGGACCTGTCGCTGAGAATTCTCGTTGAAAAGGGAATGATGGACAAGTTTTTCGAACTATCAAAAATATCCGGCGTCCTGTTGGCTGACGTATTCGGCGGCCAGACACGAAGAGTAGAAACCATGCTTATGCACGAATTCAAGAAAAGGGATTTTCTGATGCCTGCTGCACCAACAAGATATGCGCTGAGCAGCCGCGTGAAGGAAAGGAAGGAAGATGAGCTGAAGGGCGCAACCGTGCTAGAGCCTAAGAAAGGGCTGCACGCAGACGGATGTGTAATAGTGCTCGACTTCAAAAGCCTGTATCCGTCGCTTATGATAACTTACAACATATCGCCCGACAGCCTGCTGAAAACGAACCATAGCAATCACAAATATCACGAATCGCCGGTCAACGCAAAATTTATAGACCAGGACATCTACACCGGCATATTTCCGACGGTTCTTGCGAGGCTGCTTGAGACAAGAAGCAACGTAAAAGCAATAATGAAAACAAAAAAAGGCGAGGAAAAAAGAATACTCAATGCGAAACAGCTGGCAATAAAGGACATGTCAAATTCGTTCTATGGCTACACCGGCTACGTCCGTGCAAGGCTTTACATGATAGACGTCGCCGGTTCTATAACGTCTTACGGCAGGGCAAACCTGGAAAAAACCAAGGCGCTGGTCGAAAAAGAGTTTAATGTTGATGTTCTTTACGCCGACACAGACTCTATTTTTATCAAAACCAATATGACAGACCTTGACGAGGCGAAAAGTTTCGGGAAAAAAATATCAAAATATGTCACGGAGAACCTGCCTGGCTGCCTGGAACTGCAGTTCGAGAAGATATATCGCACATTTCTGATACTGTCAAAGAAAAGATACGCCGGCTGGAAATTTGAGCAGACTCCTGACGGGGCGTGGATAGATGAAATAGACATGCGCGGAATAGAGACGGTCAGAAGGGACTGGTGCCCGCTTGTTACTGAAACAATGTCTGACACCCTCAACATAATCCTGAAGGAAGGCGACGTACAGAAAGCCATAGACAACGTAAAAATAACAATAGACAAACTGAAAAAAGGAGAAATAGACCTGGAAAAACTGACGATAATCAAGGGCATCACGCAGAGCCCCGAAAATTACAAAGGCATGCTGCCACACATAGAACTGGCAAAAAAACTTACGAAGAGAAATCCTTATGACGCGCCAAAGATCGGCGACAGGATAGGGTTTGTCATAGTAAAGGGGAACGACATATTATCAAAGCGAGCGGAAGACCCGGCATTCGTAAAGAAGAACGATATACAGCTCGATTCAAATTACTACATAGAAAGCCAGCTGTTTCCCCCGGTCGAAAGAATTTTTTCTTCTCTCGGCGTTGAAAAAAGCGAAGTGTTCGGGAACGGGCACCAGACAAGCCTCAGCGATCTTATACTTGGAAAAAAGCGCGTGATGAAAAGGGATATAGGAGTAAAATATGACGCAACAAAAAAAGAGGAGAAAGAAACAGTCCTAGGCGGATGGGAAGGGTTTGCGTGCGGCTCATGCAATAAGACGTTTTCGTACCCCCCGATAAAGGGGATCTGCGACTGCGGAGGAGAGATACTTGTTTCTTACCAAGGATCTGTAGGAAAAAAGGTCTCGATCGACTGAAATTACATTTTTCTGGCACATTTGTTGTTTTACAACTTAGTTCTTGGACTAACTAAATTTTTAAATACCACAAATTAGAGACAGTTTTTTAGGAAAGTTTATGGTGGTTCAATGAACAGGCACATAAAGATAATAAACGGCAGACAATACTATTATTCCTCAATAAGAAAAGGAAAAAAAGTAACAAGCAAATACCTCGGGCCGGTCGAAAGAATAAGAAACACGAAAAAATCCGCAGAAACGCAGGAAATCACAGAGAACAATGGCAGCGTAGCGCAGGAAACAGTGGACGAGAGCTACATAGGCTAAAACGCGAAAAAAGCTTAAAAGCTTCTTCTAACAAGGGTTTTTGGTGAATATATGGGAGACCTATATGTTGTGAGAAGCAAGGTCAGGGATCTTGCAAAAAAGAAAAAGATGAACCTCGGCGGCGACGCTGCTGACGCTCTGAGCAAGGAAATAGCAAGGCTCGTAGACCGCGCAGCAGACAGGGCAAAGGCAAACAGAAGGACGACA
>Ga0233420_10001129_pt1 | contig 10391 bp, 11 predicted proteins | sample Watercolumn_Mata_4_FD_183009 | JGI IMG/M metagenome (GOLD analysis project Ga0233420, IMG submission 183009) | Freshwater microbial communities from Lake Matano, South Sulawesi, Indonesia - Watercolumn_Matano_2014_102_MG | ecosystem: Environmental > Aquatic > Freshwater > Lake | place...
CCGGTTCGCCTCCGGTTGCTCTCCACCCCGCCTCACGGCGACGCAGTTTCCTTCGGCTACGGGGCCATGGCTTACCCCGACACGGACTTGCACCGTGCTGTGTGAGCGCCTTCACGGGCGCACTAGGAGCCTGTCCGAGAATGCAATCTCTGAAAAAACCACCACAACATATAGTACTGATCCATTAAAATTGACAATGTATGTAGTGGTGAGAATTTTGGATTATGAGTTCTCGGACAGCCTCCTAGGAGCGGCCTTCAGGCCGCGAACGTTCGCGGCCTGAAGGCCGCTCCTACGCAGACAACGCCTGGCAATCAGTTAAGCCCACCTCCCCATAGATCATGAACGAACAGCTATCCCAAGCCGCCGCCATTCAGGCTTTCATGGAGCGGAATCCGTCAACCGTTGAGGATGCCCAAGGGCCGACCGTGGTCTTTCGAGCGGTGCCAGGCGCTTACCTGGACCGCTTCAAGATCGGCTCACGGTTGTTTTGCCGGCAGACCGACAAGTCCCTTGCGGACGAACTGGTAAGGGACGGTCATGAGGTCAACACCCTGCCCACGGAACCCTGCCGACTGGCCATTGTGCTGGCCACCAAACACCGGGAAGAAGTGCTCTATCACCTGGCGCTGGCCTCCGAGGCGCTGGCGGAGGGCGGCCGCTTGATCCTTTCAGCCGCCAATTCGCTGGGCGCCGGCTCCCTGGAACGGCGCTGCGCCGAACTGATGGGCCGGGTGGAGAGTTTCAGCAAGCACAAGTGCCGGGTGATGCAGGCCGTCAAACGCACGCCGGACCTCAACACCGGCCTGCTACGGTCCTGGAAGGCAGGCGGCGAGATGCGGCTCGATCCCGACACGGGGCTTTACACTCGTCCGGGCATCTTCAGCTGGAAGCAGCCCGACGCAGGCTCGTCCTGGCTGGCGGATCCGCTGCCGGGCGATCTCGCGGGTCGGGGCGGCGATCTGGGCGCGGGCCATGGGTTTCTGAGCCGCGCGGCGCTGGCCAAATCCTCCGGCATTACCGAACTGCACCTGTTCGAGACGGAACGGAAGGCGCTGGAGGCCGCCCGGCTCAATCTGGCCGAATGGGCGGGGCGGTGCTCGCTGCATTTTCACTGGGCGGATGTCGCCGCCGGACTGGGTATCGGCGGGCTGGATTTCGTGCTGATGAACCCCCCGTTTCATGCCGGTCGAGGGGCCGTACCCGCATTGGGACAGGCTTTCGTGCGCGAGGCCATGCAAGCCCTGAGGCCAGGGGGCCGCTTGTTCATGGTCGCCAACCGTCACTTGCCCTATGAAGGCGTGATCCAGTCCCACTCCGGGGAAATCGCGATCAGCGAGCAAGCTCAAGGCTTCAAACGGTTCGTGGCGCGACGGCGTTAGCCGCGACCCGAATCGCCGCCCTGACCTACTCTCCGGCTTCCATGTATTCGATCCGCAATTGCAGACTGCGGTGGTCGCGGAATTCGTTGACATCGAGCCGGTAGGCGGCCCGGATTTCCCGGCACCGCAGCCACTCGCCCGGGTTCTCGACGCCGAAGGCGATGGCGTCGATCGTCGCATTCGATGGCGGGGACTTGAGCCTCAGCTTGAGGTGGCGCTCCCCGACGATGCGCGTGCCGGCGATGACGAAATGCCCGTCGAACACCGGCTCGGGAAATCCCTGGCCCCAGGGGCCGGCGTCTTGCAGGAGTTCGGCGGTGGCAAGGTCGAGTTGGTCCCCGTGCAATGGGCCATCGGTATGCACGGCATGCTCCAGGTCGACATGCTCCGCGTGACGCCTGACCTCGACCCCGAACGCCCGCGCGAAGGCCGGCAGATGTTCCCTGGCCAGACTCAGGCCGGCGGCCATCGCATGACCGCCGAATTTGTTCAGCACGCCGGGGTGACGGGTGGCGACGTCCGCCAGCACGTCGCGCAGATGGATGCCCGGAATCGACCGCCCGGAACCGCGAATTTCCTCGCCCTCGGGCCGTTCCGGGTTGGCCGGGGCCAGGGCGATCACGGGCCGGTGGAGGCGATCCTTGAGGCGCGAGGCGACCAGTCCGACCACGCCGGGGTGCCAGTCCTCCCGGAACAGGCACAGCGCCGGCTGCCGCCGCAGGGCCTCCTCGTCGAACTGGCCCAGGCTGTGCAGCGCCTGCCGCTTCATTTGCTCCTCGATCCCGCGCCGTTCGCGGTTGAACTCATCGAGCAGCGCGGCCAAGTCGCTCGCGGTCTCGCGGCTGTCGGTGAGCAGGCACTCGATGCCCAGCGTCATGTCATCCAGCCGCCCCGCCGCGTTCAGCCGAGGTCCCGCGAAGAAGCCCAAATCCGCCGCCGTCGCCTGCCGGGGCTTGCGGCCCGCGCTTTCCAGCAGGGCCAGGACGCCCGGCTGAGCCTGGCCGGAACGGATGCGCCGCAGGCCCTGATGCACCAGAATGCGGTTGACGCGATCCAGCGGCACCACATCCGCGACCGTCCCCAAGGCGACGAGATCCAGCCATTGCCCGAGATTAGGCTCGGCGCGCCCTGGCCGCTGAAAGTAACCGGTTTCCCGCAAGCGTTGCCGCAGCGCCATCAACACGTAGAACATGACGCCCACCCCCGCCAGCGCGCGGCTGGGGAAATCCTCGCCGGGCAGGTTGGGGTTGACGATGGCGTCCGCCTCGGGCAACGCCTCGCCAGGCAGGTGGTGATCGGTCACCAGCACCCGCATGCCACGCGCCCTGGCGGCGCGGACGCCTTCCAGGCTGGCAATGCCGTTGTCGACGGTGAGCAGGATATCGGGCCGTCGTTCGGCGGCCAGGGCGACGATCTCCGGCGTCAGGCCATACCCATACTCGAAGCGGTTGGGCACCAGGTAGCCGATCCGCTCCAATCCCATGGCCCGCAATCCGCGCAGGGCCAGGGCGCTGGCCGTGGCCCCGTCGGCATCGTAGTCGCCGATGATGATCAGGGATTGTCCCTGCTCGATGGCCTCGATCAGGCAAGCGGTCATGGCTTCCATGCCGGACAATAGCCAGGGCGAGGGCAAGCGGGCCAGGGACCGGTCCAGTTCCTCGGCGGAACCGACCTGCCGCGCCGCGTAGACGCGCCGCAACAGCGGCGGCAACTCAGTCAACTGGCCGGCATCCGGCGATGACGCGCGGCGCACGATTTTCTTGCGTACCGGGAAATAGGGCATGGCAGGAGGAAGCGGCGATCAGATCTTGATGATGCCGATGGGGAAATAATGATCCACCAGGAGAACACTGAAGATGCCCATCAGGTACATCAGGGAGAAACCGAAGGTTCGCATCGCCAGCTTATTGTCCTTGGCCAGTTTGAGCCGGATGGCGTAGTAAAGAAAGATGCCGCCGAGCAGCAGCGCGAAAACGAGGTAGATCAGGCCGCTCATCCCGGTCACGAACGGCAGCATGCTGAAGATCACCAGCAGGATCGTATACAGCAGGATGTGCAGCTTGGTGATATCGTCGCCATAGATGACCGGCAGCATGGGCATGTCCGCGAGCTTGTATTCATCCTTCTTGGCCAGGGCCAGCGGCCAGAAATGCGGTGGCGTCCAGATGAAGATCAGCAGGAACAGCAACAGGGAATGCGGGTGAATGTCGCCCGTCACGGCACACCAGCCCAGTACCGGCGGCGCCGCCCCCGCCGCGCCGCCGATGACGATGTTCTGGGCGGTGATCCGTTTCAGGTAGCGGGTGTAGATCACGGCGTAGCCGATCAGCGACACGAAGGTCAGCACGGCGGTCAGGGGATTGACGAACACCGTCAGTATCAGCATCGACAGCATGCAAAGGATCAGTGCAAACCGGTTGGCCTGCTGGTGCGTCAACTGGGCCTGCGGCAGTGGACGCGCCTCGGTGCGCCCCATCTTGCCGTCGATTTCCCGGTCATAGACATGGTTCAGTGCCGCCGCCGACGCCGCCGCCAGGCCGATCCCCAGGGCGCCCCAGACCATCTCCGCGAGAGGGGGCAGCCCCGGCACGGCCAGGAACATGCCGATCACGGCGGTGAACACGATGGCGCTGACGACCCTCAGCTTGCACAGCCCCAGGTAGGTTTTCCAGACAGGCTGCGGGGAATTTTGGGAAACGGTGGTGGTCATGTTGGGCCGAGCCTTTCGTTTACAATGCGAGCTTTGCGAGCGGCAAGCCGTCTCGCGCAAAGCCAAATCAAGCAAGGGAGAATGTCAAGATGCTGTTACGCGGACTCCGCCTACTGCTGCTCGCCGCGCCATGGCCGACGCTGGCCGCCGAGCCCCAGGTGCGCGAATTCAGACTCGATAACGGCCTGAAGCTTCTGGTGCAGGAGGATCATCGCGCCCCCGCCGTGGTTTCCCAAGTCTGGTACAAGGTAGGCGCCGGCAACGAGCATGGGGGCCTGACAGGCCTATCGCACATGCTGGAACACATGATGTTCAAGGGTACGCGGAAGCATCCGCCGGGCGAATTTTCCCGCATTATCGCAGCAAACGGCGGGCGGGAAAACGCTTTTACCGGGCAGGACTATACCGCCTACTTTCAGACGCTGGAGAAATCCCGGTTGCCGGTCAGTTTCGAACTGGAGGCCGATCGCATGCGCAACCTGAAACTGATCGAGGCGGAATTCGTCAAGGAGCATCAGGTCGTGCTGGAAGAACGCCGCCTGCGCACCGACGATCAGCCGCGCGCCAGGATGCAGGAGCATTTCGAGGCGGTGGCATTCACCGACAGTCCCTACCGCAACCCCGTGGTCGGCTGGCCGGACGACGTGGCCGGACTAACGCTGGACGACCTCAAGCAGTGGTATACCCGCTGGTATGCGCCGAACAACGCGACGCTGGTGGTCGTCGGCGATGTCGATCCCGCCGAGGTCTTCAAGCTGGCGAAAAAGTTCTTCGGCCCGCTCAAACCCAGCGTGTTGCCGCCGATCAAGCCCCAGGGCGAAGTCGAGCAACTGGGCCTGCGCCGCCTGACCGTCAAGGTGCCGGCCAAGCTGCCTAACCTGCTGATGGGCTACAAGACGCCCTCCCTGAAAACCGCGCCGAACGAAACCGAAGCCTATGCCCTGGAAGTCGCGGCGGGCATTCTGGATGGCGGCAACAGCGCGCGCTTCTCCAGCCGTCTGGTCAGGGGGCAACAGATCGCCGCGACGGCCGGCGCGGGGTATGACCTGTATACGCGCCGGTCCAACCTCTTTACCCTGGAAGGGACGCCGGTGCAAGGGAAATCCCTGCCGGAACTGGAATCCGCCCTGCTGGAAGAAATCCGCCGCCTGCGGGATGAACCGGTGCCGGTCGAGGAACTGCAACGGGTCAAGGCGCAGGTCCTCGCCAGCCATGTGTATCAGCTCGACTCCATGTTTTACCAGGCCATGCAGTTGGGGACAGCGGAAACGGTGGGTCTCGACTGGAAGAAGATTCAGGAATACGTCGAGCAGGTGAATGCGGTCACGGCGGAGCAGGTGCGGGCCGCGGCCCGAAAATACCTGGTGGACGACCACCTGACCATCGCTTATCTGGAACCCCTGCCGCTGCCCGAAGGAGCGCCGGCGCCCGCGGAAATCGCCAATGGAGGCGGCCATGTTCGTTGATGCTTCGAAGACAACCCCGCGTTCGATCCGGCTGGCGCTGTGCCTGCTGCTGTTCAGCGCCGCCGCCGCGGCGGTGCCCGAGATCCAGCACTGGACCACGCCCCGGGGTGGACGTGTTTATTTCGTGCCCACCGAGGGTCTGCCGCTGGTCGATATCCGCCTGGTCTTCGATGCCGGCAGCGCCCGCGATGGCGAGAAGTTCGGCCTGGCCAATCTAACCTCCGGCATGCTGGACACCGGCGCCGGCGACTGGGACGCCGACGCCATCGCGCGGCGCCTGGAGAATGTCGGCGCGCTGCTGGGCACCGGCGCCGGGCGGGATTCGGCCTACCTGACGCTCCGCAGCCTGACTCACCCCGACAAGCTCGCGACGGCCCTGGAAACCGCCGGCATGGTGCTGGCGCACCCCCGCTTCGACGCCAAGGATTTCAACCGCGAGCAGAACCGGGCCTTGCTCGCCATCAAACAGCTCGGCGAGGATCCCGGCGAAATCGCGGAAATCGCCTTCATGAAGTCGCTGTATGCCGATCATCCCTACGCTCATCCGACCGAAGGCTTGCAGGAGACGGTGGAGAAACTGACGCGCGAGGATCTGGTGGATTTCCACAAACGGGCCTACACGGTCAGAAACGGCATCATCGTGATCGTGGGACAAGTCCAGCGCGCCGACGCCGAGCGCATGGCGGAGCGGCTCCTGGCCGACCTGCCGGATGGCGAGGCGCTGCCGGCCTTGCCTGAACCCGCTCCCAGAGCCGGGACCGAGACTGTCGGGACGAAATTTCCCTCGGAGCAGACCCATGTCTACGCCGGCCTCCTTGGCATGAAGATCAACGATCCCGATTACTTCCCGCTGTACGTGGGGAACCACATTCTCGGCGGTAGCGGCCTGGTCTCGCGGATCATGGAGGAAGTTCGAGAGAAACGCGGCTACGCCTACAATGCCTACAGCTACTTCGTGCCGATGCGCGTGACCGGTCCCTTCGAAATCGGGCTGCAAACCAAGAACGCGCAGACCGGGGAAGCCCTCCGGGTCGCGATCGAGACCGTCCAGGACTTCATCGACCGGGGTCCCACGGACAAGGAGCTGGACGCGGCCAAGAACAACATCATGGGCGGCTTCGTCCTGCGGCTGGACAGCAACCAGAAACTGACGGCCGAGGTCGCCTCCATCGCCTTCTTCGATCGCCCCTTGGATTACCTGAACACTTTCACCCGGAAGGTTCAAGCCGTGACCCGGGAAGACGTCATGCGGGCCTTCAAGGCGCGAGTGGATACCGGCAAGCTGCTGACCATACTGGTCGGCGGCGGCGCGACGTGAGTCGGGAACCTTAATCCTAGAAAAAGCAGTTGGACAGGAATCTACAGGATCAACAGGATGATGCGATTGATCGTAGGTGCGAATTCATTCGCACACAAGGCACTGAATAGGCGAATGAATTCGCCCCTGCATCAAGCCCAACTGCCGTTTCTAGGTTAATCCCACCCGCCCCCCCTTTTCAAAGGGGGAAAGTCCGTGTACCACCAGTCAGTCATGCCGAATGAATCCAGCGCAATCCCGCAACATCCTGTCCCAGGGCTGCAAGGCGGGTCGTCAAGTTCCTTTCCACCCCCCCTTTTGAAAGGGTGGATCGAGGGGGATTCCGCGGGCCAGCCCGACGGTGGAAGCGTCCGAGGACCCTGGCCGAAGCCAAGCAAGCCGGCGGCATGCGCCGCCCCCGTTGCCGAAGGGGCGGCGAGGAGGATGCCTTGAGCAAATCCGCGGGCGGGGCTCATCGCAACGAAATCCGCATCATCGCCGGCGAGTGGCGCAGCCGCAGGCTGCGTTTCCCGCCGCTGGAAGGCTTGCGGCCGACGCCGGACCGGGTGCGGGAAACGCTGTTCAACTGGCTCAGGGATGCCATCGAGGGCGCGCGGTGTCTGGATCTCTTCGCCGGCAGCGGAGCGCTGGGTTTCGAGGCGGCCTCCCGGGGGGCCGCCAAGGTGGTGCAGATCGAGCGCAGCGAGTCCGTATGTTCGGCCCTTAGGCATAATTGCGCGCTGCTGATGGCGGATCAGGTACATGTGGTGCGGGATTCCGCCCGCCGCTATCTGTCGCGCCCGTCCGAGCCGTTCGATGTCGTGTTCCTGGACCCGCCGTATCGTCGTGGCTGGCTGACGCCATTGTGTGGAATGCTGGAACAGCGCGGCTGGCTGGCGCCGCATGCCATGATCTATCTGGAATGCGAACAGGAACTCGCGCTTCCGGGTTTACCCCCCGCCTGGAGCCGAATCCGCGAAGGCAAGGCCGGCGACGTGGCTTACCGTCTCTATCAACGTCAACCCAGACCCGCAAAATGACCATCACCGCCATCTATCCGGGAACCTTCGATCCCATTACCAAGGGCCATGTCGATCTGGTGGAGCGCGCGGCCAGGATGTTCGACCGCGTCGTGGTCGCGGTCGCCGAAAACCGCAACAAGGCGCCAATGTTCAGCCTGGACGAGCGCGTCGCGATGGCGCGGGAATCCCTTGGGGACCAGCCCAGGATCGAGGTGCTGGGCTTCGACATCCTGCTGGTCGAGTTCGCCCGGGCGACCGGCAGCCAGGTCATTCTGCGCGGTCTCAGGGCCGTATCCGACTTCGAGTTCGAATTTCAGCTCGCGGGCATGAATCGTCACCTGGGACCGGAACTCGAGACGGTATTCCTGACCCCCAGCGAGCGTTACGCCTTCATCTCCTCCTCCCTGATCCGCGAAATCGCGAAACTCGGCGGGGATGTCTCCGCCTTCGTGCCGGAGACGGTCCGGGTCGAATTGGCCCGCAAACGGAATCCATCTTGATCGAGGACAAACCATGGCTTTGCTGATCACCCACGAGTGCATCAATTGCGATGTTTGCGAACCGGAATGCCCAAATGGCGCCATTTCCGAGGGTGCGGTCATATACGAAATAGACCCGAACTACTGCACCGAATGCGTTGGCCATCACGACGAGCCGCAATGCATCAAGGTCTGTCCCGTGGAGTGCATCATCCACGACCCGGACCGTCCGGAAGATCATGACACGCTCTACGGTAAATACCTGCGCCTGACGAGAGCCAGGTCATCGCCCCGGATCTAGGAAAAATTTATCCGCGAGAGTATCTTGCCCGTGTTTTTCTCGGCCGGACGGTCACCGCCCAAGGCGAAAGTCATGCGGCGCTCACGTTCAGTGGGGATTGCGGGGTTATGGCGGGATCCGATCGTTGCCCCGTCCCGGCATGGCGACACCGCACGGGAAACCTGTGATTCTGTCCGGCGCTTGGGCATCGACCTAGGGTGGAACTCGAACATGAAGAAACTAAGGATTAACGGATTTCGCCGGCGGCCTTCGGCGCGGCCATGGCCCTGAATCTCGCGCTGGACTCGGCCGATGTCGCCGCCAGGGTGGGAACATTTCGAGCACGATGCCGATATCGGCGTGCGCGGCCTTGGCGCATCCAAGCCCGAGGCCTTCGAGCAGGCGGCCATCGCGCTCATGGCGGTCATCACCGATCCCGGCCGGATCGCCGCCCGCGAGGCCGTCCGCATCCATTGCGAGGCCCCGGATGACGAGCTGCTGCTGGTGGATTGGCTGAATCGGCTCATCTTCGAGATGGCGACGCGCGGCTTCCTGTTCGGCCGGTTCGAGGTTCGCCTGGCTGACGGCCGGCTGGAAGCCACGGCCTGGGGCGAACCCACCAATGTGCAACGTCATCGCCCGGCGGTTGAAATCAAGGGCGCGACCTATACCGAACTGCGGGTGGCGGAGGAACGGGGCCGCTGGATCGCGCAAACGGTGGTGGATGTGTAAACCCTAAGCCGTCGAGTTCAGCGGCGAGCGAAGCGAGTCCGCTGCAAGGCCATGTTGGGCTCTGGGGGCGGACTAGAAGGCGGGGGAACAATAACCCATCCCTCTGCCGCGTGTTTTTCCTGCCGGTCTTTCAAGTCGGCATAAACCCTATCTAAGTCGTAGCCCATGCTGGCGGCGTGTTGTTCACGTATATTGCGGACTTCCTCAATAATGCTGTCATTCACTTTCGCCTCCCATAAGTTCTTCGGGCGTACAAATAAACGGTAGAAACAAGCCTTTGTACCGGAAGTTCTCGGCAATCCGAGCTTGGATTTCCGGGTTGGCAATATGCCGACAATTCCACGTCAACAAATAATCAGCGAAATGAACCGTGGCTATCGAAATATGCAATACGTCCTCACTCGCCTTTGGGGGAACGATACCGGCAGTTACCAAGTCCTTGGCAAGTTCGATGCTGTAGGGTGTGATGTCAAGCAATTTAATGTCACGCAAAGCGGCAAGGCGTTTGCTTGCAGCTTCGGGATCGCCGCCGGCACATTCTGTAAGGACAAGTTCCGATGCGAAAAGATCAAACTCATCTCGCCTGTCCCAAAATTCGTAAGTGCTTTGCTGGTGACCCGCCTCGATCACGTTCTTGCTGGGACGGGCCGTCAAATAGCTGACAACTGAGGTTTCAATGTAGACCTTGCGTTTCATCCGAACACAAAACCTCACTAGCCGATGGCTCGATAACCATATAACGCGTTGGGGCGGGTTACCTGAGTACGCTAACCCGCCCTACGGCCCTAAAGCCCGATATCGTCAACCAGCCCCCCGGTCAAGGCGTCGCGAATTTCAACTTTCGGTTTATTGGTCGGTTTGCCGATGCCCAGCACGCTGATCTGGGTGGCTTTGCCATTAGAGTTGTTCCCGGCGCTAAGTCAATGATTTCATGAAGTTTTCAGGTTCCAAAGGCCTGCCGGAATCCAAAAAAGGGAATCGATGAGCGAGTCCAGGTGGTTTCTGATCCGGTGCATCAGGCAG
>Ga0233420_10001130_pt1 | contig 10390 bp, 22 predicted proteins | sample Watercolumn_Mata_4_FD_183009 | JGI IMG/M metagenome (GOLD analysis project Ga0233420, IMG submission 183009) | Freshwater microbial communities from Lake Matano, South Sulawesi, Indonesia - Watercolumn_Matano_2014_102_MG | ecosystem: Environmental > Aquatic > Freshwater > Lake | place...
ACTGTTCCAGCGAGTAAAACAGCGTATATTACTGCTGTTATAGTGAGAGATACATCAGCTTCTTTAGCGGGGGGAACAGATTATGATTTCACAAACTGGAGACAGAATGTTGACCTGTCAAGCATGACTACAGCAGGAACGGATTATATGGTTATAAGGGGAGCGGACGTTGCAAAGTATACAGAGTTAGCGGCAGGTACGGCATTTCAGGTAACGCCATCAACAGGATCAACTGGTGCAGCGACAGCTACTTTTGATATTATAGGGATTGAAAAATAAGAATATTGTCAATGCCAGCAAATGGAAGAAATAATATAATTATTAGTTGACATTGATAAAACAATTATTGCTATAATGAAATTATCACATATAAGTTACTAATTATAAAATTTAATTATCTAGTCAGGCTAAGGATGCAGCACGAAAACTATAGTTACAGAAGATCAGTTAGGAGAATTGCCGAAGCAGTAAAGGAAATCTTAAATTATAAAACAGTTTTTTTTCTTCTATAATTGTTTTATATGGCAAAAACTGTCTATAAATGTCCAGATTGTGGAAAAAAGAAAAAAAACACTTCTAAATTTTGTAGGCAATGTAGCTATAATCACTTTACTATTTGGAATAAAGGAAAACATCCTGAGTATTTACAAGGTAAAAATCATCCAATGTATGGTAAATCTCATATTGCATGGAATAAAGGATTAAAAGGTTTCATGATGGGAGAGAAGAATGGAAACTGGAAGGGGGGAATAAGTTAATTATGAAAATGTGAGGAGGTGATCTAATATGAAACCATCGGCAAAATACAGTCTAAACAAGGCAGACATAAAAGCACAGGCTAAAAGTGCCTTAATCTTTTTAGGGCCTTCAATATTAGCGTTTTTTGTTGCGTTATCACCCGCTATAGAGTCATTGAAGGCTGACACGACAACCAAAATGATCTTGATTGTGATTGTGAAGTATGTATTAGATCAGTTGACAGGAATTTTAAGAAGATTTTTAGCAGGTAAATGACCTATGCTTGATTTAATGGAAGCATGGAAAAAATATTATCAGGAAGGTAAAAAGTTATTTAAGCTTCATGGTTCAGACAGTGGGCTTATCTCTTTTAGTAGGTTTAAAGATATGTTAAATGGAGAAATCGGCAAGACAAAGACAAAACGAGGAGTGGAACAGACAAAAGAAGGAGCGTAGACTCCACAATCTCTCATTATATGCTTTAGGCTTTAGACACCCTTCTATAGACAAATTACTTCAATTTATTCAGAGAAGATATACAAGAAGAATTAGAAGACCATAAAAAATACCCCGCCATTTCTGACGGGGTATGGTATACTTATTTTTGGTAGTATTTCACTTTTCGTTGCCATTTCTTGAGTAGTGTTTTGGTTAGTTTGAGCTTTCTCTCAAACTCCGCTACTTTGGAAATGGCTTTTTTATGGCGTTCTTCCTTTAGGTTTCTTGGTGGTTTGGTATTGAGGACTTTTTCTCCTAATAGTAAATTATCCGCAAAGGCAAATTTATCACTATTGGATATTTCCCAATCTCCAAACTCTCTAGCGATTGCCCTATGGCCTCTTCCTATCGTATGATAAAGTTCATGTTGAACTACAAAAGCAAGTCTCCGTTTATTAAGAACAGGGGGGAGTCGTATTTTCATATACCTTCCACTTAAACTTGCACAGCCAGAGGGATAATCATCAGTTTCTTCACTCCGCCAATAGCTTTTTTTCTTTCTTTTAATAACTACTCTCATTCTTCTTAAAATATAAGAAACCTCCATTTGTTTTGCACAAACGGAAATGAATTTCCTTAAATCGTCAGTTGAAAATTGAGTAGAATTATTAAGTCTCATATTTTCTATGGGCGTGCCATAAAACTTTTCTTCTTCTGTAACAGCGATGACAAGTCGGTTTTCTTCTATAAAGCCGACAATCATAATTGCCATAACAGAATTGACATATAGTAACCATATATATTCACCTCCTTTCAATGTATAGTTAATTGTCAAAGTTCTCATCGGGTTCATTTCCCGCACTTCTACTATCATTATACACCTTTAGCTTTTCAGAACGCTAAAAATGCTACTTTTCTTGTGCGTACGTTTAGGAAGATTTTAGGAAGTAGTCTACAAACTATATCAAAGTATACATTTTTTATCTCAGTTACTATCACGAAGTATATCAATCAACGTCATGTCAATAGGCATTTTGGAGCATTGTCTACGCATAAACTTTAATCATGGCAATAAGAATTAAAACTAAAATATGAATTATTTGGTCAATATTGGGTGAGTATTGATATCTACACTTAATGTAATCTTGTATCCAATGACAAAATCCCAATAGTAATCCTAACTCCCAACCAACTACTAATCCGACAAGTCCAGCGTGAACAAAAGCATGAGCTGTCATATATGCAAACCAAACTGATACAGGTTTGGCTTTACTATCAGGCGGGAGAGGTTGGTTACGTTTATTTTTATATTTACCCATTTCAGATGATTGTAAAGGATAATCAGCTATAAAATGAGCGACAAGCAACCAAAAAATTGTTTCAAGTATTTTCATATATATTAAGGATTTTCCCTTAACCTCCTCCACACCTCCATTAACTCTCTATGTAAAAGGTAATACCTCTGAAGCAGACAGCTTTTTGAACAATACTCACCTTTATCAGTTTCTATTCCACACGCTTTACAGGTAGGTTTCATTTGTGTTTTGGGAGATTAACTTTGTCGGGTAAGCGTTTTAATACTGCTTCAGCCATACCTGCTTGATTCCCGGATAATCCTATTTTAGGAAAAACACCATAGAGCTTTTTATATAAAGCAGCAACAGCAATAGCCTCTCCATAACCCTTAACATTTATCTTCAAACTTTTATTAACTTCATCAAAACTCCATTTTCTCATTTTCCTTTTATAAATGAACTTGTAATTGGGAACTCATAGGTCTTGGGAAGCAAGTCGTCAACTCGCTTTCTGGGAGGCGTCTGACTACCCGACATGACGCTTATCCTATTCAGTCGGTCTTTACCCAAGACCCATCAATCTCCAACTGTAATTGGGGATATATTTTTGGCGGGGACAAAGGGATTTGAACCCTCAACCTTCCGCCTGACAAACGGATGCTCTAACCAAATTGAGCTATATCCCCAAATCTAAATTCATAATATCAACTAATAATTCATTTATTCTTTGACGGCTATTCATTTCTGGTAGTTTAGAGTTATAATATACTTCATCTATTTTCTTAAATTCTTTATCAGCCAAGTCTTGAACTTGTTGTAAAGTCAGTTTACCTTTCTTAATTTCAAGTAATTCTTCTTTGTCTTTTTCTCTAAATACAGTTAATGTTCCCGTTTCAAGTAATTCTTTTCCACTACGAAGCAATCTAATTAAGGTAACTGCATTTTTTGTATCATAACCATATTTATCAACTATCTTTTTTCTCTTATCGCCCATATATCCTTTATAAGCTCCGCCTCTCATTCTAAATAATTGAGCATTAGCATATCCACAAAATCCATCTCTAATCCTTTTTTTTCCTAAAAATAATTCTCTGTTTTTAAGAAGTAATTTACCTCCATCAGAAATCTTTAAATAGTGTTCTGGTTTTAAATAAAGATAAGTCAACATATTAGGATTACAGTTTGCTAAAAGCTCAATAGCCTTTCTAATTTCATATCCAACAATATCATATTCATTAGTTTTAATATTATCGGTTTCTTTTACTCTATTATATGACTCTAATGATAAATAATACTCATGCGGAAACATATAAAAATTAAAAGTATCCACATCGTCAATTCCAAATACATCGTCTGCATCTCTTGGAATATGAAGGTTATGAGCAATAGAACCACAGTATCCTTCAAGAATTATTTTCTTATCAAATATAAATCCATATAACTTACGAAATTTATATCCATAAGGAATATGTCCTTCTAATCTTTCTGAAAAGCCATGTTGTTTCATATTTAGTCTACCCCCAAACTGTTACTGTTCTATTAGATTAAAAGAGCTGGAGGTTAGATTTCGCAACTTTTGGTCGCTATGCCTAACTGGTTTGTATCCGCACCTGTTGGTCTACTTTACTCTTATAAGGAGTGATAACAGCTTCTTATCAAGACCTCACGCCCCTACCTTTGAGCGAACTCCAGCTCACTTAACCTAATTGTTACTGTTCTTTCTTTATATTTTTTTTACAAAACTGACAAATATCTCCTGTAACTGAAGCATGGCTACAATATCCGCACTTCTCACAATATAAAATCCCAAATCCGTCAAAATCATCATACTCGGCATTACATTCGGGGCAATACATTTTAGGTTGTTTCATTTCTTTATTTATAAGTGAAATAATATCGTCATAAACCCATAATTCCTTAACTTTAATACCAGATTCTTTTTGTCTATGTTCTTTGCTCCCACAACATTTACATTCAAGATAGTTTCCAGAAAAAGTTTTATCTCCTATATTTTCTAATTGTCTTAAAACCTCCTCCCTCCACCTCTCCTTTTCCTCGGCTACCGTTTTCTCCATATCTTTACTCCACTTGATCGCTTCATCTTCCTGACCTTTTTTATACCACTTCTTGTGGGATTGGGAGAGGAGGTAAGAAATAAAGTTTTTAATTCTTATATATGCTCCATCGTCTTCATAAAAAGGATATACCGCTTTTCCACTTGAAAGCCATATTTTTGTAAACTCCTCCTCCCATTCTATTTCTTTTTTATCCATAAGATTAAATTCTATATTGATTTCCGCAATGTTTATTGCATAAATAAACTTTAACGATCAAGTCTCCATCGGATAGAAGATATTTTTGAGTAGGATATCTACTACATTTATTAGCATTAGAAAAACTATAAACAGCTTGGCATCTTTTATATCGTATTGGTTTCATATTATTTTGAGGGGGGAAGTTGTATATGTAAAAAACTTAATCTTTTATATTTTTCTTCTGTGGTATGTCCATCCCACTTATCCTTACTTCTTTTTAAATGCTTAAACATTGGTAATTCACTTTTATGGATATGCCAACTTATCTGCATTGGTTTAACAATGTAATCCATAGCAACAGGAAAATTATTATTACATTTAACTGGTATGGTTATATAGACTATATTCATCCAATCCTTATCCCAAGATTTATCCGTTGAGTTATGTTTGCCTATGCTTGATGGGTATATTTTACTTAATGCACATACAAGTTGATTTCTCTCCCAATAAGCTTGGTCTTTACTAAACATTTTGAAATCTTTATAGTTTCTCATACTTTATTGGTGGGGGTTAATCATTTAAAAATCTATTAACATCAAAATAATCAAATACTATAAGAAACATAATGCCTATACCAAATGTTCCAATGAACAAAGCTATAAAAAGTATCGTATTTATTATCTTTTTCATATCTCTCCTTCCTGATTGACTTTTAATTTTCCTTTTCAGCAAAATGAGAAATTATTGAACTAATAATCACCATTGGAACAGTAATCCACCAGATAAACCACATAAGTTCTGTAGCGTGGATATGTTTATAAAGTAACCAACTCCCATAAAGAGATATTGGCAATTGAAATAATAAAGCAACCCCAATCCATATATTTCTCATATCTATTTCTTAATATATAAACTTTTAACCTTCTTCAAAAAATCTAAACACTTCTTACATATTCCATATATTCTAAAACTATCCTCAATCGTTATAAAGTATCCAGCTTTTTTCTTCTCATGGTTCTGACAATATTGGATAGCAGTTATAGTCATACTTCTTTTAACTCCCATTCTAATAATGAGAGGAAATTATAAAGGTGTCCCACTAATAGTTGTCCTTCACAGTTGGGGCAGCCTGGAGCATACCCTTTACATTTATCACGACCAAATCCTTTACCTATGATTGAGATCATTTGTTTAGTAAGGTCTATTTTTTTTAGTAAAGATTTGTTTGGTTTTTTCATAGTGTTTTATAAAAACATTTACTACAAATTTTTCCCCATTTATCCCCAACCTTCCCTTCAGTAAGGTAATCCCAGTTACCGCATAGCTCACATTTCTTTCTACGTTTTGTTTTAGGATGTCCTTGTGTCATATGATTGGGAAGAGAGGGTGTGAGCTGTAAGAGTAAAGCGACTAATATTCACTCTTATATGCTTATTAAGCCTTCAGAGAACACCCCTCTTGTGTCGGTCTATCTCTTCAACTAGACCCAAAGCAAACCTACAGTCGCATAGTTTGCATGTGGTGGGCGGGTATGGTTTGACATACATTTGGTTGATAATTAAATAGAGAGCAACCAAGACAAATATCTATTTAATATGCGGTTTACTACCCGCCACCACCCACCACTTACAGACTATACTTTTTGTAAATAAATCTCAACATAATCTTTATTTGATTTTCTTGACTCGGTAGTTACCCGTCTTACATATTCGGGCGTATCGTCCTCAATCACAAGACCTTTCAATCCGTCAATATAGAGCTTTGCACATATATTATCTGGATCAATCATACGTTTCTGATATGCAATAATCTCAGTATCAACCTTATCTTTTATAAATTTGTAACCTTCTACAACAGCACTCACCCATATAAGCTCATGTATCTCTTCGGCTATTTTCTTTCTTATTGACCAATGAGGTGAGGAATAAAGCTTGTTCCAAGAAATAACTTTATGGGGGGTGAGGGTTAGTTTTGATTTTTTAAGTTTTCTCATGAATATTCTTTAATAAATGCCTGATACGCCCACATAGCATCTTCCCTATTCTTAAGAGTCATTGCGTTTTCACCTTTTATGTATCTTACGGTAATCTCCACACGATGCCATTTTTTCCAATTAAGTGAGGCTAAGACATAGGCAATTTTGCGTCCAACCTTCTTGAGGGTATGTTGCTTAACTATTTTTGAATCTTTATAATAGATGAGCCTGATATTTTTTATTTTGTCATTCTCAAACCCACTAAATGCTTTACTTAATGGACTTTTCATAAAAAACTTTTTAATAAAACAGGTTGATAATTAGTATTTTCTATAGCAAGAAGTTTATGCTTTGGCGTTAGATTAGCTAAATCAATCTCGTTTCGTTCTTTCTCTCCTTCAATGACATATCTACCTTCCAATAATCGGTGAAGGTTATTATGAAAGTGTCCATGAATATTCAAATCAAAATTCCCAACATCTTTTTGAGGAGTATGAGAAAATAAAATCTTTTTCCCAAAATAGGTATCTAAAAATTGTTCTGCTATAAAATCCCATCCATGAGTGAAATACCAATTATTTGATTTTCTATCATGGTTACCTCTAATGAGCCATTTCTTACAAGGAAGCGATGATAAGATAATATTGTGCCATTTTGCATCTTCACCAATACAAAAATCGCCTAAATGAATAAGTAGATTATCATTTGAATTTATTGTTTTTGATAGATTATTTAGAATTATTTGTTCAAATCCTTTTGGTCTATTACAATATTCAATCATCTTATCATGTCCGAAATGTGTATCTGTAATAAGAAATATTTTCATATTCCCAATACCTTTAAAATGATAATTATTTAGCTTCTTATACAGATTTAAGTTGAGAGAGAGCTTTCCCTCCTAACTTATCAATCTTTTTCTGTAATTTTTCTTTTTCTTTTAGTAAATGTTCTAATGCTCTATCAATCATTTCCTTTATTTGTTTAAGTTCAAACTCATCTGTTGGATTGATTTGTATAGTAATTAAGCTCATATAACCTTAAAAACTTTTAACAACACTATCGCTAACGTAAACGTCAAAATACCAAAAATATACGTCCATTGGTCGTTCATTAAATAGATTCTAAAGAGACGAGTAAATTGTAAAGGAGTATAATTTCTCATATTAACTTTTTAACTTTTAACAAATCCCCGTTTTCAAATATGTTACCGATGACTTCACAATTTGTACTTCTTTTTAAAGTTAACTGATGCCCTTGCATTTTTTTATAGTGTCTTGATAACCACCATGAAGAAGTTGATTTTCTCCATTTAATAATAAATCTATCTTTTTTATGATGATGCCTATGGTCGTATTCAACAATATCCTCCTCATAAATGAATCTTCTATTTTTGTCTTTGAGACCTGTGTATTGTATTAAAACAATATCTCTCCCTTGTCCAAAGGTTATTTCAGAAGGAGCAAGGAAAGTAGGTTGTCTCTCAAATTCAGCAACTTTTTTTATTCTTTTATATTGAGCATTATCTTTTACGAAACAAATCATAGAACCAAAGACATCAAAAGTCCTTACATCAAACATCTCTTTTAATTTCTTATCCCAAGCTCTAAAACGAATATCACGCATACCTATTTTTTGGAATTAATAACGTCTATGATTTCGTTGATTTTATCTAACATTTTCTGACCACCATATTCACTTACTACTGTTGCTTTTTCAAGTGGCATTCCTTCAAAACTTCCACCCTTACAAACATATAAATAATGACCAACTGAATCTATCTTCTCAATCTTTACTTTCTTTGGTTTCATATTTACTTATTTTTTTGGTTTAACTAACTCAATAATATCTTTTATGGTCATATAATGGGGATTTATAAAGCGTGATAAAACCTCCTCAAATCCTACAAAAAAAACGATAAATAAAATAGTCGTTAGTAAAATTCCACTTATAATAGATACAGGTCCAAATACTCCATCAAGATCAAAAGAATAACGATCTTTTTCTTTTCCCATTCCCCATTTAATAAACTTGAGATATCCCCAAGTTGCCAATCCAACAAATACAATCTGTAATATTCCTATAACTCCTTTCACATAGTTTTGTCTTAAAAAAAGCTCATATACCTGTTCTGCTGGCTGCTTCATCTGTAAAGCTAAATTTTTAATTCCTTCTCCTACCGCTCCCATATATTTTGTTATTTCTTCTGGTTTCATAGGTTATTGATGTTTTAAATTTCTAACCAACCTTACTATTTTCCTCATTTCCTTCTGTATATTTTGATTTCCAGTAATCATTCCTATAATAAAACTAATAAGCCTATCCTGCGTTCTTCTATAATCTTTTATAGTTAATTTTTTTTCCTGGATTAACATTGGTTTAATAATTTCTTCGTATATCTTCATTGTTGTTTTCATAGTTGTTTTCATATTAACTTTTCCTTGACGTATTGAAAAGAACTAATAACACGATTGCGAAAACGATTGAGATGTAGATAGTGTTCATTTTTTATTCTCTAATGGTTTAAAATGTATATCCGTTATTTGAGTAAACTAACAAACACTCGCCTATCGTATTACAAAAAGGTTGTTTTCGTTTATTAAGCCGGTTATCAAGCCATGTCATAAAAGTTTCTTTTTGCTCTACTCTGTCGGAAAAACAATAGTTTTCGTGAGGCGCAAACCCGATCTCATTAATTAGACCTTTTGAGAGGCAGTATCCGTTTAATCCTTTGGTGTTTGTTCCACGCCCCGACTCATGAAGCCATACCAAATCATACGCCTTCTCGTAGCTTTGAGGTCTATTCGGAACAATCTCATTCCCTTCTTTTCTAAAAGGAGGCGTTGGAGTAACCACAACCGGAACTTTAATCTTAACAGGCTTACGCTTTTCAATAAGAAAAAGAGGACGTATAATAACAGGTGATTGAAAGCGTACGGAATACGAATCATACCATTTTGATACTTGGTAAAATGCAACAGAAAAAACAAAGAGGAAAAGAAGTATTCCTATGCCAATAGCTAAAAGTTTTGCTTTTAGCGCATATTGTTTTCTAACTTTCTTTATTTTCTTTTCGGCTTTTGTTGTTTCTACGTCTATTTTGTGTAAGAGTTGTTTGTTCATGGTTTTTTTTGATACCGACTCCTAATATATGCCGGAACTTCTAACCAGTCATTTTTAGAAACATACCATTCGTTTACATTAAAGCGGTTTACTCCTTGTTTGGCTTTTAGTTTTTTGTGTCTAATCCAGTAATATACCGTTCTATACGGAACGCCGAATATATCTTCAAGTTCTTTAATTGAATACATTTTTTCTATGTTTGGACTCATACCTTGTTTTTCTTGACTCTACACTTCATGCAAAGGTGTTTATTGTCCTTGTATGATCCATAAGAAGTAAGAGCCGAACTTGTAATGAACGTTGAATTATCTAGTAGTACTTTGCATTTCTCACAAGGCAAATATTGTACGTTTAGATTTATCATATTATTTTTTCTTGAATAACGGACAACTTTTAGAATGATATAATCCTTTTGTTCCACAAGTACACTTTGACTTTATTTCTTCTTCTATTTCTTGTCCGGTTTTCCAACTATTAGTTGGGTCGCTTTTTAATATTTCGTCAGCAGATGCAATACTTTCAGTTGAGCCGTATCCGGCAAATCCTAATGCGCGACCAACATCAGAGGT
>Ga0233420_10001131_pt1 | contig 10388 bp, 7 predicted proteins | sample Watercolumn_Mata_4_FD_183009 | JGI IMG/M metagenome (GOLD analysis project Ga0233420, IMG submission 183009) | Freshwater microbial communities from Lake Matano, South Sulawesi, Indonesia - Watercolumn_Matano_2014_102_MG | ecosystem: Environmental > Aquatic > Freshwater > Lake | place...
GATGGGGACTGAGACACGGCCCCCACTCCTACGGGAGGCAGCAATCAGGAATAGTCGGCAATGGGCGCAAGCCTGACCGCGCGACGCCGCGTGTAGGAAGAAGCTCTAACGAGCGTAAACTATTGTAGTAAGGGAAGAAGTCCAGCACCATTTCTATTAAATTCTTTTTTAAGGAAAATTAACGGAAATAGTGCTGGATTGACGGTACCTTACTAGAAAGGGGCCGCTAACTGCGTGCCAGAAGCGTCGGTAATACGTGGGCCCCAAACATTATCCGGTTTTATTGGGTGTAAAAAGTAGTGTAGGTGTCCTGTTAAGTTTTGCTTTAAATACTGTAGCTCAACTATAGGAAAGGGTAAAATACTGGCAGGATTGAGTAATCTTTAGGGAGATTGGAACTCAAGGAGGAGTAGTGAAATGCGTTGATACCTTGGGGAACACCAGTGGCGAAGGCGAATCTCTGAAAGATCACTGACACTGAGACACGAAAGCTAGGGTAGCGAAGCAGATTAGAGACCTGCGTAGTCCTAGCCTTAAACGCATGCTTGCTAGCCGCACCTGTTCCGCTTTGCGGGATAGATGTAGCGAAGGTAACCCGTTAAGCAAGCTACCTGGGGAGTACGACCGCAAGGTTAAAACTCAAAGGAATTGGCGGGGAGGCACACAACCAGTGGAACATGTGGTTCAATTCGATACGAACCGAAGAACCTCACCAGGGTTTGACATGGAAGAGTTCCATCTTACAGAAATGTAGGAAATTCGCAAGAAGGCTTTCACAGGTGATGCATGGCTGTCGTCAGCTCGTTCCGTGAGGAGTGCCCTTAAGTGGGACAACGAGCGCAACCCCTATCTTGTGTTAAAACTGTCACAAGATACTGCCCCACGCTTAGCGTGGGGAGGAAGGAGGGGCAGATGTCAAGTCAGCATGGTCCTTATACCCTGGGCTACACACATGTTACAATGGGATGAGCAGCGGGTTTTGCCAGACGGTAACGTCGAGCAAATCCCTCAAACCATCCCTCAGTGGGGATTGAGGTCTGCAACTCGACCTCATGAACGCGGAATTGGTAGTAATCGCGGGTCAGTCATACCGCGGTGAATACGTTCTTGCCTCTTGCACACACCGCCCGTCAAGCCAACAAAGTCGGGGATATTTGAATCTTGCCATTTGGTGAGAGAGGATAACGCCGGCGATGGGGGTTAAGTCGTAACAAGGTAACCGTTCTGGAAGGAGCGGTTGGATCACCTCCTTTCTATTTTTCTTTTTAAAGAAAAATAGTCTTTTGAAAGTTTCTTGATTTATCAATAAACTATCGATGGACTTTAAACAATTTACCTAGCCCGATTAATAAACTAAATTTCTATGTAAGAATTTCTATTACACTTCCAATTTTTGGAAAGTTGAATTCATAGTTCCCTGTAGTTGGTTTTTCTTCAGTAAAATGACGCCAAATAGATATTTCCAAATATCGGTTGTCCATTTCACCAGAAGAACCTGGATAGATAACTAACTCTCCGGGAATACCACCAAATAAATTGGGAACATACTTTGCTTTTTTAACAGTTTTGTTTATTTTTAAGTTCACAAAGTCTTCATACTCATATTTACCTTTGAAATCTGCATGGGTTATTGTTGTTTTCATATTGCCATGATTGTCTATATGTCCGATATAATACCCTATAAAATCTGGAATATTATCTATAGAGATTTCTTCTAATTCCAAATCATCCTCCAAATAGTCCATAAGATGAGCTGATATTCTAGAATAGAGATCTCTTGAATGAAATTGGCCTTTTTCGTTTAATCCTTTATATTCATATAGTTCTTCTATCTTATTTTTTATCATTGAAAAATCAAAACCACAATTAGGTCCGAGAAGATAAATACCTGACTTTAATCTCATAATGACCGGTTTAGCGCATTCCGCCTTGATTGTGCTTTTTGAAGTATGTAACCTTGGGTCTGTATTTTGAAAAATAACCGACTCTAGTGGATGTCCTAATCGTTCAATATCCAAGACAATTTGATTAACTAAAAAACTCGTATGAACTGTCGAAGGTGTTGACTTAACAAAAGAAATATTACTATTAATTGATTCTTTTAGATATCCTTCAACGGCAATTTTTACCTCAGTGCAATTTAAACTGTCATTTGCCCAGTCAGCAATAATATAAAGTTTTTTCATAATTTTTTATATAGATTCAAATCATCTAAAGCTATAAGTCCCTCGATATGTTTGCCTTCATCAATCACTGGCAAAGCGTATAATTTATATTTCAACATCTTTTTAACAACTATCTCTTTAGGTGTTGTGAAATGAACAACAACTACATTCTGAGTCATAAATTTATAGACAGGTTCATCTAAATCATGCATAAGAAGTTCATGAAGACTTATAACTCCAACCAATTCTTTAGCTTTATTACCAACATATATATAGTCAAGAGTTGAAAAATTTATAGTTTCCTTTCTTACTTTATCAATTATCTGTCTTACGCTATCTTGTGAGTCAACAACTATAAATTCCGTAGTAATCAAGCTTCCGATTGGATTTTTAGATAACTCTAGTAAATGAACCAGTTTAGACCTTGTTTCAGTATCTAAAAGGTTGACAATTTCCTCTTGTTTTCTTTGAGATAAAGTCAATAAAACATCTGCCGCCTCATCAGGATCAATAAAAGTAAGAAATTTGGCCGCTTTCTCCGGCCGGAAGTTTTTAAAAATAGCCGTTTGGTAATTAATATTAAGATTACTTATAACATCAGCGGCTTTTTCATTATTAAGAATTTTTAAGAATTTTCGGGCGTTAATTACGTTGGTTTTCTCCAAATAGTCTGCTAGATCTTCAGGTCTAATCCGTTCTAATTTGTCTTCTTTTTTTTTCAGTTTAACCTGGCCGCGAATCAGTTCTAAGGGTTGAATATCTACCCAAGAAAGAAACTTAGATGTAATTTTAATATTAAATATTCTGGCGATTTTATAAGCACTATTGCCACCAACAAATCTTATTCTTCTAAGTAAACCCAATATCCCAATATCTACACCAGCGATTATTAACTTTTCCTTATCTTGGTTTAAGGCAACATCATTGACTCGAACTATCTTATTACCTCTAAGATCAATAATTTGTTTGTCAAGTAGGTTTTTTACTAAATATAATTCATTTTCTTCTAAGTACGAGGCAAGGAATTCTTTTTCAATTGTAAAAAAGTTATTTATTTTTTGAAGATAATCGATAGAAATTATTAATTTCTTTCCGGAATGATCTCGAATGACCATTTTTGTAACTAAAGGATTATCAGTTACAAGAAAGATAAGATCATCTAAACGACCTATTTCTACATTATCTTCGGTAAAAACTTTTTTCCCCGATATTTCGGAAAAGTAGAGCATAAGCTGATTATAGCAAAATCTTGTGGTCGCTGAGGGATTTGAACCCCCAACATCTTCGATGTAAACGAAGCGCTCTGCCGTTGAGCTAAGCGACCTACAAGCGAAGTGTGCGTGCGGATAGAATCGAACTATCGCTCTGTTCTTTATCAGAGAACTGTTTTACCATTAAACTACGCACGCAATAATGGGACAGAACCTATTGATTCCTTCCCAACGATCCTCCTTAAGTTGTGTCGAAAGCTATTCTACTTTAAGGTCATGCTTTCGACTATTTATTATATCAGATTGCAGCTTTTACTTTAACTTAATCCCGTACCTTTTAGCAGCAGATCTTATTATTTCAAGCAGTAAATCATCATATTTCATTCCTGATGATTGAGCCATCCTAACAATATAACAAGCCGGATCGTGTTCTGGTGGAGTAATCCCTGGAGGAGAATTGACCTCAAGTACATAAGGATTTTCCTTTTCGTCACAGCGAATATCTATTCGACACCAGTCCCTAATTCCAATAACCTGCCAAAGATCGAAAGCTATTTTTTCGATTTTTCTTTTTAAAGAACTAGATATTTTTGCTGGAATTTTAAGATGGTCGTGTCCTTTTGATTCTATCTCAAAAAACCATTTAACCTCTAAGGAATCAACGGGCAGATATTTTTTGGGCAAAAGCGAGTGATCTGATTCGAGAATTGGCAAAATTCTTGGCGGATTTCCAACCATACCTACCGAAAATTCTCTCCCTGATAAATAATGTTCAATTAATGATTTTTCTTGAAATGTTTTTTCTATAAATCTTACCTGAGATTTTAGGTTTTCAACATTATATACAACGCTTTTGTTAGTAATTCCGGCCGAGGAACCTTCTGAAACCGGTTTAACCATTAAGGGGAATTTTAATTTTATTTTATCGATTTGGGTTTTGCTATCCATCAAAATAAAGGGGAGAGTAGGGATTTTATTTTGCATTAACATCTCTTTTGTTTTAGCCTTGTTTAACATTAAAGCTTGAGCTAAAGGTGGAGAACCAGTGTAGGGTATTTTAAGCATTTCAAGCATCGCTGGGATTTGAGCTTCACGATCTTCACCGTGCATACCTTCGGAAACATTAAAAACTAAATCTATTTTTTTCTTTAATCGATAAAGTTTTAAATAAGATTTTTCATTGGCTTCTATTGGAATTACTTTAAATCCTATTTTTTTTAAATATTTAATTTGCAATTTAGTTGTTTCTGGATCATCAAAATCAGCTTCTTTGAGAGTTCGTGGATCTTTAGGATCGGGATAATGATGACGTATGTTATACAAAAAAGCAATTGTTCTCATGGTGAGTAATCAATTTATTTTCGCAAGAAGTTCAAAAAGATCCTGCTGCAACTGATAAGCCCGTTTTTTATTTTTTCCCAATATAGTGTATAAAAGTTGTTTTTCTTTTATTGGAGCCGCCGATGAAAGTACCACACCTTCTTTTGACTTTTTATCGTATGCAATCGGTTTGATTATTTCAATAATTTTTTCAAAAGACAATAATGATTGGGTTTTGAATTTATAATTATTTCTATTTAAAACATATATGTCAGAAAAAAAATCTTCTCCATATAGATCATAGACAAGTTTATAGATATCGGTTCCTCCAGTATTTCTCGTATTTGATTCGCAGACATAAATATGGCTATTTTTTCCGGCAATCATGTCAATATCGAAATGTCCCCGATATCCTTCTTCAGCATATTTTTCAGCAATAAAATAACCGGTATCGGTAATTCTAGTTGCTGTTCTTTCATTTAATACATCTTCATGAATATCAAGTCCATAATATTTACCTTCTTTTGTTACCATCATTACACAGTAATAAAGCATTTCAATCTTGCCATTACGATGAATCTTGAATTCAATATTCGGGTATGCGCCAAAAGCCAGATAATTAACGTTTATTAATTCTTCAATAATAATAGGAAATTTTTCCCAATATCCATCTTCGCTCAATAGTTCATAAATTCTTTTTTCACACGATTTGTAATCACGGGGAAGCTCTCCATCTCTAAATATCAACACTCCATGACCTCCCGAACCTTTATTTGTTTTCAAAACTACTCCCTTTTCTCTGATATAAGTATTAGCGGCTATTTTTGCTGCATCCAGTTTACCAATACAAATTACTCCTTCAGGCATAATAAAATCGGGTTCTACTGCTCGAGACTGCTGAGCCAATTGTCTGATACCCGATTTACTTCCAAAAAAATTTACCGTCCAAGCGTTTTCGATATTTGGCGCTTCTGGTGTATAAACATTTAAACCTAATTGGATCATTCTTTCCTTTAATTCGAGGAATTCTGGTGATGTTGCATAACTTATTAGTTTAATTTTTTTGAATTTTTTTGCTTTTTGAACTAGGTCGCCGAAAAGCTGCTTATCAGTATATAAATCTTTACAGATAAGGCCAGTACGTTTCTGTGGTACAAAAATATCAACTTTTTTGTTTCTTGTTATTGCCTGAAAATAATTTTTAAAAGAATTTGATATTTCTATAGGAGATATGTAAATAAATTCACTTTCGCTTGCATTAGCAAATAAATAACATTCAGAAGAATCATTGCAATCATTGATCATTTCGTATCGTTTTTCGACTGGTTGAATGCCTGACATAAAAGACCATTCGTCTTCGACAACATTATAAATATAAATAACTAATTGGTTTCGACGATGTTTTGCAATGATTCTTTTTTTTATTTTTCTTTTTGGAGCTTTCTTGATAATTCTTTTTCTGTTTTTTTTCATGGTAATGAATATCAAAATTATTACTTATTTTTCTCATTTGTCAAGAGTTATTTTTGCTATTATCGAACGTAGTGAGATAAAAAGACTAAAATCAAACCTTAAAATATTTTGGCAATGAATAATTTGCCAAAATGTCTTATACTCAAATTGTGAAAAAAAATCTTCTCCAATATTATAAGGATTCGATAAAAAATTATGGTGAAGGAGTTATCAATATATTTATTTTTCTTCCATACTTTTTTTCAGTACCTACTTTAATCAAAACTTTTTTTTATCCTTGGAAAAATCTTCAATCCAAAAAGGTCAGTGTTGGTTTTACTTTTTCCGAATGGGGTAATCGCTTTGCTTATAATTTCATATCGAGATCAATAGGTTTTTTTATGCGGATATCAATCGTCTCCTTTTACTTTATATTCCAAACAGCTTATATGTTGATATTGCCTTTTATTTCAATGATTTTTTTTGTACTTATTCCAATTTTTTATTTTTTTTATACTTTAAAAAAATCTCCAGATGAAATAAAGATGCTTATGAAAAAAAAATTTTTTACCGAACACTTGATTAAAGAAGAAAATCGTTCTAAAGTCGAAGAATGGTTTGAGATATTTTACAAAAATAATTGCGAAAAAGCTGACTGGTGGAAGCTTTCTAATCTGCTTGAATACCCGCCTTTAGCCCGTGATTGGGCAGCTGGTTTTTCACCTACACTTGACCAATATACTATTGATCTCGCTTCATCTTCTTATCTTCACCACATTAATAATATGGTCGGGAGAGATAAAGAAATAAAAGAGATTGAACAAGTGTTATCGAAAAATTTTGAAGCTAATGTAATCATTGTTGGAGATGAAGGAGTCGGCAAACATACCATTATTGATGCCCTGGCTAAAAAAATATATTTAGGCAAAACAAATTCTCATTTAATCTATCGAAGAATATTAAAACTTAACATGGAAAAAATAAAAGGTGATAAAAATTTATTTGAAGAGCTTTTAAATGAAGCTCTTGAAGCCAATAATATCATTTTGTTTATAGATAATATTGAAAAATATCTTGAAATGGGCATATCACTTGAAAAATATGCAAAATCGGACCGTCTTCAATTAATAGGTTTAACTACGCCTTTTTTTTATCAAAAATTCATTTTACCTAATGATAAAATTAATCGATTATTCAATAAAGTCGATGTCTATGAAGTATCTAAAGAAGAAGCCCTAAAAATTCTACTTGAAAAAACCTTTGATTTTGAAAATTACCATAAAGTCATTATTCCATTCGAAACTTTAACGGAAATTATCGATAAAAGTGATTCTTATATAACGTACATACCTTTCCCAGAAAAAGCCGTAGATCTTTTAGATTCGGCATGCGTATATACAAAAACCGGGCAATTTTCCAAATCTAATACTTTAAACGTTACACCAGAAATTGTAGATTTTGTTCTTACAGAAAAAACTCACATACCTATTACAATTACCTCACAAATGAAAGATAAGCTTCTTCAGCTGGAAAAAAATCTTTCGGAAAAAGTACTAGATCAAAAAGAACCTATAAATAAGCTTTCTTCATCTTTAAGACGATCATTTTTACTTATTGGTAAGCGTAAAAAACCCTTAGCATCATTTTTATTTCTAGGGCCAACTGGGGTAGGGAAAACTGAAACAGCAAAAGCTGTTGCCTCAGAATTTTTTTCTAATAGTCTAATAAGATTTGATATGTCAAACTTCCAAACAAAATACGACATTCCCAAACTAATCGGAGACAGCAATCATAATGAACCCGGATTACTTTCTATTGCATTAAGAGAAAAACCGTATGGCGTCCTGCTTTTAGACGAAATAGAAAAAGCTGATAAGGATTTAATAAATATTTTCCTTACTGTTGTTGATGAAGGATATTTCACCGATGGATTTGGGAAAAACGTGGATTGTAAAAATCTCGTAATCATCGCTACAACTAACGCAGTTTCAGAATCGGCTTTTTCACCTGAATTCTTGAATAGATTTGATGGAATAATTACATATAGCAATTTATCGGAAAGTACAATAAAAAATATTGCTAAAAAATTAATTAAAGATCTGACAAGAGATATCCAACAACTCTATAACATAAAACTTAAAATTAGTACAAAGATGCTTGAAAAACTTATTGAAAAGGGCTATGACACAAAATATGGAGCTAGAAATCTTGAGCGAGTATTACGCGACGAAGTGGAAGATAAAGTTGCTAAGCTTGTGTTAGAAGAAAAAGTAAAATCCGGTGGAATTATTAGTATATAAGAAACTTCTTGTCTATTGATTTTTTTTGTGTTATATTAAGACCATTAAATCTATGTTAAAGGTTTATTTTACTGCTTCAGCGTCACATAATGGTGAACTTATACCTTACTACAAAAAAATTCTTGACTTTATAAAAAAACAATCTGTAAGTATAGTTTCTGGTATTCAAGTCACTGACAGAAAGCTATTAGAGGAAGATAAAAAATTAACTGCTGAACAAATATTCAATCGAGAACAATTTTTTATTAATGAGGCAGATGTTGTTATGGCCGAAGTATCTAAACCGTCATTAGGTGTTGGAAGTGAAATTGTCTATGCCTTATCTTTGGGGAAACCTGTGTTGGCGTTAGTTATGACCGGGTATGAAGATAAAATTTCTCCAATGGTTGTCGGCAATCCATCAGAAAATTTATTTATTGAATATTATAAAAAAGATAGTTTTCAAACTATTATTAGTCGATTTATCAGAAATATAAAGGTTCTTGTTAAACACAAAAACATTCTTAAGAAATCTAAGGGAAAACTTATTGTTATTGATGGTGGAGATGGTTCTGGAAAAACCACCCAGGCAAAATTATTAATAGAATATTTCAAAAAAGAAAGCCTTCCGATAAAATATTATGATTTTCCTCAATACTATACTTCATTTCACGGAAAAACTGTCGCTAGGTTCTTAAGAGGAGAATTTGGTGAAATTGGCGATGTTTCTCCATATCTTGCTTCTTTATCTTATGCTTTAGACAGAGCTACTGTTAAAAAAGAAATGGACGATTTCTTGAAAAGAGGTGGCTATATTATTACCAACCGTTATGCTACATCTTCAATGGCTCATCAAGGAGCTAAATACAAAAACAAACAAGAAAGAAATGAGTTTCTAAAATGGCTTTATGAACTGGAATATAATGTTCATAAAATGCCCAAAGAGAATGCCGTTATTTATTTGTATGTGCCTTGGAAAATAGGCATGTCATTGACAACAAAAAAAGAACAACGTCGCTATTTAAAAGGTAAAAAACAGGATATCGCTGAAAAAGATCTGCATCATCGAATAGCTTCTGAGAAAATGTATCTTGAATTGACTGCATCAAATAAACACTGGGTGAAACTTGACTGCGTTGAAGATGGTAAAATACTATCACCTGAAGTCATTCATCAAAGAATTCTCGAAATACTTCGTAAAAAAGGCTTTATAGTCTGATACCTACTTGCTAGTAGGCAGGTTTGACAAAAATACTTATTCCTGATAAGCTACTTAATATATGGATAAAAAATTGGCGAGTTTGTTAACGCTTTTTGTCCTAGCTTTTGGACTTTTTATTGGTTTAGTTGTTTTTAATCAACCTATTAAAACTTTCACAAGAGCAAGTGAGGAACTTGTCCCGTCATCTGAAAGCTCGTTAATATTTGCTTGGCCGCTTAATGCCAAAGCAAATGGTACTGATAAAGTACAGATAAATGTCTTTGTAAGAAACTCAAAAAACCTCCCTTTAAATAATAAAAGAGTCGCTTTTGAAACATCATTAGGCTTAATTAATTCTATAAGTGATCTTACCGATAAATCAGGCAAGGCCACATTTGAACTTACCTCAAATCAACCTGGAATTGCCGAAATTAAAGCTCTCATTGACAATCAAGTTCAAGTAAAACAAACCGTAACGATAAAATTCGACTAAACTCGCTCTTATGAAAAAAATTACGAAAGTGATAATACCGGCAGCTGGTTTTGGAACTAGGTTTTTACCACAAACTAAAGCCATGCCTAAAGAGATGTTACCAATAGTGGATAAACCAGTAATTCAATATGTTGTTGAGGAAGCGATTGATTCAGGGGTCAAAGATATAATTATAATTACCGGATCAAATAAAAGAGCAATTGAGGATCATTTTGACGAACCAAATGCTGAACTTGTTCATAACTTAATGCAAGGAAAAAAACATCA
>Ga0233420_10001133_pt1 | contig 10383 bp, 15 predicted proteins | sample Watercolumn_Mata_4_FD_183009 | JGI IMG/M metagenome (GOLD analysis project Ga0233420, IMG submission 183009) | Freshwater microbial communities from Lake Matano, South Sulawesi, Indonesia - Watercolumn_Matano_2014_102_MG | ecosystem: Environmental > Aquatic > Freshwater > Lake | place...
GTTTTTTGATATTTTTTTTATTTTTTGCTTGATAAAATAAATCGCATACGTATAATACTTAACCAATGGAGCAGCGTTGCTTCATGGCAGAACCCCCCTGCTTTTGGGGCTGATTGGAGAACAATCATGAACAACACCCCGTTTGCTGTTTTCGTCGTAGCTCATGCCTACGACGATGACTCAATTTTCATCGCGGCGACGACCCGCGATGATGGTCGGGTAGGACTGCCCGGCGGCAAGCTGGATTCCGGCGAAACGCCGGTTGAAGCTGCCGTCAGGGAATCGGCAGAAGAAGGCTGGGATGTTGCAATCCCAGCCAATGCCCTGCCATACCACACTGCCATGGTAGATGGCAAGCTGGTATGGTGGTTTCTGGCCAATGGACGGCCAGTCAAACGCAGCTCATGGAAAGAGCAGGCCCGGGGCATCAAGCCCGTCTGGGTTAGTGATTCCGTAGCAGCTGCTACGGGTTTTGGCAACCAATTCCTGGCAGATATTGATTTCTGCCTGGATGACATCTTCTGCCAACGCGGGTTGGCAGACAATTTCAGCGACTTCGCGGTCGCTGGCTGTTTGTAGGGGGGGTCTGTTATGAGATTTGAAACAGACCTCGGCAAATTCGTCTCTGCCGAAAGCAGAGACGAGGCGGCTGCACTAGCGGCCCAATACGGCATGGGCACTGTTATCCGTCAGTGCCCAGACCTCAAGCGCGAACCGGCGAAGGTTCGCGGCGGCATGTTTGCCGCATGGTGCAATTTGCGCCAAGAGGCTGTCGTTGTGGGCAGCCTCGCATGTGCTGCGAATGCAGTTTACGACGACATGGAGTTAGTCGTCGTGTACTACGGCAGCGGCAAGCCAGAAAAACTCAATCGCGCCGAAAGCGCGGTTGTCAAACGTCTATTTTCGGAAGGAGAATAAATCATGATCTACATTTGCAATTCGTTGTCGCTCGCCATGTTGGACGAATGGCGGTTAACCGACACTGACACAGAAACCCAGCTGATTGTCCAGCCGGTTGTTGACCCGGTGGCTTGGCTTGAAGAAGCCGAAGCCCGGCACGGCACGGCGGTTAGCGCCGTCGGCCACGAAGATACAGCCATCGTCTTTTCATCGGTTTTGCGGAGAAATGTTCCGCAAAACCGGGTGTCCGTGACTTTGGATGAGTCCACGGAACTGCTCATCGGACAACTGGTTGGCGGCAGATTGCCGGAGGGCAGTACAACGCTGCCACCAAACACCCAAATTCTATGGGTGGCCGTGTCACTGAGATAGTGACAAAGGAGAAAACCCAATGCCAGAAGAAGAAAAACGTGGTCGAGGCGTTAAGCCCGGCACGAAAAATCGGCTTGGAAAATTTAAGCCGGATGAGCTAAAAAAATCACGTAATTTCGTCAACGTCAGCTTTCGACCGGAAATCGCGGAGCCGTGGAAAGTGCTGGCCAAGGAAAGCGGCCAGAGCTTGGCGGGCTGGATTGTCTGGCAGGTCAATGCAAAGCTGGCGATGGACGCTGAGGCGTTGGCGCGGCGGGCGATGTCTTGCAGTGGCCCATGCTGCGCGGGTTGTGGTTATCCGTTCGGCGACGATTGGCTTGACGAGGGCGAAACGTGTCCGCAATGTCGGCTGGTGAATTGATTTTTTTGCATGAAAGAGCTGGCGGATAAACGGTCGGCAAAATATCTGGCGAAAATCAGTAAGAAATATGGAGTTAAGGCGAATTCTTAAAAATAATTTTCATAAGCACTGGATGCGGTAAAGTCAAATAATCTGCCCGTCAGGTGCCGACGGGCAGTTGTTTTTCGGCTTGCAGGATGAGCTGCATGAGGCGGATGGCTTGTTCGATGTCCTGGATGCCCAGGATTTCGCAGATGATGGGCAGGGCGGCGTAATCGACGGTGCCGGCCATGAGGTTTAGGGCGTCGTAGTAGAGGTTTAACTCGATGGGCCGGTCGGCGGCACTGAGTTTGTTGCGACTGATTCCGGCGATGGAGCGGGACTGGAACCAGTCGGCGGCTTTTTTTGGGTGGTCTGGATGGCGGCATTGTGATCGATCCAGCTTTGGCGGATGGCGTTGGCTAGGGTTTCGGCAATGTTCGGCTGATCGCTCACCCAGACCAAAAACAGGTCAAGATCGAACGGCACGGGCGCGCCGGTTCCGCCGGGGAGGATGTCCATTTCGCGCATGCCGGGCCAATCGCAGACGAGCGGTAATAGCTGTTCGCGGTTGTAGCGGTCTCGCGCCATGAGGATGTCGAGGTCGGTCTGGCTGAGCGGCAGGCGGTTGCCTTGGCTGTCGGTGACTTGGACGGTGATGTCCCGGCTTGGCCAGCCGACGTGATAGCGTTCCATGTCGGCGGCGGTGGGGCGGTTGAATTTGAAGGTATGCCCGCCGGCATTGATGTTGTGCCGGCGGCTTTCCTTGAGTTTTTCGATTAAATCCATAGGTAGGCGCGTTAGGGTTAGGTGGTGAAGTAGGTGGGGGTGCCGGTGGCGGTGATGGCGAGTTTGGTGGTGACGATTTCCCCGGTAGATCCGACCGGTACGCCCTTAGCGCCAATGAATCCCGTGAAGGCCATTTTTGTTCCGTTGGAAAAAGTGAACAGGAAGGCGCGTTCGGCGTTGATTTTGGATGCGGCGATGGCGGCTTTGAGTGCGGGGTCGGCCATGTCCCAATGCGAATCGATGGAAAATTCCAGCGCGGAGAACATGCCGGGGCGGAGTTTTTTCAGCGAGTCGTGGATGGTGGTGACGTCTTTCATTTCGGCTTCCCCGCCCGATGCGCTGACGTCGGCGAAGGTGGAGAAGGTGGTGCCAAATGTTAGCAGTGCGGAGGTGCCGGCGCTAAAGGTGTCGTAGTTGGTGGTGTCTTCGCCCTCCAATTCCCAGGTGCCGGACGCTTGGTTGGCGACGCGGAACACGCGGTTGTTGATTTGGTTCATGCCGGTGGCGAGGACGGTGACAAAGTCCCCGTTGGCGTATCCGTGGGTGGTGGATGAGACGACGCCAGGGTTGGCTTTGCTGACGGCGGAAATGGTTTTGGTGGCGGCGATGACAGATTGCATGGCAACCTGTACGCCTGTCCAGAGTGGTGCGCTCATGATTAGGTTTCCTTCAACGGGACTGCCCGTTTCCGGGCAGGTGGCGCGTCGTCACGACGGGCCGGTTAGGGTTCGGCAAAAAATGCCGGGCGAAAAAAAACCCGCCGAGGCGGGTTTGAGGGTGGGGCTGGGGCGGGTTATTGCGGGTTGTACTCGGTAGCTTGGTAGCTGATTTGGTAGCTTAGCGCGACGATGAACAGTTCCGGGTCGTCGTCGGCTTCGCGGTATTCGCTGCCGGTGAGTTGCAGGTCGGCGGCGGCGACGGGTTTGCGCAGGGTTTGCTCGATGAGCAGTGCGCCGGCGTCCATGTCGGTCTCGGGTTTTTCGATGTCAACGGCTCCGCGATACCAAGCGTTGACGGAGATGTTGAGGGTGCGCAGTTGGCCGCGCGGGGCCGGGTGCATCGTGGTGTGGGTGACGGTTTCGCTTTCGGCGAATAGGGTCACGCAGGGGTAGCTGTTGGTTTTGGGTTGCAGCCGGGTGTTCCAAACGCCGGCTCCAAAGTGGCCGGCAAGCAGTAGCTGGTTTTTTAGGTCGTCGATCAGGGCGCGGCGGCGGTGCATTATTCGATTCCCCGGTAATCGCGGTAGATGGCGAGTAACTGTTTGGCGGCGTTGGGCATGTCGAGCGGGCGGAATCCGCCTTCGACGACGGTTTGATAGCGCTCGTTTTGGCCAACGATGAGTTTGATGGCTTGCTGGATGGCTAGCGGTACATCGGCGGGTGCATTGCCAAATCCGCAGAGGTATTCGATTTCGACGGCGTTGGCTTGGTAGCGGGCAATGGGCCAGGTCTTACCGTAGGCGGGCAGGATGCGGTGGGCGACGCGGTCGATTTGGTAGTCGGCGGGATCGATGGTTTGTTCAACGCCGGCGCTGTCGATGTATTTGACGTAGGTGACGCTTTGCAGGGGGGCACGTAAGGAGATTTGGCCGGCGATTTGGTTGAAGCCGTCGGCTTGCGCGGCGGCTTGGTGGAATCCGGCGGCGTGGTATGTCCAGGTCTGGGTGATGAGGGCAATGTCCGCGCCTTCCACCGATTCGCATTGTTGCCGCGCGGAGGCAAGGTTGGCGTGGATGGCGACGGCGCGGGCGGCAAAGTCGGCGTTGGTCATGCCGAGGTGGGCTTGTAGTTCGGCGTCGGTGACTGGCTCGACGAGGGGGTGGGTTTTGATGGGCATGTTATTTTTTGAGGGCGAATCGCTCGACTTCGATTTGCGCGGTGCCGGCTCCGCCAAAGCTGGCGCGAAAATAAATCTGGTAGGCGGTGGGGTTGCTGGCCATTCGCGGATGGGTGGCGATGGCTAGGGGTTCGCCTTGGCTGGGGTAGGGGTAGCTGTCGGTGTAGCTGCTGTCGGCTTCCCATCCAAAATAGGTTTGCTTGACGCCGTCGTACCAGCCGACGCGCGGATGGGTTAGCGGGCCGGGGGTGACGATTTTGGCTTGGCATGAGGCTTGTAAAATGGAGCCGTCCGGCGCTCTGGCGGCGGCAAGTCCGGTTTGGTAGAGGTAGACTTCGCCGGCGGCGGTGGTGGTGACGTCGAGGATGACTTTGTTTCCGCATTCGCTATTGGCCTTGGCGACGCTGAAGGCGCAAGTGGCCCCGCCAGTGCATAGGGTTGACCATGCTCTTGGCACGGTGCCGGTGCAGCCTGCACCTAGAGTTCCTCCGCTGCCGGTGAATAGCGGGTTGTTGTTGATGGTGCTGCTGCCGGTGTTGTTTTCGTAGGCGTCGGCGGTGGAGCTGACGAGCGAGATGGGTGTGATTTTTTGGGCTAAATACGGGGCGATGAGGCGGGCGATGGCATAGGCGGCAGGCCCGTCCGGGTGGGTGGTGTCGTGGCTGTATCCGGTTTCCCAGGTGGGGATTTGGTTTGTCGTGGTGGTGTATCCGTTATCCAGGCATACGCTGTAACCGTCGATGTAGACGGCTTGGCTATCGTTGTAGGTGGATTTGATCCAGGTTTGGATGATTTGGTTGACTTTGACGGCTGCGAAGGCTTCGGCGGCGTCGGCGTTGGTCAGGTTGGGCAACAGGCCGATTAAGATGGCGTAGGTGCCGGCGGCGACCAAGGTGTTGACGATGGTTTTTAGATTTTCGGCAACGTAGGTTGCTGATTTTCCGCCAGTGGCGATGTCGTTGGTGCCGACCAGCACGAGGCAGGCGGTGGGTTTGTCCCGGATGGCTTGCGGAAGGTAGGTGGCGATGGCGGTGTCGGTGGAGATTCCGCCTTGGCTGTAGTTTCTGAAATCCGGTTTGACGCCGGCCAGGGCTTGCGCCCAGGCGGAGATGCTGCGGCTGTACTCTAGATTGCTGTTATTGGCGTCGCTGTAGGGCATTCCGCGCTGCATGATCGAATCGCCCAGGCAGCCCAGGGTTTGGTTGGTCGAGTAATTTTGGGCGATTTGACCGGCGATTAACAAGGTCTCTTGGGCTTCGGTGAGGGTAGCAATAGCGCCTTCGGCGTAGCCGTTCCAGGCGGTGAGGAATCGGATGGTCATGTCGGGGCCTTTGGGGTTGGGGTGAGCGGGTTATTCGGTGGCGGCGGTTGGGTCGGTCTGTTCGGCGACGGGTTCCGCTGGTTCCGGCGATGCGGGTTTTTTGGCTTTTGGCGCTTTGGGCGGCTGTTCGGTTTCGGCGGCTTTAGGCTCGTCCAGGTAGTCGGCGGCGTTGGCTTCTTCGACGAGGTGTTTGGCGAACGCTGGGTCGGTGGTGAGGATGTCTCCGGTAGACAGGGTGCCGTAACGCTGGGTGATGACGGTGGTTCTGATTTTGACTTTTATTTTTTCGTTCATGGGTTTTTCCGGTTAGGGTGGCCGTCCTTGGCCGGGCGGGGTGAAGGTGATCCGGGTTTATGCCGGGGTTAGATCGCCATAGCGGACGCTGGCGGCTCGCTCGACGGCCAAGGCGCAACGACGGCTGGCCAGGACGGTGACAAGTTGTTTGGTGAAGTTGTCGTCGTCGCTGTCGGACAGTTCGATGGTGACGTTTTCGCGGTTGTAGAACGTTGCCGCCCGTGCGAATGAGGCGACCAGGACGTTGTCGGCGGTGATGGCGTTGCTCGAAACCACCGGGATGCCGAACAAGCTGGGCGGAATGCTCATGCCAGGATCGCCCAGGATGTAGCGGTTTTGGCTGTCTTTGGCGAGTCGCATCGTCCACCAATCGGCAGGGTTAAGGACGATGGCATCGGCGGGGTAGTCCGAGGCTTGCAAATCGCCCAGGATTTTTCCGATGAGGTCGAATCGATTATTGAGCAATCCGGCGGCGGTCAAGCTGGCGTTGGTGTAGCCGTGGGCGGTGTAGTTGCCGGATTTGGTGAATCCGCTCAGGTTGGGCGAGGTGCCGTTGCCCTGGATGATTTGGTTTTCCACTTTGAGGTCAACGCCGTAAATCATGCGGGTGTTGATGTAGGCGGCGAGGGCGGCGTTGTCGGCGGCCAGTTGGCGGCTGATTTTTACCCAGTGGGCAACGGTGGCGACCGGTTCTTGTACGGAGGTGAATGTGATGCTGGATTCGGCGGAATCGGAACCCTCGGCGACTTCGGCGGCGGCATTGGTGAAGACGTTTTCGCGCACGTAGTCGATGGCGTTGGAGGTGGTCGGCAAGGTGGTGAGCAATTGCTCCAAAGTAAATGTCCGCACGGCTCCGCCAACAACATCCGGGCGGCGGTCACTGAAGGTGTTGCCGACGGTGTTGGTGATGGTGTTTTTGACTTCCAGCGCGATGCTGCCCAGGCGACCGGAGCCGGCGGCTTTGGTTTGGAAGTGTTGATAGTCTTCGGATTTGGTGAATAAATCGCCGGGGGTGAGAATGGCGTGGCTTTCGTTCGCACCGGCGGCGGCGGCTTTTTGTTTGATGGCGAGTAGTTCGTCGGCAAAGTCTTTTTGCTGGTTGCCCAGGTCTTCCAGGGCGGCTTTGGTTTCGGTGGAGATGTTGCCTATTTTTAGCTCGAATTCGGCTTTTTCGGCGTATTTGGCCATTTTTGCTTCGAGGTTGTCTAGCGATTTCATGACGACTTCGAGGTTGCCAATTCCGGCCAGTGGCAGGCCGGCCAAGGCGGCGGCGGGGTTGATGGCGGGGAATCCGGCGGCTAAGGCGTGGAGGTCGGCGGGGGTGGCTTGGGCGTTGAAGACCAGCAGCATTAGGCCGAGGGTGCCCAAGATGAAAATCAGGGTTTTGAAAGTGTTCATTTTTTAGCGTCCTATAGTGATTGGGTAAGTTGGTTGATGCGGTCTAGCAGGGTTTTTGCGTCCCATTCCGGCGATTGGTCTCCAATGCGGTACAGGCTGCGGGCCTTGGCTAAGATGGCCATGGCTTGCTTTTTCGAAAAATTTCCTGAATCTCTCAAGAAATATTCGAAATCACGTTCGGTTTTGATCTCGTCCAGGTCTTGGTCGAGGTCTAAATTGCCGTTTTTGACGGCGGTGATGCGGGCGTAGTCGTCGGCAGGAAATGTAACGAGGGAAATTTCGACTAATCGTGAGACTTTTTTGATCACGCGGCCTTCGCCATAGCCGTCTTCCCCGGGGGTGCGGTAATCGTAGTCATCCGATTTTAGGCGGTAGCCTATGGATAGGCCGTCCAGGGTGCCATGTTTGAGGGCGGCATAAGCTTTGTCGGATTCGGTGTTGTCCGGGGTTAGTTCGCCAGTGACGAATAGACCGGCCTCGTCTTCTTTGATTTCTGTCCATTTTCCAATGGGGACAGAAAACCAGATGTCGTGATTGAGAAACATTTTCGGCCAAGTGTCGGACAAGCTGTCGGCGAATGCGCCCGGCAATAAGGTGTCGCCGTAGCTATCGACGTTGTTGAATGTGGCTGCGTACCCTGAAAACCGGCCTTTGCCGTTTTTGTCGATTTTGATTTCGCATAGCTCGAGTTTTTGGGTTTTGACTTCGTTATTTTTTTGCATGGCTGACTCGCTATTGTGCTAGGTCGGTGAGGGCGGATTGGCTGACCGATGCGGCTTGGGTGCCGAGTTTGTTAATCGGCAGCAGGTTGCTTTGTGCGGTGTGGATTTCGCCGCCGGCGAAAGGCGGCAGGTTTTCGTATTGGCGGCATTCGTTGCGGTTGTAGATGCCGTTTTGCGAGGCTTTGGCGTAAATTTCGATGCGGTCTTTGAGCGAGGCCCGCAAGAGCGCATCCATGTTGAATTCGGCGGTCAATGCGCGGCGTTGGGTGATCGTCATCAGGCGCTTGCGCAGGGCTTGTTCGATGTTGATGACGTCCGGGCGAATGGTGATTTTGTGGAAGCTGTCGATGATTTCGCTGGCGGAGGATCCGAGTGTGGTGGTGCCTTCGGTTTGGTTCATCAGCACGGCGGGGACGCCGAACCAGCGACCGATTTCCTGGACGGTAAATTGTCGGGTGGTGAGCAGTTCGATGTCTTGCGGCGTGAGGTTGATCGGTGTGAATTTGGCGTCGAACGGCAGCACGGCGATGGTGCGTTTGCGCGATTTCAAATCATCCATGCGGTTTTGGATGGTGTCCCATTGCTCGGTTTTGAGGTTGTTGACGCCGGCCATGCCGACTAAGCCGGTGGTGCGTCCGCCTTCTGCGAAGAGGCTGGTGGCGGCGCTTTGGGTGTGTCTTGCTTCGGCCAGTGTGTTGCGCATGAAGGCGCTGCGGCTGATGCCGGTTAACCCGCCGGACATTTCTTTGAGGTGGAGGATGTCGGCGGCGTTGATTTCGCGGGTGCTGCCGTCGCTTTGGCTGTAGTGGTAGATGTCGTTTCCGCCGATTTTGGTTTCTAGCTGGACGTCGTCGGCGGACAGTGGGGTGATGGCGTAGGCGATGCCGTTGATTCCGCGATGGATTTCGGCGTAGGCGTTTCCGCGTAGCAAATAATTGACCATCATGGCCAGCCAAAATTCGAACGGGGTTTGGCGGGCGTTGGGGGTTTCGTGCAGCAAATCCCAGAGCGGGTCGGTGCGGGCGTCGGCGCGGATGCCGTTTTGGTTGGTGTAGACCATGAGCGGCATGCTGGCGACGGTTTTTGCGCGGATTTCGACGGCGCGCCAGACGGCGGAGATTTGCAAGGCGGCGTCGATGCCGACGGCGGGCGTGTCCAGCACTAGCGGTTCTGACGGCGCGTCTAGTTGGCGGCCGTAGCGATTGCGCAGGGCGGTGGAGCGACCGAAGCCGAAGTATTGGAGGATGCCCATTAAATACCTATGGGGTTGAAGAAGAAGTAATCCAGATTGGGGGCGGTGTCGGCGAGCATGGCGCGGCCGACGGCCATAATCAGCGCGACGGCGGGGTCGATTTTTTCGCTGCTTTTGTTTTTGGCCGGCTTGAGGTTGCCGGCGGGGTCTTGGTCGGCGACGACGTTGCTCATGGCCCAGTTAAGGACGGGGTCGTTAGGGTGCTGGATTTGGCCGGTCAGGTAGCGGCGCTCTAGCTCTTTCATCGCCGGCGACATGCTGACGTAGCCTTGGCCAAAGGACACCATGGGTGCGCCTTTTTCCAGCATGTTGTTCACTAGCTGGCTGGAGTTGTAGCGGTCGAAGGCGATTTCTTTGACCGGTAGGCGTTGCAGCCAGCGGTCGAGGTCGGCTTCGATCCAGTTGTAGTCGATGACGCTTCCGGGCGTGAGGGTGAGCCAGCCTTGTTGGTGCCATTGGTGGAAGGGCACGGTGGTCTTGCGGTAGATGTTGTTGACGGCGTCTTCGGGGAGGTAGTGTTTTCCGAAGACTCGCCAAACGCCGGTGTCCAGGATGGCGATGCCGGTGGCGCTGGCGATGTCGGAGATTTGGGCTAGGTCTAGGCCGATGTAGACTTCGCTGATCGGCATTTAGGTTGATAGTCTTCTTTCGCGGTAGGTTGCTTGATATTCTTTGTCTATTCTGAATTCAAGCTCTTTAGATTTTGCGTAGTGTTTTAGTTGTTCTGTGGTTGCTGTGAGTGTTTGATAGATATTTATTATTTTTCCTTTGATTATTTCTGTGCCGATTATTTTTGTGCCCGGTATTGCCCAGATGTTGGTTTTTTTTTCGTCGGTCAAAATAAAATGTCGGGCTTTTTTTCCAGTGCCGATGATCGCTCTGGTTTGGGAGTGTTCTTGGTTTGGCATGTGTTATTCCCAGGTTGTTGGATCGGGGTTGTATTGCGCGGCGCAGGTTAACCAGCGCTCGACGTTGCACCACAGTGATTCGCCGGTGACCCAGACGTTGAGATGCTTGGTTAAAAAGTTGACTTTGGCGGTTGGCATGACGGCGGCTTGGCGGGCTTGTTCGCGCAGGTAGTCGAGGCTGACGGAGATGCCAAGGTTGGGGTTGGCTTTGA
>Ga0233420_10001134_pt1 | contig 10381 bp, 26 predicted proteins | sample Watercolumn_Mata_4_FD_183009 | JGI IMG/M metagenome (GOLD analysis project Ga0233420, IMG submission 183009) | Freshwater microbial communities from Lake Matano, South Sulawesi, Indonesia - Watercolumn_Matano_2014_102_MG | ecosystem: Environmental > Aquatic > Freshwater > Lake | place...
GTTTACCCCGCCGCATTTGCAGCGAAAAGAAATCTCTTTTCTTTCCTTAGCGGTCTTGGGCTCAGGCTTATTCTCAATCTCTTTTTCTTCGCCGCAGAAGGCACATTTTGCTTTAATTTTTTCCATAGTTAGCTCCCATATAAGTTAATCTTGAAGCCGGCAACAATAGGCTTCCAGGTCATGGGACCGGCTTTCCAGATTTCGCAGTATAATTCAGCGCAAGCAGGGCAAAGGTCCTTGACATAAAAAGAGGCTTCTTTATTCTCGGGTGAGAATTTAAAGCCTAAGAGCAGGCGCTCTAAAGCCTTATTATGCCCAACCTGGGTATCCGCGCTGCCATCAAAATACTGATTACAGGCATTACATTTATAAGCCTTAGACATTTGAGCCACCCCCTTTCAAGAATGACCCCACGCCAGCCACAAAGAGGATTACTAAAAGTATGCCACAAATCTTAACAATAAACCAATCCTGCGGCTGCACAAGAGCAGGGAGCCAGGAAGGGACGGGGGAGAAGTTAATCATAAAATATCTCCTTTCTTAGATTCACCCGGGATAATAAAAACCGGCCGGGGAATCTCTAAGGGTGGCTCGTTGATAACTTTCATCAAATAGAATGTCCCTAAGACACAAAAAGCTATCGTGCATAACCAGCTGAGCCGTTTTAAGGTATCATCAGTAATTTTCCCAAATAGGGGAAGCCCGCCGATGTATAGTTGTTTCTTATTCATTTCTCACCTCGCTTTTTAAGTTCTTCCAGAATATCCTGGAGCAGGGCATTATTCGCCTCATGTAAAGACCTTATCGCCTCAACATCCTTAGCTGCTTTCTCAAAGAGCTCAACAGCCTTTTTGATTCTTTCCGGTATATCCTTAGCGTCCTCTTTAGAGAGACCCAGGAGCTCAAGAATAGGCAACATTATTTAGCCTCGCTATTTTCATTTGCCGCGTCTATTATTTCTAAACAGTCTTTAACGCGAGCCTCCACTAAACAACGAAATTTATTAGGCTCATCTTTATACTGCATTAAGATTCTAACTATTGCCATAGCGCACTCTCCAACCTTATCTTTTGGCGGCACATCGTACATAAGACACATTCTTTACCTCACTTTTAATTTCTCTGTCCCCCCCCCAATCAAAGTAATATTGCTGGCGGTCTAAGGCCACCTCAAAATAGCAAAGCCGATAACTCCCGCGGCTCCATTTATCTCTAAAGGGGATAGAAGTAATCATCCCCGGTATATCGCTATGCCTTAGGTACATTGTGCCATCCAGGTTATCAATATGGACTTCCAGGATTTCAGTAGGGCAAGGGAGCTTTCCCTCAGGAATGGCTACTAGGGTTTTGCCCTTTAAACCCTGCCCGATTCTTTCCCCGGGAAGCGTGGTCTTTGCCTTATAGGTTTTAATCTTCATAACGCAGCTTACCCTCTTTGATGAGCCGCTTAATCGTGATAAAGGTTAAGATAAAACAAAAAGAAAATCCCATAAAAAACCAGAAAGCGCAATATAGAGCAACTATGGATTCATTCATTAGAACCTCGCTTTTAGAAAAATTAGCCCAAAAGAAGCCCGTAGAGCCACGATCTCATTTAGACGTCTTAAGACCTGGATAAACCCGCGTTCGTTTGTCCTACAAACACTTTTGGTATTTTTGTTGTTGTAACTCATTTAATTTCAATAGGTTAAAGCAGGTAATTTTTTGTCGCTGTAACTACCTGCAAATAAATCACTTACAAAAACAGAGGCCCCGTTAACTTTTTCTGCCAAAGACTTGGCCTGGAAGTTACAGGAAATGATTTTAATAAAGCTGCGCTGTTTACAATCCAGGGCACATTCTAGACAAAGAGGATTAAGGTTTTGCAATAGGAACCTCGCTTTCTAAAGACTTAAAATTAGGACATCCGGTTGCCTGAGTATAAGGGGGTAGAGCGCATAAGAGGATAGGACAAGCTTTGTCTTTTTGGTTGTAGTTTTGACAATTTTGACAGATTCTTTCTATCTGTATATCTGTATCTGTAATATCTGAGTGAGATTGAAGTTGCGCCCTTTGGGCGCAACTGGTTGAGCCTTTTGGGCGCAACTCTTGAGCCTTTTGGGCGCAACTGGTTGAGCCTTTTGGGCTCAAGTCATTTTCTTGGGGTTGAGCCTTTTGGGCGCAACTTTCTTGGTATTGGTGAAAGGTCTTTACCGCAAAAGAATAGTAGCCTATAGGGATGATTTCGCCTAAGGCGATAAGTTGTTTACGGGCCCTGCGAATAGCGCGGCGGTGCCAGCCGGTAATGTTATGGATTTGTAAGTCAGAGAGGGTACAGATATTGGTTTCGGGGTTGCGATAAGCGCGATACATCTGGCGCAGAATAAAGGCAGTCCTGGACATCTTCTTAAGTTTAATTTCCAAAAATTCGCTTGCCCATATTGGGTCAAACCCGGGTTTAAGTTTATCTTTAGCCATTCCTTAGTTACTTTTTCCTCATTCCTACCGTTTCTCTCCATTTCCCTCCAACTTCCTATAATGTATCTTGGAGGGGGTATCCCCGGGAGGGGATTAAGAGTCGCTTTTGGAGAGACTATTGGTAGGTTTGCAATTCCTGAGGAATACTTGAAGGTCGTCGTCTGTAATTCTACGAAATTTACCTATTTGATGATAAGGCAATAATCCGCGCTCAATATAGTTATATATTGTCGCTGGAGATTTAACTTTCAGCATTTGTTGAATTTCTTTGATAGTGTAAAATACTAGATTTTTCATAACAATAGTATCTAATACCATACAAATTATTTTCTGTCAAGTCTTTTTTTACCCCTGCAAGGCAAGACTCTATGTAACATACATAACATAGAGCGCTCAGCGACGGGATAGGGGGCAGGGGGTGAGGCAGAATTTTAGTTATCCTTTTATCTATTTAAGGCTATCGTGTGTTTCTCAAGCAGGATTCCGTAGATTTTAGAGATCTCCTGGCGGATCTGGCTAATATCGCTTTTGATAGAGCCGAATAGGGATGAGAGGATGAAGGCAAAGACTGTAAAGAAAATAGTAAAACAAGAGAGAGGATGGCACTTAATTTTTTCCATGAGCTTATTCATCTTTGCCCTCAGGTAGCCCGGTCTTGATTCCCTGCCCCCTTAAAAAGTCGCCTATCTCAACCAGGGTATTTATGCCGATAAAGACCTCGCGCATGCCGGACTTTATGTAGACCGACCTTTGAACAGTCTTGTTAGTAAAAGCGTCAATAGCAATACCGTCATGAAGCTGGAGTTGCAGCTTGTCCATTCTTGTTAACGAACTTCTTGATAACTATGGCCGAGATAATTGCGACCACTACGCCGATTAAGATTGCTTTTATTGTGCCTTTCATTATAACTCCTTACCAGAGGTTAAATAAGCCGAACTTGTTTTTCTTCTCGCCTGTGTCTATTTTTACGGTCCCGCCGGTTACGGTTTCTACGACGGGGGTGGGTTTCTTAATGAAGAGGCTCTTTATTTGCTTTATGCCGATAACGAGCAGGAATAGAATAAATGCTATTAGCACAAGCCGTATCAAGGTGCCGCCGTCCTTAATCCAGCGCGTAACATCAATGAACCCGGTAAACCATTTCTTTGCATCAGGCAGCTCTGCCATGCTTATGCCCCCTTAGAATTTCTTTAAGATTTTTTTAATTACGATTAAGACTATAATTGAGCCGACAATAAGTATTGTAAGCGTTACATACCAGGGCATACTAGAGCCCTGCTGTGAACCTACCGGCTGCGTGGGGTTATTGATTTTATTTTCTACTTGAGCCCCGACGAATAATCCGGCTAATCCGGCAATAAGAGGAATTGCTAAAAGTAAAGGCATTATATAACTCCTGACGGCAATTCGCCTCTCGCTTGTAGTTCAGCTATTGCCTGCGCTCTTAATATTTTATTGCTTTCTTCTTTAATCTTCTTTTCCTGTATCTGCTTCGGGCTCATATCAGCTTCGTTTTGCAACCTAATCGCTGCTGCATATTCCATAGATGTCATCTCTAAAACCTCTAACTCTATTTCAGGGTAGTACTGCTTATTATTATTGATAAGAATTTCTATCGTCGCGTTTGATTGCGCTTCTAAGATTCTTCCTGTAACCTTATGTCTGCATATCTTCATCTTATTAGAATAATACTAAAGCATAAATCGTTATTGTTCCTGTGGGTGCCCCATTCCTTGTCCAGGTAACCGTAAATGTTCCGACACCTTTTGCGGATATATGGCCTAAATAGCTATTTGTTCCTGTTACATAACACATAATACTTTTATTGCTTCCCCCACTTTTTACCCAAGTATTAGGGCTGACATTATACCAATCATTGATGGTATAAGGGGAAACTCCATCATCAATCCCAATTGACATCTCGCCTGTTACGCCGCCTGAGCCCTCAGACATTAAGAATATAACTGCTTTGGGAGTCTTTGAAGTTGCTAAAGTTATACCCTGTGTTCCCGAGGCAAGACTCATATCCCGTGTAAAGATAACTATCTCAGAACGGATGTCGGCATAGTTCATCAATACGCCGGCCTTGGCCTGTATTTCCTGCGCAGCATTCTTTTCTAGCGTTACATTATCAACTTTAACTGGTGGACTGGATATGCCTTTCATTACCACTCACCCCAACCGACTAATTGAGCTGCTGCATTAGCTATGGCGTATAAATCGCCCCTGTAATCGTCCAAGACTAAAGCCTGGCCTGCCTGTAGCTCAGCAACCCATTTTGTTGTACTTACCGTATTATCAAATCCAATGTAAATTTTATCCGTATTAGATGCCTTGGCCTGGATTATGCAGGCTTTACGATTTGCATTTAAGGCTATAATTTGAACCGCGGCCAAGCCTACTATTTTCTCAGCGCCCCAATTTTCAGGAACTGTATCGCCTTTAAGTTCATCCCTGACTGCTTCTATTCCTGTGGTTAGGTTAGCAGATGCGCGCGCATCATTTACCTTGCCATTTGAGACTGTGATTTCTATTGTAACCGGCGCGGCTTCGGTGTTACGGAACTCCAAATACTTAAAATTATTGTCTGCTGGTAATTCAACTGAGAGACCCTGAGGCAATTCCTGCTCGGATTGTCCATTAATTGAAACCCGGATATTACTGCTTCCGGTAGTGGACAAAAGGGTAAGATAATTTCCAAAAACACTTATTCTTGAGGTTTCGCCGGCGGCAATGGTGCGCCGGAAAAACTGATAAATCGTAGCTATGTCTTCCATAGGGTTTACCTCTTTTTAGTGTTTAAGTAAATAACTATTGCAACCAGGCCGATGATTCCAGCTGCGATATAAGGGAAGAGATCAGTAAAAATAGTGCTGGCGCCCTTTCCCTGGGTTTCCAATAATTTAGCCAATGCCTCGGTAGTATTTTTACTTACGTCAGCGGATATTCTGCCCTGGGCATTAACTTTTTCCAGGGCCATCTGGACCGTCTTTTCGTTTGAAGCCAAGGCGTTCTTTGTTACCTCTTGCAGGGCCATCTGGACCGTCTTTTCGTTTGAAGCCAAGGCGTTCTTTGTTACCTCTTGCAGATTCTGATTAGAGTTAATAATGAGCTCGCCGGCGTCCCGGGCTAAATTAATGAGTTCATTAAAAGCCTTAGCTACATTTTCCGGGAATTGTTCGTTTATTGAAAGAGAGGCCCCTTGACCTAAGGCTACTGCGCCGCCCTCTGCGCCTACGCGCTGGTCGTATTGCTGCGTAGTAGTTTGAGTAGTAGTTGAGCTTGAAGATTGGCTTTTGCCACTAGACATCTAACAGCTCCTTCTTATAAACATTCTCGCAGAAATGATACCCGTTTTCTTCTAAGAGCGCGTCCATGCCCTTACGCTGCGTATGCACCCGGATTATTTTTACCTTGTGCATCCTGGCCAAGGTATCAAAGACAGGATTCAGGATACTTACTAAATTACCAGGGTTCTCAAAATTACCTACGGCGTGCATGATTACCAGCTCGCGGCTTCTGTCTAAAAGCATATCTACCCGGGTAATAAGGATAGCTATGCGCTTACCGGCATTGGCTATCTCAAAGATGCTTAAGAGGCCAGTCTTAACATTCCACTTAAGAGCCTCAATTCCATATATCGGATTAAGCTTAATGATAGCTTCCTCAACCTGGGAATCCCAGGCTATCTTGGTAAGGTCAATTACGGGCTTAGCATCTATGTTCATTTTTTCTTAAAGAATTCCCTCAACACAAAGGCCAGGGCAATTACCCCGGCTATGATAAAAAGTATGTTTATGGTATTGCTGCCGCCAATATTAAAACTGCCGGTTGAGAAATCTACATCTGTCCTGACATTAGCGTAAGAGGAAGAATCAGCCCGGGCATTAGCCGCAAAAGAAGGGGGGCTGTTTGTAAGATTAGATAAAATACTGCTTCCTTTAGGGATTGTCGGCGTAGCCATCTTTACCTCGCTTTGCGCTTAAATATCAGGATTACAACTAAAATGCCAACTGCGATTAAGACAAGCGAGGTGATGTTGATAGTCTTTTGTAGCTTCTCGCTAACATCCACTTCAAAGGTTACAGCGGGCTTTGTCGTACCCGAGGAAGCATCCTTTACGGTCTCGCTGTCTATCTGATTTAAGGCGTCAATACGGTTTTTAATTCCATTAAAGATATTAGAGCCTGCGTCATAAAGGTTGATTAAAGGGGCAGTTATACCCTGAAGCGTATTTTGTATTCCGCCTAACAGACCGTCTAGATCCATTTTCTCGTCTCCTTCAATAAAAACAGGGGTAACTTTAATTTAAAGCTACCCCTGAGCTCGTGCCCTTCACCAGGGCAGCTATTTCTTTACGTTTAAGCCGAAGATTCTCTCGGTGTAAATATTATAGTTACCCGGGGCCCCGGCAGCAGTATTCCAGGTAATCTGCTGCCTGAAATCCTGCACGCCTACCATGGGAATTAAACCGGACAAATCGTTAGAACGGTCAAACGCCACATGAAAATACCCGGCTTGCGGGTTACGCAAGGTCTTTTCCAAAAGAACCTGGTTTAAATACGGGTCAACTTCTTCAAAGATATTATTCCCGCCGAGTTTGACTGTAACCTTATCTACTGCGCCGGCTGATTCTTCAATATACAGAGCAAGGTAGCCAACGTCATTACCCTCTTTAGGAAGGGTGGTGATTTCCTGTAAGCCGGTTGTAGCAAAGGATTGCGGGAACTTATTAATCCGGATATGCTGGCCTAAGCGGCGCACCTCAGGGGTTACCTCGCTTAGGACTTCAATGGATGAAAGCACGGCCACGCCGGTAACTTTGACATCTATTGTAAAGCTGGATACGTCAGCCATACCCAGGGCAAAGACGCTTCTTTCCTGGTCCGTAGCTAGATGCGGCCGCGCCCAGGATAAGGGAATAATGCCGTTAACGTTTCCGGCGCCGATGTTATCCCCGTAATACTTCTGCAAATCAAGCAGGAAGGTGGCGCTTGCCTCTACAATCTGCACGCCGTTAATACGAATGATTATATCGCCCACGTCTGTCTTTATCTGCGCAGGGGTTAAGGCTACACCCGCGGCGCTAAGGCAGCGTAAATACGTACCGTAATGCGTGCCGACTGTGGGGATTTCGCCGGTAGCGATTGCGCCGGCTGCGATACCGCGTATATTAGGCTGTTTAATTATTTGTTTGTACATTTCAGGCTCCTTGTTAAAAGGTTAAATTTATGCACCGTAGCCGCCGGTGATTTTCTTTGCCAGGACCTGGCCTAAAGTACCCAAGCGGCCTTTATTTCCCACCTCATCCAGGATAAACCCCGTAACCAGGATAGCGCCGACTATCAAAAGAAAGGTATAGAGCTTGTCTTTCATGCGGCCTCCAGGGGGTTAATCTGCTTTGCGATGCTATTCTTCTTCATCAACACCAGCACCCAAAGCGTAATGACTACCATTAAGAAAAAGATAATGAGCTTTGCGGGCTTCGCCTCGGCCTTTAATCCTTCAATTATCGCCTTAATCATCTGTGCGCTCCTTTTTGTCAGGAGCGGAAGAAAAAACCCGGGAAGGAATTTCTTCCGCTCCCGGGTTTCAAAAATCTTAATTAGAATTTATAACGAACCGGAGAAAAATCACGCGATAAAATTTCTGGTTCTGGAAATTTTTAGGGGGTAGATAGATATTGACCGGCTTTGAGTTTGGGGCTCTACGAGGCTGTGGCGGGCTATTTTTCTCGTCGGATAGACCTTAAAAGCTCATTTTTGGCTTCTGTGTGGGTTTTTGCAAATTCCATAAATAACTGGTAATGCCGGTAGCAGCAAAAATCGCGGCACCTGGAACGGAATTGACGCACTGGTTTGTCGCACCAAAGGCAGGGTTTAAATCTTTTCATTATATATAATCGCTTTAAGTGCTTCGCTTATATTTTTGACATCATCAGGATTATCTATAAAGAGTTCGCGTAGTTGACTACTGCCGTCAATATAGCATATCTTTACGCTGATTCCTCCAGCAAAATTGCGATAGAACACTCCCGCTTTCCCACCTGGACTATAATATTTCTCAATAATTGCTATTCTCATAGGTTATACTCCTTGTAATGTTTGCTTTGGGTCATCTATTAACTATCATCTTCACATGCAGCAGGTTTAAAGACTTCTTTATCATCAACGAAGACTCTTAATTTATTTATTTCGCAGAATTTAAAAGGCATCTGCATAAAGAACTTAATCATAAATAGAAAAATATCGTCTTCTAAGACAATATGTCCATTGATAAGTACTATTATTTTCATAGCTCATACCCCTTATAATGTTTTCCCTGGAGCATAGGCTTTCCCCAGGTGAATTGCGAAAGATCCTTTAATCCTTGCGCCTGTTCGCCGATAACCTGCTTTAGCCAGTCTATATCCCGCGGCTCATGCTGCCTAAAAGTGATGAGTTTTGTCATCTGCGCCCGGATTAAAGGGTGGACGTCTGCCGGCCGCTGCGTAGTAGCATAAAGAGAGATAGAGGAGTGCCGGCCAAAGCGGGTAATCTTTCTTATGTATTCGGGTACCTTAGAGCCTTGTATAAAATTAGCCACTTCCTCAATTCCCAGGACAAGGCCCTCAAGGTGATTATAGATGAGCTTGCAGGCTTCCTCAAAGACGCTAATTTCGGCCTCATCTTTTAGCGTTATTACCTGCTCAGGGTCCTCAGGGTCAAAGACTATCCTAAAGTTCTTGTAGTGATTCTTAGCCAGGCAGTCGTAAAGGTCGTGTATGTTATGAATAAACAGGGCAGGGTAGGGGGGAGCAAGCTCGCTATACTCGGAAAGCGTATCAAATATTATCACCCGCTTTTTATCCTCAAGCATCTTACGAAAGAGGGTACTCTTACCTGAGCCGGTCTTTCCGGTAATGAGGACCACTTCGCGGGTCTTCATTGAGGCTGCTGCGCTCCTGGTTGAGAAGATTCCCCAGGACTGGGCTCTTTTTTATCCGGTGCTGGCTCTGTAGGTTTAAGCGGCTCCTCAGGCTTTCTGCGGCGGTTCATAATAATCAACACTGCAACCCCGACCTCTAAAGCAGGACCGGCAAAAGGGCCTGATTTTTTATACTGTTCCCTGAGCCAGTCAGGAAGTATTTTAAGGATTTCTACCTCAAGCCTATCCAGGGGCTCAGCCAACATTTGCTTTTCGTCGTCCTGGAGCAGGGAATCCTTTTTCCTGGTGAGGATAAAGTTAAGGCCGCTATAAGCCAGCCTCTTGAGGTCGCCGGTAGGCTTGATTTCCTCAATTACCTTAGGTTTTACCTCAAGCTCCTCAGGTTTCTCCTTGAGGACTTTTTCCTCAGGTTTGAGGACTTTCTGAGGTAAGTTGTCTTTGTCCTTAAGGATCGCCTCTTTTTTTGTCTTTGTCATCTTTCACCTCACTTTTACCTCAAAAGTCCTCAAATTTACCTCACCATACTTGACCGTGTTTTGAGGACATTTCCTCAAATTACCTCAAACTTGAGGACTTTCTGAGGACTTTTCCTCAGCGTACCACCTTAAAAGGGTCTTGAGGACTTTTTGAGGACTTTTCCTCAGGCTTTGACCTCATTTTCCTCAAAAAGGCGAATGCCGCAAGACTTGTAACCCCAAACAAAACCGAAATCAATAACCAGGGCCACCTCGGCCTTTCCTCAAGCTTTTGAGGATTTACCTCAGGCTTTACCTCAGGAAGCTTCTCTTTTTTAGGCTTCTTTTGAGGTAAAGGCTCGTCCTTATCTGCCAAGGGCAGCTTTTTCTTAAGCCATACTGCTGTGCCGTCGCGTAGGTTTACCCCGCCGCATTTGCAGCGAAAAGAAATCTCTTTTCTTTCCTTAGCGGTCTTGGGCTCAGGCTTATTCTCAATCTCTTTTTCTTCGCCGCAGAAGGCACATTTTGCTTTAATTTTTTCC
>Ga0233420_10001135_pt1 | contig 10367 bp, 11 predicted proteins | sample Watercolumn_Mata_4_FD_183009 | JGI IMG/M metagenome (GOLD analysis project Ga0233420, IMG submission 183009) | Freshwater microbial communities from Lake Matano, South Sulawesi, Indonesia - Watercolumn_Matano_2014_102_MG | ecosystem: Environmental > Aquatic > Freshwater > Lake | place...
TGACGCAATAGATAATTTTTGGGACAAACTTGGAACAGAGGAAGAGGTTGCAAAGACAAAAAATAAAAAAAATGGAAAAAAATATTTTGATGCAAAAAGTTTTTCAGATTATCTCTCTGGAGTATGGATAAGCAAAGTTATAGGAGCAGAACATTCAGGAAGAAAAATAAATTGGGATTATCCTGGACAGGGTTATTCAATGAAGCCCAAAATACATGAAATAGCCTTTTGCTTATTTCCTTATATTCTTGAAAGAGGAAAACCTCTTTATTCTGAAATTCCATTTCAATTTATCCTAGGGAATAGGAAATTCAATGGAAGAATAGATGAAATAAGGTTAAAGAATGGAAAAGTTGTTGTAACTGATTTCAAATCAGGGACTCCATTTATGAAAGAAATAAAGAGAGACCACGATATCCAAATGACAATGTATAATGTTGGAATTGGTTCTTTATGTTATGCTAATGAGGAATTTGCAAAATCATTGGGATTTGGAGATATAAGAAAAACCTTTTTTGGACACCCCAATTTTGTTAATGAGAATGTAGAACATGAATTTATTATGATTGAAGCTCCGGTAAGAATTAAGCAACTTCAGCAAATGGGAAAAACTAATCTTCCAGAATTTTCTCTTAAAACATTTAGAAAAGAAAATCATTTTTATGAGATATTAAAGATGCTTGATGGAGTTGAAGCTTCTCTAAAGAATGGTATAGTTTATCCTCAGACAGGACATAAATGTGATTATTGTGTTATGAAAGAAATTTGCAAGAAAAGATTAGAAAGCCTTGCTTTTGAAATTCACGTTGACAAAACCGGGCAAATTATTATGTCTTTTGCGTCCCCCACCTATAAACTTCCTGTTAAGAAAGAAGATGTTGAATCTCATCAATTAAATTTATGGGATAGGCTCAAAAGCAGATATTTTTTAAGAAAAAGAATCAAGAAAGCCCAAAAAACTTTGGAAGATTCTGTCTAATTTTAATACCTTCAGAATATATTTTATATTATACAATTGCTTTTAAAATCCAATTCCTCTATTTTTGTAATGAATAGATTAGAGAAGAATATTAATTTTTTAAGAGAAGCATACAAAGTTGCAAGAAAATTTTCTACTGATAAATATGTTCAAAATGGTGCTATTCTTGTTAGGGATAATACAATAATCTCTTCTGGAGCAAATAAATTTCCAGATGAAGTTAAAGAAACAGAAGAGAGATGGAAATATCCTCTAAAACCTTTTTATGTCTCGCATGCAGAAAGAAATGCAATTTTCAATGCAGCTAAAAAGGGTATTCCAACAGAAGGAGCTACCATGTATTGTCCATGGTTTGCATGTCACGAATGTGCCGACGCAATAATTAATTCGGGAATTATGGAAGTTGTAGGGCATGCTGCTCCCGACATCTGGTTTGAGGCGCATAGAAAGTACGATGATGATGGAAAACCGAAGAAATCAATTTGGGACGATAGCATATTTCATGGTTTAATAAAATTAAGAGAAGCCGGTGTGAAACTTAAATGGATAGTTGAAGAGATAGGAGGAGTTTCTATAATTTTTATGGGAGAAGAAATGACACCTTAAATATTATTGCTTAGAATTTTTTGTCTTGCTTTTTATCTGTTCTATTTCGCTCAATATCTGGAGTTCCCGACTTGAAAGCAAATCCTTGTTTTTTCGAAATATCTTGAACTGGCTTTCGCTTATGTCAGAATAAAGGAAAGTTTTGTCTTTCAGAACTCTTTCAAAATTTATTCCTGGAATAGAAATGGCGAGTTCTTTTCCCTCAGAGCCTTCGTTAATTGACTTGTTTTCAAACTGCATATTTTTTACTTTTCCTATTTTTTCACCTTTCTCATCAATCAGCTGAAGATTAGGAATTAATTTTCCACCATCAACTCTTACACCAAAAATTGCAGGTTTTGTATTTCTAAAAACATATTCATGAAGTATTTTTAATTTGCATATTGATGATAGTTGCATTAATCTTCTTTTTTCTATTTCTTTTGCCTTTTCATTTCGAAAAAATATCAGATTTTCTATAAGTTTGTAAATAACATCATCAGTAATTATTTTTATTTTTCCGAGTATTTCTTTTGCATCATCATCAATTTTTACATTAAATCCAACTATTACTGCATCAATTTCATTTATTTCAAGATTAGCTTTTGCAGATATTATATCTGATTTGTTTATGCTTCCTATGCCTGCCCTAACAACATTTATATTTTCTGCATTCAGCATTGAAAGAAGAGCTTCAAGGCTTCCAAGTGAATCTGCCTTTGCAATTATTCCGCTTTTCTGCGTTTTGATATTTTCTGAAATTTCTTTCCTGAAAATCTTTTTTATTGCTTCAATATCATTTTTGTAGATGACAAAAGGCATTCCTGGCAGAATATCTGCTTTTTCAGTCAATTGCATTCTTATTCCTGTAGATGCTGTGATTTTTTCTTTTGGTTTGAAAATTGAAGAGAGAGGCTCAATTTCTTCAAGGACTCTTATATTTGAAATTATTGGTTCTCCGTCAAGATTTGAAACAGCGATAGTGTCTGCCTTAAGAAGTTCACCGTCGTAAAGTATTGCTTCAAGATAATGATTATTCTTATCTTTTTTTATTTCAAGAATAACTCCCTTTGCGTCTTTTCCTAATTTTAATCTTTCTTCAAGATATTTCTGGCTCAATCCGCACAGCATCATTATCAGTTCAGGTATTCCTTCTCTTGTTCTTGCAGAGCAAGGCACAAGCGCAATCTTTTTTGTGAAATCATTTATGTTGAAAAATAAATCAGAATCAAAACCGTAATTATTGAGCGAACCCATTATTGTCATGTATTTTTCATTGAATTCCTGTTTTATTCTCTCAGGCTGCAAATCAATGCTTTTTTTTAGGTCATCATCCAATTTCCTCCATCCAGACATATTATCTATCTTATTCAAAGCGATTATGAAAGGTGTTTTATTCATCTTAAGAATCTGTATGACTTCTGATGTTTGCGGTTTTATTCCCTCGTTTATATCAATTACAAGAACAGCCAGGTCAGCAAGGCTTCCGCCTCTTTTTCGAAGATTTGTAAAAGCAGCGTGTCCAGGAGTGTCTATGAGAAGAAATCCCGGAATGTCAAGTTTTATTCCTGTTCTGTCAATCAAAGGACATGCTTTTTTCAGCTGATTTGCAGGATAAAGAGTGAATGAAATTTTCTGCGTTATTCCGCCTGCTTCTCCGATTTGAACAGAGCTCTGCCTAAGGCAATCCAATATGCTTGTTTTTCCATGGTCAACATGTCCGCAGACAGTGACTATGGGCTGTCTTATTCTTGCAGTTGTTCTTTTGGGTTCCATGAAGGAGATACATAGAATCAGATTAAAAAGGTTTTGAAAATATTAAAACGCCCTCACCAGGAATTGTTTGAAAACCTGCGGTTTTCCTAAATTCGCGACTTTGTTCGCGGATTAGTAAGATTTTGTGCAAACAAAATCGCTCACACTACCTTTCCCTTATAATTTAAACTGTTTTGTCCAAGTCAGCATGGTTTTCAACCATGAACGCCCTCACCAGGAATCGAACCTGGATGCCTGAAAGGCTGCGAGTTCGAGTCGCATGCAGTACCATTGTGCCATGAGGGCTTGAAATTATTGTATATCTTGAATTATATTAATGTTTTTAAAAGACTTCTGTATTGGATTAAAATGGAAATGATAGAGATCAGGGCAACAGGAAACTATTCGCGTGTTACAGGTTATATTCAAACATGGTGTTGGGGTGAAGGAGAGGTTGAGAAGTTTGGAGCAAGAGGCATTAAAGTCGATGATGAAGACAAAGCAAAATATGTTGATTTTGTTGGAAAAATTCAAGGAGTAAATTTAGGCAATCGAGGATTTTACGGGGTTGTAGCAGAAGAGAAAATGTTTGATTTGTTCTCATATTTATTCAATGGAGCTGTTATCACAATTGGAAAGAAAAAGAATCTTGAGGGAGAAGTTAAAATCAGTCCCAATGTTCCGTCAAGTATAGTTCATATTTTTGCCAATGAAAAAAGCAAAGTTGAAGAGATGGCGAAGATTTTTGCCTTGCCTTTAAAATAAATGCGGTATCGGAGAATTGAACTCCGGTCTGTTCGTTGGCAACGAACTGTTCTACCACTTAACTAATACCGCTTGCCTTCTAAATGTTAAATAAGAACTATTTTTAATACTTTTTATAAGAAGTTAAGAAGAGGGAACATTTGCCTCACTACTTTTTGAATCAGGCTTGGTCCGCTCAGCAAAACCCAAAAAGTCGTCGGAAATATTACACTGAATCCTAGCATTGCTCCCAATATCAACAACCCTTTTTTCATAGTTATCATTCTTTTTGTCCTCTGAAATGGCCCCACGCAGGATCGAACTGCGGACCGTTCGGTGTAAACGAACTGTTTTGCCACTAGACTATGGGGCCAAAAGACACCAAGGTTTCTTTTGTAAGCTTCCTTTGATATCTTAAGTAAAAAGCATTCCAACACTTTTAAAGGTTTTCCATGAATTTCTATCCATAAGGTTTATAAGTGAAAATTGTCTTTTTTTTGCATGAAATCTGATGAAAACAAGAATTCCGGAGAAATACCTGGAATGGATATAAGCACCAAATATTCTGACAAAAAATCAGTAATTCCGCAGGACATGGAAAAAATTCAGAAAGAAATGGATAAAACAAAGAAGGAGCTTGACAAATTCAAGGCATATGCTCTGAAAAAATATCCCTTTATTCAGGCAATTGGAATTCTTCCGCCGCAATCAATAAAGCTTTTCATCGACGAAGAAGAAGCACCAAAGGAAACAGAGAAACACATGCACATTTATATGATTGTTCCTGAAGAAAAATTCAAAGAAATCGGGAAAATAAAGATAGATTTGATAAAAAATCTTGATGTTTTGAAACAGAAAACATGGCTACACCTGAAAACTCCTGTTGATTTGTGGGAAATCTGCCTTGACAGCAAATTTGAACTTGCAGGCGCTATTGCAATGGCATTTCCTCTTTTTGACAAAGACGGAATTTTGGGCGCATTGAGAGTTTCAGAAATACATAAGTCTCTTGTTCTTCAAAAATTTGAGAGATATGTTGTTAGCTATGTCATATACGGAAGCTTCATAAGCAGAGGAAAGATGAGTCCAAATGCAGAAATAGATGTTGGAATAATAATCAATGATACAGACGTGAAGAAGATGTCGAGAGTTGAATTAAGAGAGAGATTGAGAAGCATTGTTTATCAATTTGTTGGAGAAGCAATTGCATTGGCTGGAGTTAAGAATACAATACATGTCCAGACATGGCTTCTGACAGAATTCTGGGAAGCTGTCAAGGATGCTCATCCTGTTATGTTTACATTTATCCGTGATGGTGTGCCTTTGTATGATAGAGGAACATTTATGCCATGGAAATCATTATTGAAGATGGGAAAATTAAGGCCATCTCCTGAATCGATTGATATGTTCATGAAAACTTCAGAACAGACAAAAGAAATGGTTCATCGAAGACTTTTGGATGCAATGGTTGATATTTATTACAGTGTGCTGAATCCTTCTCAGGCATTGCTTATGCTTTATGGAGCACCTCCACCAACTCACAAGGAAACACCGCATTTAATGAATGAGATATTTGTAAACAAGGAAAAAATGTTGAAAAAAACAGAAATAGCTATTTTGGAAAAAATAGTCCAACTTTTCAAAAAATACGAAGATGATCCAAAATATGAAATCAGCGGAAAAGAAATCGACTCGTTGAGCGCTGACACTGACAAATATCTTGAAAGATTAAAGCAATTGAGAAAAGAAATTGAAAAAAGAGCGCACGAAAAAACAATAGAACAGATATACGGCGATGTGTTCGGATTGCTTAAGCCGATAACAAACGAATCAAATCAATCTGCAATTCTTGAATGCTTTGAAAAGGAATTTGTGAAAAAAGGAAAGTTTACGCAGCAGCATCTTCAGATATTAAGAAACATAATCAATGCAAAAATCCAATATAAAAAAGGAAAGATGGATTTGCATAAGGTTGATGAAGCAAGAAAAGAAGCAAGTATACTCATTAATGATTTGATTGAGTTTACCCAAAGATGCGATTTGGTTTCTCTTGAAAAAGGAAGAATGAGGTTGAAATATACCAAAGGCGGAAAAGAACAGAATGCTGAATTGCTGGTTTCCGGGCAAGAAGCTTTTCTTATTGAAGGAAGCAGCATAAAAAAACTTCTTCCGCATGTTCAGCTGTCAAATATGAAAGAGCTTACAGAAGCTGTTGAAAAGCAGAAAGCGAATAAATCACTTCAAATTGAACCAAAGATATTTGAAACTCTGAAAAAAGAGCTTGGCAATTATGAAATAGTTTTGTAAGGGAAGATTTATGGAAAATCTTTATTTATTCATTTCCGGAAGAAATCCGGAATTATCTAAAGCAGAGATTTATTCTTTTTTGAAAACTCGAGAAATTTCAATAATTCAGATAATTGAGAAGGAAAATGCTATTCTTATTGAAGTGAAAAAGGAAATTGATGTGGCTGATTTAACTTGCCTTGGCGGAACAATTGCCGTAGGAAAAGTTCTTGCTGATATTTCAAAATCAGGCAGAAAAGAAATTGATGCCAAACTGAAAAATGCTTACAGAGGAAAGAAGAATAACATTCTTTATGCAATATGGAATTTTTCAGATGAGAAAAATTATGAATTTGTTGTGGATTATCTGAAAGAAAAATTCAAAGAGGAAAAACTAAAGGCATCAAGAAAGAATCTTACCGGAACACTGGAATTGCAGGACGGAAAAAGAAAAAGCATTGTAGGAAATGATGTTGATGAGCAATTTTTTGTTTTTGACAAATATTTCGGAAGAATTTTTTTCAATACCAATTATGAAGAACTTGAATTTAGAGATATTTCCAAACCGCATCGCAGAGAATTCCTTGCGATTTCACCGCGGTTGGCCAAGATAATGATTAATCTTTCCCAAACAAAAAAAGGCGGGAGAATAATAGATGCTTTCTGCGGAATAGGTGTTATAATTTCAGAGGCTTTGCTGCAGGGAATAAATGCAACTGGAATTGATGTTGACAAGAATGCTTTGGAGATGGCGAAAAAAAATCTGGAATGGCTGAAAATAAAAAAGGAAGGTTATGAATTGATAAATGAAAATTCAGGAAATGTTAAATTATCAGGATTGTCTTTCAATTCGCTTGTAAGTGAACCTGATTTGGGAGAAATTCTCAAGGAAATTCCGACAAAGGAAAAAGCGCGTTTGATTCTTATTAAATATGAAAATTTAATGATTAATGTGTTGAAAAATATGAAACATTATGTAAATTCAAGATTTGTTTTTACTTCTCCTTATATAATGGCTGGAAGCAAAAGGATTTCATGCGATATAAATAAGATAGCTAAATCGTGCGGATTAAGGGTTGTTGAAAGCTATCCTGAGTTTCGAAAAAACCAGATAGTCGGTAGGGAGATATTTGTGATGGAACATTGATTATCCCAATCCTCAAGAAACCTTTAAAAACTAATTTTTGCGATATAATTATGTTGATTTAATAAAATGACATCAGGAAAAGTTATTCAATTTCGAAGAGGCAGGCACACAATTACTGAAAAGCATTTTCTTATTGAGATTGATGGAGTATCAAGCAAAAAGGATGCTGAAAAATTTGTCGGCAGAGTTGTTGAATGGAAATCGCCGGCAGGCAAAATAATAATGGGAAAAATAGCTGCTTGCCACGGAACAAAGGGAGTTTTAAGAGCAATATTTGAGAGGGGACTTCCTGGACAGGCACTGACAACAAAAGTGGAGGTTAAATAAAAATAAAATGACAGGAAAAAAACAAATTCAAAGCAGAAAATCAAAAATGGAAAGATTGCTTGGAAAGCAGATAGTAGCTGAATTTATTTTTATAGATGGTGAGTCAGTGCACTTGAGAGATAGTTTGCAAAAAATTAATGGAAGTTCAGGAAATGGATATTTTTTGACAGAATATGGCATCCAACTTTCATTAAAATATTCAAAGCCAAGAGGATATGACCAATGGATTAGTGTGACTGTTCCAGAAGGAAGCGATATAGAAAAGAAATTAAAAAATCTTGGAATTATAAAATAAAATGGCACTTAGAAAAGCATCATCATACACAAAAATGAAGGTTGTTCCTTATACAAGAACCAGCAAGCAGAAAAGGCTTGCTTATATAAAAACAGTTCCACCGCAGGCAATTGTCAAGTTTACAATGGGAAGTGAATCTCTTTATAATGAAGGAAAACTTCCTTTTACAATGACTGTTTTTGCAGACGAGATGGCGCAAATCAGGCATAATGCACTTGAAGCATGCAGACAGTACATCCATAAAGAACTGGAAACAGCATTGATGAACCAATATCTTTTCAAGGTCATTCCATATCCTCATCATATACAGAGAGAAAACAAGATGCTTACAGGAGCTGGTTCTGACAGAATGCAGACAGGAATGCAGCTTTCATTCGGAAAAACAATAGGAAAAGCAGCGTTGGTGAAATCAGGAACAAAAATATTCTTTATTGCTGTTCCAAGCGCAAAAGCATTGACAACTACTCGCGATATTTTCAGGAAAGTAAAGCCAAAACTTCCACTAAAAATACGCACTGTTTACACAGAGCCGAAAGCCGTCATTAAGTAAAATATTGAAAATTTAGAATAACCTGAAATTTCTTTCTTATTTTCTACCTCTTTTTTGTTACCTTTTTAAAGTGGTTTCATTATAGAAACATTTATAAAGCCGTATTTCTATGAAAAGACATGGCTAAACAAACATCAAAACCTAAAGTTTATGATTTTGAGAAATACCAATACGGTGCATTAGCTGGAAGATTGCTTGCATCAAAAGAAAATGCAAGACATGCTCCAAATGCACTTGAAATTCTTGCAGGTGCAAAAGGACTTAACCTTGGAGAAGAAGCACTTGGTTTCATAAGAGGTACACAGGCTTCTGAAAAAGGAATACAAACTGCAATAAGCGTTTATGCTTCAGAATTCGAGAAAAAGAGAGGACAATACAAGCCATCTGATTTTGCAAAATGGTATGCTCCTGTTCTTGCAGATTTGGAAAAGAAAGACAAGGACAAGATTCTTGGAGAATTGAGCAAGCATAATGAAACTCTTAAGAACATAACAGATAAAGTCAGCAAAGCAGCGTACATAACTAATGATGATGCTCCTGAAGGATTATTCTCAGACAAGCAGATTGAAGATGCAAAGAAAGTAATGGAAAAATACAGCAAGCTCATGTTTACTCTTAAGGTACTTGATGATTACAAGTTTGAAGCATTGAGAGCAGATGCTGTTGATGAGACAAGAAAGAAAGATTTAAAGGACTTGGCTTCTAATCTGTAATTTTAAAAATGGAACAACCAATTCAAACACAAGAGAGGAAAGGTTTAGCAAGAAGATTATATGATTCTTTTATGAGGTTTAATCCAACTTTGAAAGCAGGATTGATAGGATATGTTGGGGGACTTGCAGTTACGGTAGCTTCTCTTATTTGGTATGGTGCGAGAACAACACAGCCTGAAATAAAGGAATATAATCGTTTGGAAAATGAGTTGAATTATTCAAGGGTTATTTCAGAAGATAATATATCTAATGACAGATACATGGATTCACTCATAACATCAATAAGAAATATTAAAGCAAGAAAAGATAGCATTAGTTCTTCTGTTACCTTTAAAAAATCGAAAGAGGAAAATGAAAAAGCCAGTAAACTTTTTGACTATTTGAGTTGTGGCGGATTAAGTATTGCAGTAGTTTCTGTTCCTTTCTTATCTAGGGGACGAAAAAAACAGAAAAACCAGAAGAAATAAAATGACAATAAAAGAAAAAATAAAAGAACACGCACTTGAATTAATATTAATAACGGGAATGATTGGAGTGCCCCTTGGACTCTCTATAGATTATGGAATTAAAAACGAAAATTATTATAATTCACTTTCAAAACAAGAAAAAATTGAATATCTTCAAAATAAGTTAAACAGCTCCCAATATAAGTTCCCTCCAATTGGACCGGGTCCAAGGGGTGGTGGAGCAATGCTTGCTTTGTGGTCCAAAGCCAAAAGGAATATGCAAAATGAATTAACTAGACTAAGAATTGAGTCTCAGTAATTTTTTTGATTATTAATTCTTACCTATTTACAATTTCATTGACAAGCTGAGCCATTGTGTTCAAAAAATCTTCTGTGCGTTCCTGCCATTCATCTATTTCAACGCCTTTCAAATCCTTTATTTCTCCATGAACTATTTTCTTATGAAGCATAAGCAAATCACGATACCATACCACATATTTCATTTTCAGCTTTCCGTTGTCAACAAAAGTTGTTTTCAAA
>Ga0233420_10001137_pt1 | contig 10363 bp, 9 predicted proteins | sample Watercolumn_Mata_4_FD_183009 | JGI IMG/M metagenome (GOLD analysis project Ga0233420, IMG submission 183009) | Freshwater microbial communities from Lake Matano, South Sulawesi, Indonesia - Watercolumn_Matano_2014_102_MG | ecosystem: Environmental > Aquatic > Freshwater > Lake | place...
AGACTGAGTCCCTGCCTTTAAAAGGCTGGCGTCTTCTCTCAAAAACACAATTAGAAGACGCGGAAATAGCTCTTTTAGTCAAGGAAATGGGCTCTTTAGGAAAAATAATTCACTCCCCTTCATCTTCATATTCTTTTCTTTTAGGAGAGGAAAAAGCAAGCAAATTCAAGGACGAAATAGAAAGAATGAAATTCAACCAATAATATTCTTACTTAAGCTCATATTCCCATCCTGGTTGCCAAGCTTTCCTTTTTCTCCAGTCATTAGAAAATGCTTGCTCCCAATTCAACCCTTTAATCAGAACATCTAATGCAAGTTGTGGTGCTTTATGCGCTACAATAGCCACATGTTTTCCGTCATAATTCTTCTTTAGAAACTTAAGAAATTTACTAATCCTTGCTTTTACATCTTCGTAACTTTCCCCATTAGGAAATCTTTCAAAGATATGTTTTTCCTGCATTGGTTCAACAATTTCTGAAGGTTTCCCATTAAAATCTCCGTAATTGCATTCTCTCAATCTCTTATCGCGTTTAATTGGAAATTTATCTTTAAAACTAATCTCAGCGCTATGAACTGCTCTTCTTAAATCTGAACAAAAGACAACATTAAATTTTTCTTTATTTTGTTTTGGAAGTTCTTTAGATTGTTCAATCCCCTTTTTTGATAACTCAACATCTTTTAAACCAGAAGAAATTCCTTTCTGATTATCGAAAGTAGTGCCATGAACGAAATAAGTTATTTTAACCGCCATATTAATACTAAACCCTCAAAAATCCCCTCTGCCAGTCCCTTATCACATCAATTGCAGTGCGAATTTCATCAACAATCCCGCCTTTCTTTAATTTTCCCTTGCGCCTTCCAATTTCAAGAAGAATTTCATACGGCTCCTCTATCTCCTCTAATGCAATTGAATAGGTTTTTTCCAGTATCTTCTTGCTTTCTTCTAAAACCATCTTGATAATCTCAATCGCAGCAAGAACAGGATTTTTCATCTTCTCAGGATTTTTAGCTGAAAGCAGCGCAAGTTTTGCCTCGCTGTCATGCAGAGGAATAACTCCTGGAGAATCAATAAGCTTCAAATGGCTTCCAACATTCACAAACTGCGCTCCCCTTGTTGTTCCGGCAATAGGGCTTCTCAAAGCCCTGCTCCTTCTTGCAAGGCAATTTATTATAGCAGATTTCCCAACATTAGGATACCCCACAACCCCAATTTTCAGCCTTTCCCTCATTTTCATGCGCTTCCATTCAATCAAAAGAGCTTTTCTCAAAGCCCCAACACCAATATTCTTTGTTCCAGAAACAAAAAAAGCTCTTTTATAATTCTGCTTGAGCTCTTTCAAAGCTTTCTCGTCAATCAAATCAGATTTATTGAAAATAAGGAATAATTGCTTCCTAAGCCTTATAATTGCTTCCTCCAATGGCTTGTTTCTTGATAGCTCGGGCATTCTTGCATCTACAACAAGCAATATCACATCCGCTTCCCTTACAATCTTCTCAACATTAGACCAAAACCCCATCATAAACAAAAGAAAAACCCCCTTATAAGCATAACTAACGAATCTTCCTGCTTTTTACATCCAGCAAAAATTTTAACGCATCAAGGGCAACATTATAGCCTCTTGAATAACTTCTCAAAATTCCTGGTACAATGCGCGAGATACGATAGCCTAGACTAGAAGTTATCCCGCGAATTTCAGAAGCAATCTGCCCAAAAGAAAAATTCTTTAAATGAGGGTGCCTGTTAATATACTCTCTTATTTCTTCATGAGTTGGGATTAGGCTCTCTCTTTTCGGCTTGTCCACATAAAAACCAATAATTCAAACTTATAAATTTAATGGCAAGGTATTTAAACTATTTTTTTCTTAAACAAGCATGAAACGTTCGTCAAGAAGATGGAAAAAGAAAAGGCATATGCGCTGGAAATGGCAGAGAAAGCGCATAAAAAAGGAAAAGCGCAGAAGAAAACTGCATAGAGAGCGCTCCGCGTAAAAAATATAGAAATGTTAGATAGGATTCTTAAGACTTTGGTCTTAATCGTCGATAAAAGCAAATTCAAGCACACAAATCTTTAAAAAAAGCTTTTCCCAAAACTTTCTATGGCCCAGAATGATATTTGGACCGAAAAATATCGCCCAGATAAATTTGAAGAGGTGGTTGGTCAGCAGGAAATAGTAAAAAGAGTGCGTTCATTAGTGCAATCTTTAAACATACCCCATCTGATGTTTGCAGGTCCGGCAGGAACAGGAAAATCAACACTCGCATTGATAATAGTAAAAGAGCTGTTCGGAGAAAGATGGAAGGAGAATTATCTTGAGCTTAATGCGAGCGATGAAAGAGGCATTGAAGTTGTCCGCCAAAAAGTAAAAGACTTTGCAAGAACAAAAGCATTGGAAAATGTTCCATTCAAAGTCATATTTCTGGACGAAGCAGATGCCTTGACAAGAGAAGCCCAGCAGGCATTAAGAAGAACTATGGAGAATTTTACAAATACCTGCAGGTTTATCCTCTCATGCAATTATTCGTCAAGAATAATTGACCCAATTCAATCCAGATGCGTTGTTTTTAGATTCAAGCTTCTTGAAAAAAAAGACATTAGCCATGTAATAAAAAAGATATCTGAAAAAGAGGCCCTTAAAATATCAGATGATGCATTTGAAACCCTTTATGAAACAAGCGAAGGCGATTGCAGGCGCGCAATAAATCTCCTTCAGGCAACTGCCTCAATTTCAATGGACATAAATTCTGAAATGATAAAAATTATCAGCTCTTCAACAAAGCCAGCAGATATTCGCATTGTCTTAGATTACGCATTGGCAGGAGATTTTATTAACGCAAGGGAAAAATTGCTTGATGTAATGCTCAAGGAAAGCATTTCAGGAACAGACATAATCAAAGCAATCCAGAAAGAAGTCTGGAATCTGCAGATAGAGCCTGAAATAAAAGTAAAACTTACTGAAAAAACAGGAGAAGCAGAATTCAGAATGATAGAGGGAAGCGATGAATTTGTCCAGCTCCAGGCCCTTCTTGCCTCTTTTGTAATGGCTGGAAGAGGCAAAGGATAAAGATGAATCTCAACCTCGCTGAAAAATACAGGGCAAAAAAATATTCTGAATTGCTTGGCCAAAGCGCTGCAATAGACGAAATAAAAAGATTTCTTTTAGAGTTCCCAAAAAAGAAAGGCTTGCTATTGCATGGCCCTGCAGGAACAGGAAAAACTTCGCTGGCATTGGCGCTGGCGAAGGAAAACAATTTTGAAATTTTAGAATTAAATGCATCAGATTTAAGAAACAGAAAAAAGCTTGAAGAAATACTAAAGCCAGCAACAGAGCAGCAAAGCCTATTTAAAAGAGGAAAAATTCTTTTAATGGATGAGGCAGACGGCATCACAGGAACAGATATAGGGGGAATTCCAGAGCTTATCCGCATTTTAGACACAACAAAACACCCCATTATTCTTACTTGCAATGATGTCTGGCAGTCAAAAATGGCTCCATTAAGAACAGCCTGCAAGCTAGTTGAAATGAAACCATTAAATATCCTGCAGATTATAGAAATACTTAAGAAAGTTGCAGAAAAAGAAGGATTAAGAAGAGAGCTTGCATTTCTCAATCAAGTCGCAATAAAATCAAGAGGAGATGTGCGCGCAGCATTAAATGATTTGCAGTCATATGCTTCAGCAGAAAACCTGATAGTTGACCAAACAGAAAGAAGGGATGTTGAAGATACGATTTTCAACATTTTAAGAAAGATTTTCAAGGAAAGAGGTGATTTTTTAGATATATTTGATTCTACAACCTTATCATTAGATGAAATTCTTCTCTGGATTGAGGAAAACATTCCAAAAGAATACAAAAATGAGGCCCTGGCAAAAGCTTATTTAGCCCTGGGCAATGCAGATGTTTTCAGGGGAAGAATTTATTTAAACCAATCCTGGAGATTTCTCATTTACCAGAATATTTTCCAGAGCGCAGGAATTTCGTATGCAAAAGACAAGCCCTCAATAGGTTTCACAAAATATGAAAGGCCAAAGCGAATATTAAAAATATGGATGTCAAATCAAAAGCAGGAAAAAAAGAAATCAATTTCAAGAAAATACTCTCATTTTGTGCATTGCTCATTAAAAAGGGCAATGAGGGATTTTGCAATCCTCAAGCCAATCCTGCAAAAGCCCATTATTCAGCAGCAAATCAAGCTCACAGAAGATGAAATAGATTTCCTCCAAAAATAACAATTATGTTCCTTCTACCTAAGCTAAAACCCTTAGCAGGCAAATATCTTATTTGTCTTTTATATTATAAATCCGCTCTATTTCGCCAGAAGCTTTATCTCGTCGGCTGTCAAAGCCCTATTGTATATTCGCAGCTCGTCTATCTTTCCTGTGAATGAGTTTTCTCCAGATATTCCACTCAGCCTAGAAGGCTTACCGATAAAAAGATCTTTTACATTAATAGGACTACCTATCCCTTGTGTTATCGTAACAGAAGATTTTTGTTCCCCATTAATATAAATAGCAACATTCTTATTACTTGTTGCAAGATTAGCAACAGCGACAATGTTATTAAATCCAGGTTTCAATTGAGAAGAAACTCCAGAAAATATAACGCCGTTACAAGTTGAAGGGCAGATTTCAAATCTTAGACTATCTGATGCAATATCAAGATTATACCCTCTATAATCGGTACCGGATAGATTAGAGCTTAATTTGTTAACAATTCTATATGTTTCTGTAGAACTCAAAGTAACTTTTTCAATCCAAACAGAAATAGTGAAATCAAAATTAGGATAAAAATTCAATCTATTATCGACAATTGAAACACTATCGTCAGCAGTAACCAATTTCAATGTGCTCCCAAATTTGCCAGAACTATCGTAACTAGCACCAGAGCTTGCAGTTCCAACAATACCTGAAATGGCATCCTTTGCATCTCCATCAAAAGGATAATAGGCAATCAAATTTTCATATGAATTATCAAAAGAAGCCAGAGTTGAAGCGCTTGAAGAAACCTGCGTGCTTCCTGAAGAAGTTGTAAAAACAGGATAAACATCAACCCTTGCTGGCTTGATTGTCAGGGGAAAATCAAGCCTTACAGCCTGAAGCGGGCTTAATGAAACATCCTTGTCAACAACTTGCGTGCTTCCATCAGCCGCACTAAGCACAATCTTCACTTTTGAAATCTTCCCGCTTCCAGAGCCTTGCTGGACAACAACAGCTCCCTTAACTCCGTCAATTATTTCAGCCTTCTGAACATTCAGTGTAGTTGTAAAACTTTCAGCATTTATATTGCCTCCAAGATTCTCAAACAACGGACGAACAAAAGTCCACACTAAAACCACAGCAGCAAGCGCCAGCAATATAACTAAAACAGTCGTGACAACATCACTCAGCCCCTTTCTTTCCATCCATATCCCAATGAAACTAGATTTATAAAGATTGCCTATTAGCTAAACCCTACAGCCTAGCATGCAATTCAGCAAGAAATATCTTTATGCTTATGAACTCTCTTTTAATCAAGCACTATCTTAAACCTTATTATCAAATTAATTGGCTTTAAAGAAAATTACGTTTCATTATGGGCTTAAGCTAAGACCCTGTAACATCTTAATCACTTTTATACTCTCTTTTCCAAAGGAAACTATCTTTTTAGTCAGAAACCTCCCGCAGTGTAGGAATTGCAGAACCTTAGATTCCGCGGAAAACTCTTGAGTCATAGAAAGTTATTTAAATAAACAAGAATTGCAAAAGATATGGAAGCTAAAATAATGATAAATCAAAGTGCAATAGCAGATTTAGCTAGATTAACTAATGAAATAAACGATAGAGTCGAATCTTTAGAGTTAATGGGCGATGAAAAATTTATGGCTTCTTTTAGAAAAGCAAAAGAACAGATTAAAAAGAAAGATTTTGCGGATTGGAATGCTCTTTAACATTCTTCCAACTAAAGAGTTTGAAAAAGATTTCAAGAAATTAGATGTTTTTATACAAAAAAGGATTAAAGCAAAAATAGAAGAAGTTGCAGAAAATCCTGAAAGATACAAGCATCTTCATTACGATTTATCTGGGAGCTGTCGTTTATGGATTGGAAAACTAAGGATTATTTTTTCATATAGCATTCAAAAACAAGAGCTTTATCTTGAAAAAATTGTTTTTGGGCATAAATATAGAAATTAAGTTAAAAGGAAATAAAATGAAAATCATATTCCTGATAAAAATGCACCTTCATACATCTCATTGACTCTCTTCCAGTTTATAACATTAAAAAAGGCATTAACATAATCCGCCCTTTTGTTCGCATATTTCAAATAATAGGCATGCTCCCAGACATCAAGTGCAATAACTGGAATTTTTCCCTCGCTTATTGGAGAATCTTGGTTTGCAGTTGAATAAATTTCCAGCTCATTTTTATGCAAAACAAGCCAGGCCCATCCGCTTCCAAACCTTTTCATAGCACAATCAGAAAGCAAGTCCTTAAATTTCTCGTAACTCCCAAATTTCTTTATAATAGCTTTTGCAATATTTCCCTCAAATTTCTGCTCATTCTTGTTTCCAGTAAGAATTTCCCAATAAATATTGTGATTTAAAACTCCGCCGGCATTATTCTTAACAACGGCCCTAATATCCTCTGGAATTGAATTAATCTCTTTTAAAAGCTCCTCAACTTTCTCTCCTTGCAAATTAGGGTGCTTCTCAAGAGCCTTGTTCAGATTATCAACATAGGTTTGATGATGCTTGTCATGGTGTATTTCAACTGTTTTCACGTCTATAAATGGCTCAAGCGCCCCATATGCATAAGGCAATTTCATTAATATGTGTTTAATCATACTAAATATCAAACAAAGTTTAAAATCTTTGTGAAACTAAAACTCTTTATTAAACTCAACATTTCGCACCAGAAGAAAACCATCTCTTAATAGCGCACCAAAAGCTTACTTTTTCCGGCGCAGATGGCGCAGATGGAGATACAGGAGCAATCGCAGGAGCATCAGCCGGGCGTGCAACTTCTGCACTGCTAAGAGGAATGCTTTCAGCAGCAGGAGCCGCACCTCCGCTGCCGCCAGCAGACGCAGACATTTCATCCAAAGCAGAATCAATAATCCTCTTGTCAATTTCATTTATAATCCCATCAGAATTAATATCAATTTGCCAAAGATATCCAATACTTGTTATTCTTGTTCCAATTTTAGATGCAACAAGCGCAGAAATCTTATCTTTCACAGCAGAATTCATTGCTCTAACCATTAATTCGTCCTGAGCATTAACCTGTCTATCATTATTAATATCCATATTCGCATTAAAGTTCTTATTCAACGGGCTTGCCCTATTCTCCCTTATCATCAGCTCAAGATTATATTTAAGTGTTGTAAGCAATGCTTCTCTCGTTATGGAATCATAATCAAGCGCCTCTGTAGGATTTGGAGAAAAAGCAATGCCCGTGCCGCCAGAAGCCACATTAGCATTGTAAATCCCAGATTGTCTTCCCTCTTTAATCCCAAATACAAGCCAATGCATCAAAGCATAATAATATTTATTTCTAGTAAGATCGTTATCCGAAGCGTCCTGTGCATCTGCCCAAGCCTTAACATCTGAATTAGAATTATAATAATTAGCAACATCAAAATTAACGCTTGTTAATCTGCCTTCTTTCAGCCCGAACTCAGCCAAATGCCTGATTGCATCAATAAATCTATTCTCCCTAGAATATTGATTAACAGCCCCAAAAGCATTCTTAAGATCGCCATTGAAGTTTAGATAAAATCTCGGATCATATTCCAAGCTTGCTCTCCTTCCGCTCTTCAGTCCGCCACTAACATAATTTGCAAATGCCTTTATCAAAACTCTTGTTGTAAGCTCTCCTGTAAACCCAACTTCTTCAGCAATATCAGGATTATAAAACAGGTAAAACCTAGGGTCAAAGAATATATTTCCCCTTCTGCCCTCCAAGCTTACTCCATGATGAATAAAATGATATTTTGCCAGTTTTGACAAATCATCGCTAGAAGATCCTGCCCAAGCACCGCCCAAGTCGCTATAAAGCCCAAGATAAAAGTTCTTGTCATAAACCTTGTCTATATTGTCGGAAATTAAATTCAAATCATTCTGTAAATCAGAGTCTGCATTGCTGCCTTGCTCCCTATAAAGCTGCTTAAGGCTATTCTCAACAATTTGCCTGCTTCCGACAGCAACATAACATTTAACAGGATAATTTCCTGCTGGAACAGAATTAGTCTTTGCAAAAATAACACTAAGTTTAGAGCCAAGAGTAGGAAGTCCAGCCCTTGGAACAAAACTAAATTGTAGATACTGCGGAGAAATAGTTTTAGAACCCCAGACAGCATCATTGCAATACAATCCAATTGAATATTGCCCATCAGCAGTCGAGGCTGCAACAGGAATAAAGCCGTAACTTTCTGTCCAGCGATCAATCCAGTTTCCAGCAAGCCCAGAGATCTTTGGATCGGCAAGTCTGCCAGAAGAAGCATCAAAAACCTCAAGCTTGCCAAGCTTCAATGCAGAAAGATGATAAGAAGTGAATTCAAAATAAAACTTTTGCTCTGGTCTTGCTGTGATAGCATTCATATCAAAAACAATTATATTTTTATTATTTGGATAGAAATATATGCTCTTATGCAGTTCGTCATTTGAAACAGGATTTGTGATAATGCTGCTCAGCTCAGAGCAAGGAGTGTTTCCTCCAAGAACAACACTAGGCATCAGCCAATAAGCCATTTTGGTCTTTGTAGACATTATTCTTCCATCATTTTCAAGGGAATACAAAACACTTGTAGAAATTAAGCCGCTGCCATCGAGCATGCTTCCGGGCTCAGTTGGATTATAGCATTCCCCCACTCCATTGTATGTCCAAGCAACACTTAACTCCCTGCCATGATCTGCATTATCAATAAATTCCTGTCCATTCCACTTCAGGCTCTCTATTGCGCTTGCTGTCCTCGCGGGATTTATCTTTAAAGTTATTTCTCCATTGCTAAGCAAATTCTTATCAGAAACAGCTATATCTGTTGGGGTTGGTGTTGGAGAAACAGCAGAAGCAGGCATATAACCCACAATCCCCTCATACCTGTATCCATTAGAAACCGCAGAGTTCTTTTCATTTACATCAGTTGTATAAAAATGCTTGCTTAAATTCGCATTAAAAAGCCTGTATAAAGGAATTGCATTTTCTGCCGGCACAGTATAGACATATCCTAAAACACCTTCGTCAATAGCCCCTGAATTTACCAAAGATCTTTTCTCATTTACATCAGTTGTATAAAAATGCTTTCCAGCATCTTTCCTGTAAATTCTATAAATCGGAAAAGTCCCTTCTTCCTGTGAAACATAAACATTCCCGACAATTCCTTCATAATTGAACTTAATGTCTGTCCTTGAAGCCAGCCAGTTCTTTTCATCTGTATTTGAAGTATAAAAATGATTATCCATAGAAGGAATATAAAACCTGTAAACAGAAGCCATTTCTCCTGGTGAAGTCAAAACAGGCCTATAAAGATATAAGGCCAATAGATAAACAGCAATAATGCCCAAAATCAGAAAAAATAATATCCTTTGCCATTTCTCCCCTTTCATCCTAATTAACAATCATTCAGGTATTTAAACCTTATAGTTAAAATTCTTTCTCTTTAATCTCCAATAAACAACAATCGCCAAAACTAAAATCAAAACCGCCAGGATATAAATCAAATAAATGCCTTTTTTTGTTTGCTTGTTCGCATCCGAGCCGCTTTCTATCCCTGTTCCAAAGGCATTATCTTTTATCTCTGCATTTTCATTGATAACTGCAAACTCTTGCCTGGCTTCTTGTGCGGCATATCCTGCTTTAGAAGCAATAACATAAAGTTCGTAGCTTCCAATGGTTTCTGCTTTCAGACTTGAGGGAATATCAACTTGGCTGATGTGCTCATCAGGGTATTTTAATTCAGCTCTTATAGATAATCCTTCAATTTCAGAATTATATTTTAAATAAATATTCTGTCCTTTTAAAAATACTTTTGCTTTTTCATTGCATTCGGAATCTTTGCAACTAAAGACTAAAAAAGGAATTTTTTCAGTGCTTTCAATCCTAAAACTCACAGAGTCAGAAGCAAAGAAAGGTTCCAAGATATTTATGCTAGCAGAGCAGTTTGCAGAGCTAAATCCAGAACCAAGCCTGCCATATATGTAATTTCCTTTCAAAACAGGAAGTTCAGAGACATTTGCTTCTCTTTCGTCAATTGATGCAGCAGGCAATTCAGAACAGCTTATTCGCGGGACGAATTTAATAACTTCATTTCCATTTAAAACGTAATCTTCAAATCCAAAAATCTCATAAGAAAAACCAATGCTGTCATTTACATAAAAAACATTGTTTA